>Ga0325400_1005540_pt1 | contig 11915 bp, 7 predicted proteins | sample PopdelMetagenome_2_FD_205662 | JGI IMG/M metagenome (GOLD analysis project Ga0325400, IMG submission 205662) | Populus deltoides microbial communities from Bellville, Georgia, United States - Xylem-PdKOR-R1 | ecosystem: Host-associated > Plants > Phyllosphere > Stem > Wood/Secondary xylem...
CGGCCGGGAATCGTTGCTGTGAAGACGATGAAAGATACAGAAAGGACGGGGGAGTTTTGGAGTGACGAACTCCTGCTGCTAAGTGTATGCGCTGTATCTTGCCATGCTTTACGTTGAAAATGGTGTTCGTCGCTTCTCGCTGGAGAGTGTGTTTGAAAATGTGGTTAAAGTGTTTTTTATTTTAAAAAATATATTAATAATATTTTTTTATTTTTTAAAAATTATTTTTAAAATAAATACATTAAAATAATTTAAAAATATTAAAATTATATTACTTCAAACTGAAAAAAATTTCAAAATTTTTTTAAAACAATTTTGTAAAGTACTCCCGAACAGTCACGAATCCCGCAAGATTTTTTTATTGGAATGCACAGTAATTACTTGTTACGTATTTTCTTCTCATTTGTGATTTATGATAAAAAAATTGTTTTAAAAATAATTTTCTTAAAAAATATTTACCAATTAATATTAATATTGTTTTTTAAAGTATTTTTTATTTAAATATAAATTAAAATAATATTTTTTTATTTTTATAATTTTTTTAACCTTGTCACATTAAAATAATTTAAAAATATATAAAAATAATTTAAAACAATCAAATTAAAAAAAAAACACCATATAAACATATATATCCTTAGTCTTATATCCATTTTTTTCATATAGTACAATTTTGAATATACTAAGTATATTGTGACTTGCTAATTACGAGTCTAATTTTATTTTTTAAAATGAAATTCTTCTCTTATTTTTGCAAATTTATATTAAGAAGAATTAATTTTGAAAAATAACTATCAATTCTATACATTCTTCTAACAAAAATTATAGGTAAAATGTTTTTACATGAAAAAGCTTTTATTTTATTTTATTTTTACTAACATGGATGTCCAAACTAATTTGTACGCACCTCGATTAATTTTATGTACCCTAAAATTAATAATTATATAACTTTTTGGTGATTTTAAAATTTATGGGAATCAAACTAGTAATTTTTAAAAAACAAATTAAAAATTTATTCAATTCAACTAAATTTTTTTTTATTTTGACATAAATGGCCGTCCTACTAGTTGTTTTATTAAGCAAGTTGGTGTGGCATGACGAGTCCCGTTGTTATTTTCAATCCTTATCACCAAGCATGCTTGGAAAAATAATTAGATTAGGGAAAATATTTTAATCGGCCTTGGATCCCCTGATTAAACTAGCACGATAACATAGGCAAGGAAGCTTAAAACGGCCAATTGCCAAGCTCCACCGCCAGATCCACCACAATTTGTACAGATGTCTTTTAACGTTTATGCATGTACAGGGTTGACCCGTACATTGCGAATGTATGGAAGTGACGTGGCAATGAGTTCATCATACACGACATAGTTTAGGAACATTCAATCTTCATCTGTTCATACTTCATAGTGTGGAAGACTTTTTTATTTTTATTTTTAGTTTTTTTTTAATGTGAAGTAGTTTCATGTTAACTTCTCATTGGATTATTAGGTTGTGTTTGAAAATATGGTCTAAATTATATTTTTTAAAATTTTAATTTTTTTTTATGTTTTTCAATTATTTTGATGTGCTGATATTAAAAATAATTTTAAAAAAATAAAAAATTTTATTTTAATATATTTATAAATAAAAAATATTTTAAATTATAACCGGTGGTAAGTACAAACTAATAATTTATGAATTATTTAGTAGAACTCCCACGGTGAACCTGTTTTGAGAACATCAAGTTGGGTCTAGCGTAGACAAGTAAGCTCGATTGAAGCTATCTTCCTTAAAGCACCTCTTCCTTGCATAGTTTTGTCTATGTAATTCAATGGATGCTGGAAGGGATAAACATAATAAAATGGTAAGATTTCTTATTAATTCAAGGACTCGTTTGTGTAATTATAAAAGTTTAGGACCAAAATGCACCTGTATGCTCTAGTGGAAGGAATAGGCGTGGTCAGTGTATCATTTCTCAAGCGTAACTGGGCTTGGGCTTATGCTCCGAAAAACAACTTGAGCTGATGATCCAGGCTGAATTCTGAACGTAAGGCAGCCTAAAAAGAATCCATGAATTAGAATCGCTGATTTTCAGAATTAATTGTGTATATTTTTGTATTAAAAAAATGTTTTTAATTTTAAATTAATTTTTTAAAATTTTAAATTGTTTTAATGTGTTGATTTTAAAAAATATTATTATTTTAATATATTTTTAAATAAAAAATATTTTTTGAAAATAATTAGGAGTACAATTTAAAATACTGGTATACTTATTTATGGTAGCTTAATTGCTTTTTTTTTAAATAAAAAAATATCAAATTATTTATCAAATTACTTTTTACCTTTTTTTTGTAATATTAATTTGCGAATATTAAAAATAAAATAATTATATAAAAAAATACTTTAATATATTTTTACACGTTAAAAAAAATCCGTGAGAATCACAATAACAGCAGTCGGGTGTCTCTGCAACGTGTTACCCGTAGTCACCACGGGCATTTCCGTTAAGATCAGAAATCATTGCCGTCCATCTTGCATACTCAGTGACAATATGATTTCCATATATTCTTAATAATTCATTTCTCATCTGGATTGGTTGTAGCCGATTCTCTCGAATCATCAAAGCTCGCCTGCTACATTTCTTGCTATGGTATTGCCCTCTCGGATGCCTTTTTTCTTTTCTTCAATTCATTTCTCACTGTCTTGGGGTTTCGCTTAATCTTCATGATTTTTTTTAGTTCTTGTAGATAATCATGTTTTAGTACAGTATACGAACGATCATTAAACAATTCTTTGTGTTAGATCCAGGTTTTTTTAGAAGACGAGGACCGAATTTTTAGCTTGGAGGTCTCCATAGAAAACCCATTTTGGAGGTCTCAAAGATGAGGACCGAATTTTTACCAATTTGTACGGATTGCATGACCCTTTCCTCATAGGTGCCATGAAACAGGGTGACTGGTATAGAACTAAAGACTTGGTGCTCAAGAGTTCTGACTGGATTGTTAATGAAGTTAAGAAGTCTGGCCTCCGAGGACGCGCTGGTGCTGGTTTCCCATCTGGCCTCAAGTGGTCATTTATGCCAAAAACAACAGACGGTCGCCCTTCATATCTTGTTGTCAATGCCGATGAAAGTGAACCTGGGACCTGCAAAGACGGGGAAATCTTGCGGCATGATCCACACAAGCTCTTAGAGGGCTGCTTGATTGCTGGGGTAGGAATGAGAGCTTCTGCTGCATATATCTACATTAGGGGTGAATATGTGAATGAATGAATAAACCTGGAAAGAGCCAGAAAAGAAGCTTATGAAGCAGGCAGGGCTGTTGGGCAAGAATGCGTGTGGATCTGGTTATGATTTTGATGTCCATATCCACTTGGCGCTGGTGCTTACATTTGTGGTGAAGAGACAGCGCTTTTGGAAAGCCTTGAAGGAAAACAAGGGAAACCAAGATTGAAGCCTCCTTTCCCAGCTAATGCTGGGCTGTATGGCTGCCTCACCACTGTTACAAATGTAGAAACTGTGGCTGTCTCTCCCACTGCTCCCCAAGCACATTTGATGTTGCGCTTATGGACTATGATTCACTAAGGGCTGTCACGTCAGAGGATTGGGTACTGCAGCAGTGATTGTGATGGATAAATCTACTGATGTTGTGGATGCAATTGCAAGGCTGTCTTACTTCTACAAGCATGAGAGCTGTGGACATTGCACCCCATGCAGGGAGGGAACAGGATGGCTTTGGATGATTATGGAAAGGTTGGAGGTTGGGAATGCAAAGTTGGAAGAGATAGATATGCTCCAGGAGGTGACCAAACAGATTGAAGGCCACACTATCTGCGCCTTGGGTGATGCTGCGGCTTGGCCTGTGCAGGGTCTCATAAGGCATTTTAGGCCAGAGCTTGAGAGAAGGATTAAGGAGCGTGCAGAGAGGGAGTTGCTGGAGGCTGCTGCTTAAGAATTTTATGCAGGTTTCTACTTGCATCTTATTGATCTTAAGTAGACATTAAAAAGAAAATATACAATGATTTCCTATTGGTTCATTAATATACATGGGTGGTTGTGATTATTGTTTCAGAATTAGAAGTGTCCTGGATAAGAGCTTGTAAAGCCTGGGCAGATTGACAGTCAATGTTGTCCCCTGTTTATTCAATTTAGGCAGTAATTTCCCACCAATAGAAAAAAGAAAAAAGAAAAGAAGCTTGATTTGTGGCAGGCATTTTGGAAGGTGGAATAATCACTGCATTGGTTCTCTTGTTTCCCTGTTTGGACAGTGTTGTGTCTGTTTTTATTCTTGAAGAACATCAGAAACAGGGAAGGCATGCCAGAAGCGAATGAAAAATTTTCCAAACAGCCTCTTGCACTATGTATAGGAGGGTGTTTTTTGTGTGGATGGGGGTTGTGGGGAAGAGAGGAATAAACTATTCAATCTCTACTGAACCTTTTTTAAGAGGATTGGAGGGTTTTTCACTATCCTGAATTCCCTCTAACCATTACAAATCTTGACATTTGCTTACAACTCTGTAGGAAGAATGCCCTTAAACATAAGGATCTTGATACATTTTGTTTTCTTCAATATTTTCCTTTCTAGCAACGTGAAAGATATAATCAGTGTTTCTGTTTTAAACTTCCCGAGGCATTTTTGAACTTTCCCAGAAGTTGCTTCCTTTCCTCTCTTTGAACCTAAGCACAAGTCTTTCTTAAACACAAGACAGCATAATAATAGTGCTGCGTCGTCTGACAGGTGAAAATCTCTAGCAACATCGAGTATACTCAGACATTACAACGAACGTGCACACCTTTTTGAGAGGTGGAGAATGTATTTAGATACTGACTTGTTTTCTATGAATTTCCAAGTTTTTTTACCTGAGCAAAAATGACTTTTCTTTCTTCTGTGCAGGAAATGCTTTATTCATGAACTTCTTGAGATAAATGAAGAAACTACTGTGTAGTGAGGGTGGTTACTGGTTAGTTGACCTCGGGCACCAGCAGTCCTGTTGGTTTTAACATGTCTGGGAAGGATAACTCGTTGTTCATTGATGTGCTTTTAACATGTCTTCGGACACTTCTGGAAAATGTTGTCAATAATTTGTAGTTTCATTTTACGGCAAGTTAAGGAGAACAGAATTCAAATGGAGGCTGTTCGCTGCAGCTTTAAAGGTGATTTGTGAACAACAGGCTTCTTGTTTGGGAATGCTAAAGTTGTTGCAATACAAAATTATGAACAGTTCATTCAAGTATGTGCTAAGCTTGAATGAGGGACCTCTGTTCATTCATCATCTAAATGAGCCCTTTGTCTTTAAAAATACTTTGGAATTTGTTCAGTTTGTGATTGCAATGATGCAGCGCCCCTGGGCAACAAAGCCACACTAGAAACACTAGAAACCAATTGATTTACGAAGTTCCTGATGGTTTCCTAAACATTTCACTTGAAATTACAGAATTCTGGGTAGTGCTCGAGACTAAGCACAAGGAAAGAGTCATCAATAAAGAGGGAAGATTATGCAGCAGGAGGATTTTCAAGGCTTAGTTATTTTTATTTTTTTCCTATTTAGTTTAGGAAATTAAATATTATGTTTAATAGTTTTTTTTCCTAATTTACTTAGGGTTTTTATTATTTTTTTCTTTATTTCTATGTTTCCTATGTTGGTTTATGAATTTATTTAAGTAACTGTAGACATCTTAAATCGCAAATTAGGGTTTATGTGATTTTTTTTTGTTATTGTGCTAGCTAGGACACAATTGGACAGCCCATTATTCCATGTAAGTTGATAATATCTATGGATTAATGTTATTCAAATCTTTGAAATAATTCAGCTAAAATCCTCCAGGCAGCATGTCTGCCACCTCACGTTGTCCAGCCCTTAGAAATCCCTCCATCCGAGCACCCATTAAAAGAAACAGGAAAAAAAAACACGCGAAGATTCAGTATTAGGATGTATTGGGATGTTTTTTTGGGTAGGATTTTGATACAAGAAGATTCAAGCTGAAGACTGTAACAGAGGGAAAAGTCGTTGCAAATTGAATTTCAGTTATAGCTACACACACCGTTTAATTATACACAATATGCATTTCTATCTTTCTTTAATACGCACCGTTTTATTAGCTCTAATTAGAAGGAACGAGAACTTAGCTCACCTTCCATAATGCCTATATTAAGAGGCAGTTGTAACAAACAAAAACACATGAAATATAGAAGGGAAACTATTCTGTCCTCTTCCTCCTTAGTCCTAAATTCTCTCCTTATCTCCCTCAGTCTGTTAAAAACCTTCACCATCCATTTACACCCTCATCAAGTGGTATCAGAGCTCTTATCTTCGGACCCTAAACAATGGCTCATGACACTAGGTCTCAAGATATAAAAAAATTGGAAGGGGTGATAGCAACAGCTAACAAGGAACAAGGTCTGTGGAATGACAAGGTGGCAAAATTACTTGAACAACAAGGGCAGCAACAGTTGTCTAGCGATACACGCCTCTTAAGATTGGAGGAGCTTATTTCAGGTATGTCCCTTCAGCAAAATACTTTACTACAGAAACTACAGTTACCCATAGGAGAGACCAGCTCCAACCAGGAGTATCCACGCAACAGTCAAGAAGGAGTGTATTTCAGGAATGACTGGCAGCAGAGTGGACACTACAAGTTCCATAAACCTAGGCGTGATTTTCCATCTTTCGAAGGGGAAGATGTCCACAAATGGTTGTACAAGTGCAACCAGTATTTTGAGATGGAAGAAGTTCCTGAAGCTGAGAAGCTCAAACTAGCCTCTTACTACTTGGATGGTATGGCCCTCTACTGGCATCAAAACTTTATACGTAGCAAGGGTGGCCAGATAGTGACCTGGAAGGAATACGTGGAAGGCCTCTGTGGAAGATTTGGTGGCCATAAAGACCCTCTGGAGGAGTTAAAAGATCTGAAACAAGAAGGCGATTTGGAGACTTACATCAGAGACTTCGACATTCTGTGGAATAGAGCTGAGATTGATGAAAGGTACGCTCTGATTTTCTTCCTAGGGGGACTAGAGATAGAAATTAAAAACTTGGTAAAAATGTTTGAACCAAAATCACTTAAGCAAGCTTATAATCTGTCTCGTCTACAAGAAAACACTAACCTCTACAAGAAATTCCACCCACAACCAAACAGACACCCGACATCAACTTTTGTCAACAATCAAGCACCCAACCAGCAACAATCTTCTTACAAATCTAATAAATTCCTAGAATCAGCCTCCCAACATTCTACTCTGCCCGGGTTACTACCCACCCCTCAGACATACCATGGTACTCAACCAATAAGAAGGCCCACCAGAACTTTTAGGAGCACTGAAATGGAAGAGAGAAGAGCGAAGGGCTTGTGTTTTTGGTGTGACGACAAGTTTACCCCAGGGCACAAATGCAGAACACGGAAGCTGTACTCCATATGTTTAATGGGAGATGATGAAGGTGATGAAAACAGTACAGTTGAGTCGGGGCAGGAAACGGAGGTATTGATAGACACAGACCCACACATTTCCATGAATGCATTAGAAGGAGTTCCAGGGTGTTACACTCTCAAGGTGACAGGTCGAGTAGCCAAACTACCAATCTTTATATTAATAGACTCAGGAAGCACACACAATTTCATGAATACATGGGTTGCTAACAAACTACAGTGTGTGCTAACCCCTATCAACCCAGTAACTGTTAAGGCTGCCAATGGGGGAAAGATGTTGTGCTCCTCGATTTGCAAAAATTTCAGGTGGAAGATGCAAGGAATACATTGCGTGGCTGATGTGTTTGTCATGGAATTGGATGCATGTGACATGGTTTTAGGAGTTCAGTGGTTAGCCACCCTGGGGGACATTATGTGCAATTATAAGAATATATGGATGAGCTTTGAATGGCAAGGGCAAAGAACCACATTGCGGGGAGAGGAACCAGTGAAATTACAATCACTCCAGTTTGGACAAATGAGTGGTCTGCTAAGCAACAGGACTAGTGTTGCAGGTATCAATCTCTGCAGCCTGAGGATGGTTCAGGACACACCTGCAGCTAAGGCATTAACAACTGGAAAGAATCTCAACGAAGAGGAAAAATCAGCTCTGAAAAAGCTGCTTCTCCTCTATCAGGATGTCTTCATTCCTGTGGCAGGGTTACCACCCAGTAGGTCCCATGATCACACCATTCCTCTAAAGGAAGGAGCTCAACCTGTTAACCTTCGACCATATCGATATTCTAGCTTGCAGAAGGATACAGTGGAAGGGCTAATCTCTGAAATGGTGGTGGCAGGTACAGTCCAACCAAGCCATAGTCCCTTTGCATCACCAGTCGTATTGGTAAAGAAAAAAGACCTTTCCTGGAGATTGTGTGTTGACTACAGAGCCCTCAACCGCTTGACTATCAAAAACAAGTTTCCCATACCCCTGATTGAGGAGCTACTGGAGGAATTAACAAGGGCATCGGTGTTCTCAAAGATTGATCTACGCTCAGGGTACCACCAGATTCGAATGAACTCAGGAGACATCCACAAAACAGCATTCAGAACACACAATGGACACTACAAATTCTTAGTGATGCCCTTTGGTCTCATTAATGCACCCGCTACCTTCCAAAGCTTGATGAATAAGGTGTTTAGAACTTATTTAAGGAAGTTTGTTCTTGTGTTTTTTGACGATATTTTGATTTACAGCCAGTCCTACAAAGAGCATCATGCACATTTGCAGACCATCTTTGAACTGCTCAGAACACACCAGTTGGTTGCAAAGGAGACCAAGTGTGTTTTTTGTGATGACAGGGTAGAGTACCTAGGCCATATTATAACTAAGGCTGGAGTAGCTACGGATCCTGAGAAGCTACAAGCCATCAGCAATTGGCCACTGCCTCAGAACATCAAACAGCTTAGGGGATTCTTGGGGCTCACGGGTTACTATCGCAAATTTGTTAAGGGTTATGGCATTATTTGTCGCCCCCTGACAAGGCTCCTAAAGAAAGATGCAGTAGGTTGGGACCAAGAAGCAACAGTGGCCTTTGAAGCTTTAAAAAAGGAGATGGTGAACCCTCCAGTATTGGCATTACCCGACTTAAACAAGCTGTTTATTGTGGAGACTGATGCTTCAGGTTCTGGTATTGGGGCAGTATTAATGCAGGAAGGACACCCAATTGCGTTCATTAGCAAAGCTTTGGGACCAAAGCAACAGGCTTTATCTACCTATGAAAGGGAAATGTTAGCAATCCTCCTGGCAGTACACAAGTGGAGACAGTATTTGTGGGGACGACCTTTCAAGATAAGGACCGACCATGTTAGCCTGAAATACTTGCTAAATCAGAAAATATCCTCTCCTTCTCAACATCTGTGGCTGACAAAACTACTGGGGTTTGATTACGAAATTGAATTTCATAGAGGAAGGGAGAATGTTGCTGCTGATGCTCTTTCTAGAATAACCAGCAGCGAACTTAATGCCCTCACTCTATCAACAATAGAGACACCGGTGTTAGAGGACATCAAACAGTCATGGACAAAGGATAGCAGGATCCAAGCTATCATTCAAGATCTAATGAAAGACCAGGCTACACATCCTCACTATAAATGGAGCAACAACCACCTGTTTAGGAAAGGCAAACTAGTGGTGGGACGCAATCCAACACTCCAGCATCAACTTATATCAATGTATCATGATACTTCCTTAGGAGGACATTCAGGTTCTACAGTCACTGCAGCAAGGGTGGCGAGCATGTTCTACTGGAAAAAATAGCAGAAACAAGTCAGACAATATGTAAGAGAGTGCCCTACCTGCCAACGCTGCAAAACAGAGAATACAGCTAGCCCAGGGTTGTTGCAACCACTGCCAGTACCAACCGCACCCTTCACAGATATCAGTATGGATTTTATAACGTGCCTCCCTAAATCAGAAGGCAAGGAAGTCATCTTTGTAGTAGTGGATCGGCTCAGCAAGTATGCCCATTTCATGGCACTTGCACACCCTTATTCAGCTACCACAGTGGCCAAGACCTTCATGGATTCAGTCTATAAATTGCATGGGATGCCAGCAACCATAGTAAGCGATCGCGATACCATTTTTCTTAGTCAGTTTTGGAAGGATTTATTCGCCTTACAAGGGGTCAACCTCCACTACTCCACCGCCTATCATCCCCAATCTGACGGTCAGACAGAAGTGGTCAACAGATGCATAGAAGGCTACCTTAGATGCATGACAGGTGACAATCCGTCACAATGGTGCAAATGGTTAGCTTTGTGTGAATGGTGGTATAACACAAACTTTCATACCGCTACCAAAACTACACCATACAAAATACTCTATGGTTTTTCCCCACCCATACACATCCCTTATTTTCCAAAAGATTCACCCCTGGAGGCAGTCGATCACTACCTCACGGCCAGAGAACAATTGTTGCAGACAGTCAAGCTAAACTTAACCAAATCCCAGAATCGAATGAGACAAATGACCAACAAAAAGAGAAGTGACCGGGTCCTGGAAATAGGCGATGCAGTCTATCTTAAACTACAACCTTACAAATAGAGATCAATGCTTCAACCACACCACAAACTGGCTGCTAAATACTATGGTCCCTACACCGTAATCAAGCGGATAGGAGAAGTAGCATACAAGCTAGACCTGCCCTCTTCATCCTCCATCCATCCAGTTTTTCACGTATCTCTATTGAAACGAACTGTGGGAAATCGAATGGTGCACCACAGTTTGCCTGACAATCCAAGAGAACCCCTGCTACAACCTCAAGTAATCATGGATCGCAGAATGGTCAAGAGAGGGGTGCGAGCAGCTACACAGGTCTTAATCCACTGGAAGGGGCTTTCGCCCGCAGAAGCAACATGAGAGTTCCTGGACGATGTTCAGTTAAGGTTTCCAACTTTTAACCTTGAGGACAAGGTGGTTTTGAAGGAAGGAGATTTGATACAAGAAGATTCAAGCTGAAGACTGTAACAGAGGGAAAAGTCGTTGCAAATTGAATTTCAGTTATAGCTACACGCACCGTTTAATTACACGCAATATGCATGTTCTATCTTTCTTTAATACGCACCGTTTTATTAGCTCTAATTAGAAGGAACGAGAACCTAGCTCACCTTCCATAATGTATATATTAAGAGGCAGTTGTAACAAACGAAAACACATGAAATATAGAAGGGAAATTATTATGTCCTCTTCCTCCTCAATCCTAAATTCTCTCCTTATCTCCCTCAGTCTGTTAAAAACCTTCACCATCCATTTACACCCTCATCAGATTTTTGATGTATTATATCAAAATTAATTCGAATGAAAAACCTATTTTAATATATATATATATATATATATATATATTTAAAAAATAAATAAAATTGAGAGTGTAAACAGAGACCTGTTGCTGCTGTTGATAAGTTTAAACATATATTGAAGGACGAGTGGACTTCTTTATATACCAAAATAAAGAGCTCATTACTCACAAACTCAAACATCTTTTTGGTGAACTTATTTGCTTTCATTTATTTCTTCTCATTATTCTCTCTTTTCTTTATTTAGCTGTCTCTCTTCCAGGCACTTTCGTCGATGGCCAGAAGCGTTCCAAGCTGTGACGACAATGGTGGTGGTTGCGGCAGAGGAGGCGGTGAAGCCCTGATTCCATGTTCTAATATTTATTTGCCATCTTTTTCTTTTGTGGAACAAATCAACAGTCCTAGCAGGATACCTCGCAACTACTACTATTCAAAATGTGATATGGTCGGGGATATATTTTACGGCACAGATGATTATCCGGACGTCAGAGATTCGATACACAGGGAAGATGTGCTCGAGCATTACAGAAGGGAAATAATCATGAGGTCCTTGAATAAGAGAAAGTTGAGCCGGTTCTCTATTTCTCGGTGTTTTGAGTTCTTGGAACTTATTTATTGCCTTGGATAGTTGTTTTAGTTTTCTGTTTCAGTTAGGAACCATTTATTTATTTATTTATTT
>Ga0325400_1005544_pt1 | contig 11914 bp, 9 predicted proteins | sample PopdelMetagenome_2_FD_205662 | JGI IMG/M metagenome (GOLD analysis project Ga0325400, IMG submission 205662) | Populus deltoides microbial communities from Bellville, Georgia, United States - Xylem-PdKOR-R1 | ecosystem: Host-associated > Plants > Phyllosphere > Stem > Wood/Secondary xylem...
GTTTTTAATATCGTCATTGAATGAAATGACCATAGAGCCCCTTTACATGATTACAAATTATTCAGGCATTTGCGTTTCTATTTCGTCCTATTTCTATAGTTTTTAAATTTGGTCTGATGGTCAATCCGATTTTAAATTTAGATTGACTAGGTCATCGAATTATTATAGGTTAATTTCTAATTTTTTTTAATAAAAAATACTTTTTTTTGTTTTAAAAAATAAATAATTAACGGTTTGCAACTAATTTTTTACCTTCTTTTATTTTTTTAACTTGGCTCAATTTTGATCTCAGGTTGTCCGGATCTCGGGTCGATCTGTTAAGACTGGATCAAGTTTTAAAATTATGATTGTAACCTATAAAATTTTGTACAATAAGAAATCATTTATGGAATTATTACACCATAAGAAAGTGCGTTAGTTATTGTGATGTACAATGCTTTTTAAAAGTATTTTTTATTTGTAAATATATCAAAGTAATTTTTTTTCTTTGATAGTAGTATATTAAAATTATTAAAAATCACTAAAAAATATTAATTTAATATTGAACAGGCTAAAAGATATTAATTAGGTAATTAAAATATGGGGATTTAGTTGAATATTAACTTAGAGGAGTGCTAAAAACAGCTATCTGCCCAAACCCAAACGTTGACACCGGTCAATTAATCTTTTTAGATAATATGACATATTTACATTGAACTTATCTCTATTCATGAAAATATCCTAAATTTTATTTTAAATATATTTATATAAGAGGTGCAGTGTTATTACGACATATCTAAGTTAATGTCCGTTTAAAACAATGTTTTAACTGGAGTTTTTAGAATTATTATTTTGATTTATTTTTTAAAAAGCATCAGCTACCATTATTTTCAATACCCCTTGATATACACGCATTCATATAACAGTAGCGGAAATAGGAAGAAAAGTTTTTTCATGGCCCCTTCTACAAATTTGTAATTTTAACTCTAAAACTAGAAGATTTTAAATTTTGCCCTCCTTAATTTATTTTTTCTTAATTTGACCTCTAACTAAATTTTTTTAACTCCGCTCCTGTTCATATACATATATATATTTTAATTTAATTGTTAAAAAATTATCAATCTATCTATCTAAATAAATGAAAGGATAGTTATAGTAAAAAAAAAAAACACATGTAAATTAAAGACGCCGACAAAAAAAAAAAATAGTTATTATTGTTTTTTAAAGTGTTTTTCGTGTAAAAATATATTAAAATAATGATTTTTAAAAAGTATTTTTAAAATAAACATATTAAAATAATTTAAAATATAAAAAAATTAATTTTTCATTAAAAAAATTCACGGATTGGCCCGCGATTTCGATCTTCTATAAAGAAAAGTAAGACCTTTTGAGGCCATATATATACAGGAAAGCGCAGAGCATGACTGAGAAAAGGGAGTGTGCTGGTAAAAAATCTGATGATACCTGCTGCCTTCCACAATATTTACATCAATCACACTAGGTCTACCTGTACCGTCCTGATTAACCTATCTTTTCCATGATTTGCGGCCGCTAATTACTCCTGCTGACCAGACGCTTTTATCGCCGAAAATGAAATTTCACTCTGTTCTTGTTTTCCCGATCACGTTATTGCCCTGATTTTTCCACGAGTATTTTTTTTAAGAAATTAAAAATAACTAATTGACTCAGTAGGCCAATCCATGATGGGATTGACCCGTTTAAATTCTGGTTTAATCGATACAAGTTAACCTTAATCAAAGAAGAGGACTTCCTCGTTGTAGTTCTTTTTTAAATTAACAATATATTTTAATTTGCAATCTATTATTATCTCAAGATCAAGTAAAATTTTAAAAATATTTTTTATTTAAAAATATATTAAAATAATAATTTTTATTTTTCATATCAAAATATTAAAATAATCTAAAAACACATATATAAAATTTAAAGAATAGAGCTTCATTATTCTAGATTTTTCAGAATAATAATAGATTTTAACTCGGAATTTCTCCTTATTTATTCAAAATCAAGTGAAATATCTTAATTGTCCGAGAATAAAATAGATATTATTTTTTAAAATATTTTTTATTTAAAAATATATTAAAGTAATATTTTTAATATTTTTAATTTTATTTTTAATATTGAAACATCAAAATTATTTAAAAATTTAAAAAATTAAAAACATGATTTAATTGATTTTTTTTAAAAGACGTGAAACATTTGCACCGCCCTATTTCTGTTTCAGAAATCGGAAGACTTGCAACCAATTCATTGCCCGGCGGTCGTGCGACCACAACATCATGAAACATGGCCAAATGTAAACTCCATGAAGAAGTGAGTGATCCTCGTAAACAAAGAAGGATTTGCTGACTTCCACACTGCTCCATCTTCTATAAATACTGCTCAAATCCTAGCCCTTCAAATTTATAACCACTGCTAGATTTCAAAAGAGCAAACTTCAATAACAGTCCCATATCTTTAGGGAAAATCTTATTTAGGTCCCCAACTTATTTTTTTTCTCTCCTTAAATAAATCATTCCTTCGGTTACAAATGCAAATAGCATGATTGTTAAGTAATAACGTGAAAATAATTAAATATCTATTTTTTTAATAAAAAAAACTATTAATTTTTTTAATCTCTTTGTTTTGAATCACATGATCGAATTACTATATAAAAAACATAAAACCTTGTTTTTATATATATATATATATATTGTCTACTCTATCACGTGATGAGAGGATTTTACTAAATTCAAGTCTATAACGGGGAAGATAAATTAAGTTAGTTTTTTACATGATTAGTTAACAATCTTGTTAATTGAAATCACTAAAAGGATGTGATTGAAAATGCATGGTTACATTAGGTACCTAATTGAACATTGTTCTTAGGTTTCCCATCTCAGAATTTACATTGCATAGGCATGGTCTTTATAAATCTGACTTTTCAACGCGGAGGAAATGCCAATTAACCCAGTAGTTGGTACAAAATCACAACCCAGGTTTATTCCCATTTTGCCCCTCCCTCCCAAGGACACACTACACATACCATGATTTGACATACACGAATTACTCTCCTCTCCTCTCCTCTCTCTCTCTCTCTCGTTCAAAGAGCAAGAATTCAGAAAGATTTGAAGCCAGCCCAGTATCATTTTGTCACTTAAAAATCCAGTACAAACACCTGATCGTCTCATTTTGCAACTTAAAAAGCGCGTGAGATGTTAGTACTAATAGTGGTAGCAAACACTCCGATTTGAAGATTTCAATGTTGTCCCAAACAACAAACCTGACATCTGCGGATTTATTACACTGACTGTCTATTTTCCTTGTCTCTTATTTGTCACTTTGATTTGAAAAGAGCGCTCACCTATTAAGCAGCTTGGGCTCTGAGGGCAGTTACAATCTTTGCTGTTTTTGGGACAGGCGAAGGCAGAGATAAAAAGAGTGAAATTCGCTTTGGAACATGCAGTGGATCTGATGCAGATGGTAATCTGAGCAGGTACTGATGAAGTTGGGTTCTTGAGAGAAAAGAAAAGATTGCATTTTTAGGATTTTCTTTGGCTACCCAGAAAATAAGAAAGAGAGGGGAAGAGAAAGTTAAAAAGGAAAAGAAGTTTTCAAGCAGCAGCGTTTGGAAAAGCAAGATACCATAGTTCTTGTTTGGTATGTGAAATGTTCTACTTAATTCAGCTGATTGTACCTTTTCTGCCTTACCTAACAAAAATTTTCTCTTCATCCTGTGCTTTGTTTCTACAAATATTTTTCTAGTGAAGTAAGATAAAATGTTAAAAAAGCACACTTTCTTACTTAATTTGCTCTCGCTTTCTCTCTCTCATATTATCTTTTGCTAATATTCTTCTCTCCATTAGTAATACCTAAATGATCCATCCACTTGTGTCCCAGTGCAGGATTTTGAATCTAGCAATGTCACTGGCAATCAAACCTCATCTCCACCATCAAAATCACAGAATGCACAAACCCACGTCAACAAACAGCAGAGACTGGACACAGATCTACAAAATTTATGGCATGGAACAATGGCAAACATTACTTTTTCTCACATTTCAAGCTATTCTCTTCTCCATTTTATCAATCCTTTTCCTCCTTTACTTCCAACCAATCTGTCAATTTCTAGACACTCTCTTCATCTTCACCCCCACCAGCTCCACCGGTGGTGGCAGTGCAGCACGTTTTGCTGCTGGATTCACCGGCTGCGTGACAGCACTGTCTGCTGTTTGTTTGTTTTTCGCGGCCGGGAACTTCTTTTATAGTGCTGTTGGGTTGCACTATGAAATGGCGCAAAGGATCGTGAGTTGTGTGAATGATTGGTCTACTGTTAAGGTTGCTCTTGATATTGGGTGCGGCCGTGGGATTTTGTTGAATGCGGTGGCTACTCAGTTGAAGAAGACAGGGAGTTCGGGTCGGGTTGTTGGGTTGGACCGGTCTAAAAGAACTACTTTGTCTACGCTTCGAACCGCCAACATGGAAGGTGAGTTTGGTTGGTGTTGGATTAAGTTAAGCACCTTTTGATAATCCTTCACATACTGACCTTTTTACTAAATTTATTATTTATTTTTTACAAAACATGTTCTAATTTTTTGGCTTTAATGCTTTTAAATTTATGGCTGCTGTGAATTTTTTGAATTTGGTTTTTGCGTAATTGGTGGTTCGGTTTAGTTTCTGGTTATTTGGTTGTGGCTGCTCTTGTTTTCCTAATGTTTTTTGGAGTTTCGGTTCAAAATTAGTTCAAGTTATGCAGGTTATTGAGCTATTTGCAGTTTTTTCCCCCAGTTTTGGTTCAATCTTGAAGCACCAATCTCTTTCTAGAGGGTATCTTACATGACAAATCTTAAGTTTCTTAAAAGTTCGGAATTTATTCTTTGTAGATGGGAACAATTTTTTTTTTCTTTCGCTAAAACTTAAATTTAATTTAATACATGTACTAATTGTTATAATTTTTTGGTACAAACTTTTGTCGATTCGAATATATATTGCTAACAATTGTGGCAATTTCACTATGAGAAATTCATACTTGAGTTCTGGTTATTGAATTAACTTGCAGACTATCTTCTACTTGCACATGCCCTTAATTGCTTAATTGTTTTCGCTTATAGATGATGGATTTATTATGATTTGCATGAACAGGTGTGGGAGAGTATGTCACTTGCAGAGAGGGTGATGTGAGGAGTCTACCGTTTGGTGACAACTATTTTGATGTTGTGGTATCAGCTACTTTTGTACACACAGTTGGAAAAGAGTATGGTCATCGGACAGTGGAGGCCGCAGCAGAAAGAATGAGGGTGTTGGGTGAGATGGTCAGGGTTTTGAAGCCCTGTGGTGTTGGGGTTTTGTGGGATCTACTACATGTGCCGGAATATGTCCGACGACTCCAAGAATTGAAGATGGAGGATATTAGGGTTTCAGAGCGGGTAACTGCCTTCATGGTGAGCAGCCACATCGTATCATTTCGGAAACCTAGTCAGCACGTGCTGGGTTGTGGCGAGGTTCGCCTGGATTGGAGGTTCTGATGTGCTAGTACACATCCTAGTTATTTATCAAAAAAATTAGGAAAAAAATAAATAAATCAAGATGAAAAAATAGGAAAAGAATTAGGGAAATATACGTATGTTACTGGTGATCTTACTTTCAAAAGTCTGGGAAGACGAAGCCGGCCCAGATGCCTTGTTGAAAACGTATACATGTGTTGTAGTAGTGTTATTGTATATCAATGAAGGAACTGATTGCAAATTTACTGTTTCTTAAACTGATTTTTTTGAATTGATCGTGGAGTCATATTTTGAATTGCTGCATGCCTGTGCATCTTGGCATTCATGTCAAGCCGGAAAAGAAGAGTGAAATTTCTGAATTTCATCCTAATTCATGAGATCATAGAACAGCATTTCAGTCCTTCAGAGTTTTGTCAAAAGATAGAATCAGACCTCTCATGATTTAAACCATACAAGGAGATTAGTTTGCGTTTTAATTACAGGATAGCATGGTTAATCTTGGATTCTAAGTTATGATCATAAACTTCTTTGTACAAAGGTTATCATTGTATCTAGAAAGTTGATGAAACATGTTGTGTTCTGCTTTACAAAAGTTAGCACAACCAAATTAGGTGGTTGGAGCTCACTATACAATTGTTTCAAAACATAGTATTGGACTTTTGTAATCATTGAATTACAAGTGGAAAGAGTTTTGTGTAGATTCCAAGGATAGCCTAAGCCCATGTCTCTTGATATTATAGCTGCTGCTGCTTTCCACGTTCATGTGACCTCGCCTGCCTGGAAAAAAGACATCGGGATTGAAGAGAGTGATATCCTACTTTCTTTCTCTAGCTTTTTCTTGGTTGAAGATTCAAGACAGTGATATATCTGGTGGGATGCAACTTTGGTGGACACCCTGAGCTTAGAGAGTCGATGAGGATTTGTTTGTCAAGTCAGTCCTTGATCTTTGATAGGGAGAAACATGTGATGTTTTGAGTCAACTGGGAACGAGTTAGGTTGATATTGAATCTCTTCATGATTACCATGAAAGTTACAGAGAATAAACTTAAAGAAGAGAAAAAACTGCAGTAAAGCCGAAATAATTAGCTCTGGTTAAATCTTTTCCTTTTTGAACCATAGTATCTTGGAACCATGCACGCCGAGGAAAAAACAACTAGCCATCCGAGCCAAGTGCTGCAAAACATCTTTATCGGCTATTGTTTATTAGATCATCCTCGTGAATACTGGCGAGCCCTTTAGTGTTTTAATTGCACCATGTGCTCGATCATGATAAACAAATATAACTCCATTTTTTTTCTTAGTGAAGTTTTTATTTTAAATGTTGATGTCCATGGAGACAAATCGGATGCTTTATTTAAAGCATAAACCCTGACACCATAATGTTTATGAGTTATGACTGCTACTTTCTTTTTTCCATGAAGCACCATCCCAGATTTATTGCAGGTGGTTAACTGGATCTTAAAGCAGCCTGAGCAGGAGGTGGACACCACAATATTCAGGCCATGTGGTTTGCAATTTAACTAAACAAGAGCGATATCTTGCTAATTAAGATGCGGTTTTGTGGGGAGTTGAAGGTATGGCCAGGTTGGTGCCCCGTCGGCATCGTAGTCGTTGATGGAGTAAACACAGGGCTCGGAGTGGGGAGTGGACAATGGAAAATTAATCAGTTAGATGGGAAATAAATCCTATGCAATCATTTCCTGCGATGACCCTTCTAATTTTCTTGAGCTCAAGCGAAGATTTGTTTTAGAGAAGAGGAGAATTTAGCCACCAGGATGCTCTCCAATTCTCACTGCCCGGAACCTTAAATGTAAATTTCACTTCACTGACTAAATATAATGGCGGTGTTTATCATAAAATAAGTATATATTTGAAAGTAATTGTTTTTTTAAAATGTTTTTTTATTTATAAATATATATATATTTTTTAAATTTTATTTTTAAAATCAATATATCAAAATAATTTAAAAATATTAAATAAATTATTTTTTTAAATTAAAATTCTTGAAAACAACGCTTCACCGACGTTCCAAACGCTTTCTAAAGACTAAAATTGTACCGTAATAAGATAATTGGCATCTCTAACATGACTGTACGAGTTATTTGCTTGCAGATAACAAAATCATAGATTATTAATTATTTATTAGATATAAGAGTAATAGCTTGGAACTAAAGGAGTTTTTCTTTCTGTAATTTTGGGTTTAAATTCTGTGTACTTACTATGATCATCACTGAAAGTTTAAATAGCTGTTAATTTCAGGACTCATGAGATTAGTCGAGATGCACGCAAGCTGATCCGGAAACTCACATTAAAAAAAAATCATATATTATTGTAAAAAAAAAACAGGATTAAACTAACAACATTATTAAACGAGTACAAAAAATCCAAATAATTTCTCAAGTATTAGTTTATAAATCCATAGATAAAATTGTCGGGGGATTAGAGATATGGATTAATTTAGGATGAGCATTTTTCTAATGAGATGTTCTTTGTAGCAGCACATAGAGGTTAGAAAATCTAAATATTTGGGGAATCGAATGAATTTTTTTTTTTATTACACAAACTTATCTTTATTAATTTAATATAAATGCTTTCATTTTTATAAATCCCTTGGTGTACTTCTGTATTCGAGTTTTTTATAAATCCGAAAGCTAATAAAGATTTTAAAAATAAATAAAAGGGCCCAAAAGCAAGTATGGATGAAATCCGATAAAGGCTGCGAATCTAGAACCAGCCAATCAAAAAAGCCGGTGTGGTTATAGAAGGATATTTAGAAGAGATAAACTTAGATGGATAAAGGGCCTGTTGAGGCCCAGTTTTAATATCCAAAGGACCCACACCTACTTTCACTGCATGTGTTAAGGAAGTTCGACTTCAGCGGTTCAGCCCTCTCCCCCTGACCTGACCCGTTTCGAAACTCGCCCTTTTATTTATTTATTATTTATTTTATGGTTACCCTTTTGCCCTTTATTTATTTGTTAGGTAAAAACTCAAATAAGTCTTAGCTGCTATAGCGGGATTCTTGATTTTTTATTATTATTATTATATATATATATATATATCAATTAAATTTTATAATTCATTTTTGATAATAATTTAATTTCAATTTATATGTATATGCATAGAAAATGATGTTGGTTTGTAGTAAGGTTGAAAAATATGAGAAGAGTTTGGACCAACACTTAATTGAAAACTTTGGGAACTAAATATTAATAAGCAGTTTTTGTAGACTAAACTGAGTTGTAGCTTCGAAGCTATTTTGAGAATTGTCTAACCATAGTTTATCTCAAACAAATTGGGAATTCTGTCATAATATGAATTTTTTTAATATAACCTTATTAAGGTTGTTTAATATTATTTTTGTTTTTTAAATTTTATAAACAATATATGAAAACTTGTTTATTTTTGTTTTTGTTTTTTTTTTTAAAATAATAATATTGGCAACTAAAACTTTTAAAATTAAAAAAATAGGGTTTAAAAGTTTTTTAAACTAGTTTTTTCACGCTATCAATGTGTTATGAGAAGGGCTAGGTTGGAGAGTGAGGAAATGATAATGGATGCCTGGGGTACTAACCATCAACTAGTTCAAGGCTCTTGAAATATGAGTCGGTGTTAGAAACAAAGATTTAAGAACTCTGATGAACAATGAATTGTATCGTCTGTTTTGAAGAAAGCAACTATCTGACCCTTTTATAGCCTTTACAATACTGCATGCACCCTTCTAACTGATGCAACGTGATTCAAGGAATCACTTAACTAACTGCCAGCTAGACACTAACAAACTTACCAAACTTAACTAATTGCCAGCTAGACACTAACTGACTAACAACCTTACCAGGCTTATTTAACAGTCATACTAACAGTTATCGAAACTTCTCAACATTCTCTCCTTTAAACTAATTTATGTGTAACAGTTAGTTTACTCCAGGCATCATGCAGACCCCCAGTTGTTCTTGAAGTTTCACAAATGTCTGCAGCTTAATTGGTTTTGTCAACAAGTCAAGCAGGTCAACCACTTGATCTTGAGAGCCACAATGCACAAGTTCAATTATTTTGTCTCGAGTTAAATCACGTAAAAAATGGAATCTCACATCAATGTGTTTGTTGCGTCCATGCATAATAGGATTTCTTGAGAGCTTGATGGTTGAACTGTTATCACACATCAAAGTGGTGCAACCCTCTTGTTCATGATTTAACTTTTCCAGAATCCTTCTCATCCATATTGCTTGGCAAGCACAGGCTGCTGCGGCCACAAATTCTGCTTCCGTTGTTGATAGGGTGACTATAGGCTGCTTCTTCGATGACCATGAAACTGCTCCCCCACTCAGTATGAAGACATAATCAGATGTGTTCTTTCTGTCCTCAATATCTCCTGCATAGTCACTATCAGTGAATGCAATCAGCTGTTTGTTCCCATTCTTCTTGTAGAATATTCCATAATCGATAGTGCCCTTCAAGTATCTTAATATTCTCTTAGCAGCTTGTAGATGCAATTCTGTTGGTCTGGCCATAAACCTGGTAATGAAACTCACCCCAAACATGATATCTGGCTTTGTAGCAGTGATATACATGAGACTTCCTACTATTTGCTTATAGTAAGTCTCATCAATTTTGTTACCTTCTCCAATTTTATTAGCTTTGAAACCAGGAACCATGAGGTTCATTACTGCATTGCTTTCTTCTATTCCAAACCGTTTCAGGACCTCCAGTGTATATTTTTGTTGACAGATATAAATTCCATTAGCCTGCTGCAACACTTCTATGCCTAAGAAGAACCTCATCTTTCCTAGATCAGTAATGACGAATACCCTTATTATTGATTTCTTGAATTAAAGCATCATTTGCTCATCATCTCCAGTAAAGATCAAATCATCCACATAAACACTTACAATTAAGATTTTGCCTCCACTGGTTTGTTTAACAAACAAGATTTGTTCACTAATACACTTTTGAAATCCTTCATGAATGAAGTAGGCTTCACTGCGACAAAACTAAGCTCGAGGGGCTTGTTTTAGTCCATACAAAGCTTTGTGTAGTTTGTAGACTTTGTGCTCATTTCCTTTGTGCTCATAGCCTTTTGGTTGTTCCAGAAACAAATCCTCACTTAATTCCCCATGAAGAAAAGCAGACTTCACATCTAATTGGTAGATGAGCCAACTTCTTTGAGCTGCTAGAGCAATGATCATTCAAACAATATCCATTCTTGCCACAGGAGCAAATACCTCTGTGTAGTCCACACCATGTTGTTGAGCATAGCCCTTTGCGACCAACCGGGCTTTGAGCTATCCACCTCACCAGACTTATTTAGTTTGGTCTTGTATATCCATTTCACCCCAATCTTCTAAGTTCCCGCTAGTAATTCAGTTAAACTCCATGTCTTATTTCTCTGAATTGACTGTATTTCAGCATCCATAGCTTCCCTCCACTTGTAACTTTTCACTGCCTCTTCATAGCTCAGGGGGTCAGCAGAAGTTACAATTGCCATATTTAGTTCAGTTTATTCTTTTGACAATCCTTCTCTAGAGACGTAGTCTCTCATCCAACTGGGAGTAATTGTCACCAAGTCAAGATGTGGCCACCCACTCATCAATTAGTTAACAAATCAATAGTTCCGAATTTTGACCTATAAAAGGAGGCATTTGTCGTGTATTTAGGCATCTTGGTGTTCAGATCAAGATCATGCTCTTGCTCTCTCTTTATATTTTGTAGTGCTTAAGTTTTGCTTATATTAATCTCTTGCTTATGCTTTTCATTTCATTTCCTTGTTTATTTATGTTTCTCTCTTTCATTATGTTTAGCTAAATTTATCATGTCAAAGTGAAAAGGTTACACTAATGGTGTAAGAATAAATATAATATAAACTCAACATGGACCTTAATATTTAATGTTTGATACTAACATGTTTTATATTTGTTATCTTGTTCACTTTTAATACTTTGCTTGTTAAATGGTTAATCTAGATTTATGTTGTATAACCCTTGGTACAACAAATACTTGACACTTTCATAACCCAACTGTATGGTATAACCGACACTTGTGCTATGAAAGGAACTTGATTTGTTGTTAACATAAGTTATAATCATGAATGCCTGACAATATTTACAAGTATTAGCATTATTCGAATAAGATAATTAATGTAATCATGTTAACAATTTATAATCCGATTGGAACCTCCTTTGTGTGTGGTTTCCAGTCGAGTAATAAAAGAGTTTATACTATACTTGTTTATACCATTAGTGGATCCTCTAACCTTGACAATTATTTTATCTTTGTTTAATCCTTACATCAATATCACATCTCAAAGCTCTCATTATTATTATTATTATTATTATTATTGTTGTTGTTGTTGTTGTTGTTGTTATTTATAATTTACACAATTAACCTCCCTGTGGTTCGACCCCGGTCTTGCCGGGTTATTTATTACTTTGACACTC
>Ga0325400_1005551_pt1 | contig 11909 bp, 10 predicted proteins | sample PopdelMetagenome_2_FD_205662 | JGI IMG/M metagenome (GOLD analysis project Ga0325400, IMG submission 205662) | Populus deltoides microbial communities from Bellville, Georgia, United States - Xylem-PdKOR-R1 | ecosystem: Host-associated > Plants > Phyllosphere > Stem > Wood/Secondary xylem...
TAAACCATGTGGGATTTACTATGATATGAGCTAAATGATTTGGCAGGTCCAAAACCATCTTGGACGACATGGGAAAATGTGGGTCTGTCTAAAAAAATGATATTTTTCTGTTGTTTTAATACTAGGATGACAACATATTGGATCATACATGGTCAACCAAAATAAACATCAAATATATGATTCAGATCATAAACATGATTATAATGCACTTAATCAATCAGGCAACTATCTCTTTCCTTTCCCTTTCCCTATTCTATTGTTGCTTGGGCATTATTTGAACTTGGATTGGATGAAATCGATATTAAATCAGATATTTAATATAAAATACAAAGATGAGGTGGGATGAGATCCGAGCTTCAATTGAAAAGGTATTATCAAATTAGGGATTAAACTGAATGAAAGTTGAGATCTAATTAAAGAGTTAATAACAAATTAGAAATTAAAATGAACGGGTTAAATGAGATTTGAGGTTTAGTTGAAGATTTATTATCAAATTAGAGATCAAAGTGAAAAAAAAAAAGATTGGCACTTGCGAAGCACGCACCAACATGTAAGAAGCACTGTGTATTTAAGCGGCGCGTGTAGGCTCTTGCTGCCTTCAAAGACAGTTTTATTTAGTGTCCTAAAATTGTCTCGGCATCCCTATCCTTTTTGGTAGCGCTTGTAACATAATTCTCCATAACGTGAAGCCGACGACTTTCTTTCTTTTCTTTCTCTCTCTCTCTCATTTTTTTCTCTACTCCCTTGGATTCCAGAATGTGATTTGTTTCTTCTCCCTTTACAATACCAAGTCTAATTACAAAACATATCAACATAAAAGGATTAAATTAAAGAGAAAAAAAAGTCACATGAAAAAAAAAAAAACAATGACATTATGCAAAACCACAATTTAAATAAGAGATAGGCTATAAAAATTGCAACAGGAAACACCCACCAGTTTTAGTTTTTCTTAACCTTGAGTCCATAATTAAAATTTATTCAAGTGTGTTCTTATGATTGAAGAAAAAAAATTCAAAATTGGTTAATTTCCCTAATAGACAAAAATATATTTAGTTAAAAAAATAAAAACCAAAACATAAAATAAATGTTTTTTGAGCAATTTTAGAGTCCTTTTTGTCCTCCACTATTTCTATTTTTTTTATATCATTAAACAATAACCAAATGTAATTTTACATCGAAAAATCTCTAATAATAGTCCAAACTTACCTACTCTTTCGTGAACTAATTAAAATTAAAATACAATTGTTGGAGGTTATTATCTCTGCATTTATTGTGCATTAAAATCTTTTTCTATATGTAAAGATCCAAAATTTCCTTAAGAAGAATGTACATTGAATATGAGTCATGAAACATTTTTTGGGTGGAATTATGTTTATGTTTAGGGGTGATCATTTTTATTCGGTTCGGTTTTTGTCAAAAAAAAATAATCAAATTTTTTTAAAAAAACAACCAAAACCGGTTTAAACCAACCGGTTTCTGTTCGGATTTTTAGGATAAAAACCAGTTCTAACCAGTTTGACTTGGTTTTGGCTTGGTTTTTTCTGGTTTGGCTTGGTTTTTTCCGGGTTTTTTCGGTTTGGGTTCGGTTCGGTTTTTTCGGTTTCAGGCTTATAAAATTGAAACTGAACCGGTTGGTTTTTTTTTTAATTTTAATCAGTTTAATCAGTTTTTTTTCACGATTCAGTTTTTTTGGTTATTTTTTTCGGGTTTTCTAGGTTTTTCAGTTTTTTTACTCACCTCTAGAAATGCTGATAAATTATTATTTTTTCTTCTCTCCTTTTCTTTTCAATCCTTAAATCAATTCAAAATCACCACAATTATTTTTTTATGCATTTACTCTAATAAATAAAGGATTTTCTTTCAATATTATGATCTCAAGTTTGAATTCAATCAAAACACAAGGATATCTTAAGCAATAAAAACCTCTTGAAAACCCCGTCTTACATATTTTGTATTCATAATTAACCTTTTTGACCCACTTTTTTTTGTTAATCCTTTTCTCCTTCTATTAATTCAATCACGACGTAGCAACCAAACATTGCTTGAAAGTATTGTTTAAAGCCTTCACTTACACCAGGCTTTAAAAGGATTCAAATAGGAGGCCTAATAATAGTTAAAAAAAAAAAGAGTTTTTACTTTAGTTTAAACTATTTCATTACTCGTGCTCCATTGCGAGTATGAATTTGAAGTGTAACAAAGATGTGTTTTTTTTATATATAAATAAATGGTATAAATTAGGTTGACCCAATTGAAATCTACTATGATTAATAAAATTATAAGTCAATGATGGTCAAACTCCATTTATTATGAAAAAAAAATCTAAATAAATAGGCAAGCCTTGAAAAACTCATTGGCAATATCAATAAACATGTACCAATGACCTAACCTTAAAAATACTTGACCTGATTGTTTGTCTAGATTGAGATTCAAATTAAATTATGTGGGATTTGCTATGACTTGAGCTAAATGATTTGGGAGGTCCAAAACCATCTTCGACAACATGGGAAAATATGGGCAATCTAAACAAAATAATATTTTTCTGTTGTTTTAATATTGGAATGAAAATATAGTGGTCAACCAAAGTAAACATCAAATGTGTAACTCGAATCATAGATATGATTATAATACGCTAAATCAATCAAGCAACTATCTCTTTCCTTTCCCTTTCTATTTCCCTATTCTATTGTTGCTTGGGTATTATTTGAGCTTGGATTGGATGAAATCGATATTAAATTGAATATTTAATATAGAATACAAGGAAAATATGGGATAAGGTCTGAGCTCTCATTGAAGAGGTATTATCAAATTATGGATTAAATCGAATGAAAGTTAGGATCTAATTGAAGAATTAATAGCAAATTATGGATTAAATTTAACAGGTTAAATAAGATTTGAGGTTTAGTTGAAGATTTATTATCAAATTTGGAATCAAAGTGAAAGAAAAAAAGATTGGCATGTAAGAAGCACTGTCATATTTAAGCAGCGCATGTAGGCTATTGTTGCTTTCAAAGACAGTCTTGTTTAGTGTCCCTATAATAGTCTCGACATCCCTATCCTTTTTGGTAGCGCTTGTAACATAATTCTTCATAACATGAAACCGATGATTTTTTTTTCTTTTCTTTTTATCTCTCTTTGTTTTTTTTCTCTACTCTCTTGAATTCCACAATGTGATTTGTTTCTTCTCCCTTTACAATACCAAGTCCAATTGCAAAACATATCAACATATATAAAAGGATTAAATTAAAGAGAAAAAAAAGTCACATGAAAAAAAAAAACAATAACATCATGCAAAACCACAATTTAAATAAGAGATCCAAAAATTGCAACAGGAAACACCCACAAGTTTTAGTTTTTCTTAACCTTGAGTCCATAATTAAAATTTATTCAAGTGTGTTCTTATGAATGAAGGAAAAAAATTCAAAATTGGTTAATTTCCCTAATAGACAAAAATATATTTAGTTAAAAAAATAAAAACCAAAACATAAAATAAATGTTTTTTGAGCAGTTTTCGAGTCCTTTTTGTCCTCCACTATTTCTATTTTTTTTTATCACTAAACAATAACCAAATGTAATTTTACATCGAAAAATCTCTAATAATAGTCCAAACTTATCTACTCTTTCGTGAACTAATTAAAATTAAAATACAATTGTTGGAGGTTATTATCTCTGCATTTATTGTGCATTAAAATCCTTTTCTATATGTAAAGATCCAAAATTTCCTTAAGAAGAATGTACATTGAATATGAGTCATGTAACATTTTTTTGGGTGGAATTATGCTTATGCTTAGGGATGATCATTTTCGGTTCAGTTCGGTTTTTGTCAAAACAAAATAATTAAACTGAATTTAAAAAAAAAAACCGAACCGAAACCAATTCAAACCAACCGGTTTTGGCTGGATTCGTTTCGGTTTTTTAGGAAAAAAACCGGTTCAAACCGTTTTGGCTCGGTTTTTTCCGGTTTGACTCGGTTTTTTTTCCTGTTTGGCTTGTTTTTTCCGGTTTGGGTTCGGTTCGGTTCGTTTTTTTCTATTTCAAGCCTATAAAACCGAAACCGAACCGGTCGGTTTTTTTAAAATTTTAATCAGTTTTTTTTCACGGTTAGGTTTTTTCAGTTATTTATTTTCCAGTTTTCTTGATTTAATCGGTTTTTCGGTTTTTTTGTTCACCCTTAGAAATGCTGATAGATTATTATTTTTTCTTTTCTCCTTTTCTTTTCAATCCTTAAATCAATTCAAAATCACTCAATTATTTTTTTATGCATTTACTCTAATAAATAAAGGATTTTCTTTCAATATTATGATCTCAATTTTGAATTCAATCAAAACACATGGATATCTTAAGCATTAAAAACCTCTTAAACCCCATCTTACATATTTTGTATTCATAATTAACCTTTTTGACCCACCTTTTTTTTAATCCTTTTCTCCTTTTATTAATGAAAAAAATTAAAAAAATAATTTATTCTCTATTTTTATTTATTTATTTATTATTCTGTCCGTAATACAGTAGAATTTAATTTCTCTTATAACTCTAAAAATTGTTCCACAAGAAGCAAGACCTTTCCCTCAGAACACAAAGAAAGGAAGAAATACTCTTCTTTACAAACAAGTAATCCAAAACCAACAAGGACTAGTGCGCTCTTCTCTACAATTCCCTCTATATAAAAAAAAAAAAACCAGGACAGACTTGTTCTTTATTCACTCTTCCCTTTCTTGAATATTGCTCTCTTTTCTGTATTTTTCTTGTTTTGTTTTCCATAGAGAAATCTTCTGGTTTTTCTGATAACATTGCTCCTGAAAGTTCAGACGCAATGTCTTCTTCTGCTGCGGCAAGTTGTCCTGTTGAAAACCTGTTGCTTTCTGTTGAGAATCTTTCGTTGAAAGAAGGGAGCGCTGATACAAATAACCATCACGGTTTGTCTACAAGAAACTATCTTTTGCATGGTAACGGTGGTTCTTTACCAAGAATTCGAGAAACCAGGATTAATGGGTTCTCACAGTATCAGACCGGGTTTGAGAATTCAATGCTGCTCCCACCACCGCTGTTTTCAGAATCTGTCTGGGGATCTAATAGTTTGAGCAATGGAGGGAGTTTTCAGGGTTCAAGATTGCAACCTCGGGCAAGAATTCTTGTTCCGAATTACAATTTTCTGAGTGGTTCTGCCCTTGACGTGGGGACAGGCAGGGCTGGTTCGGGCCTGGGAGGCGTTGATAATAGTATGGTGCAGAATCAAGAAGAGCTCAAGAAAGTAAGGATTTTTCTTGGTTTGCTTCAAGGAGATAGCATTGTCAACTATTGTTCAGACCAACATGGTTCAAGAACAATTCAAGGTCTATTGAGGTTGAGGAACCCGGAGATTACACGTGAGATATATAATAAAGTTTTGGCCTTGTCATCAAGAGGAATCGCTGTTGTTTTGGAGCTGATGCTTGATCAACATGGATGGCATGTCTTTGGTGAACTAATTGATGCATTGAACTATCAACAGTTGAAATTGATTACATATGAGATAACCAAGAACTTGGACGCCTTTGTTTCATTAACTCTCGACACACATGGTTCGAACTCGATAAGGAAGGTCATTAGACTACTCCGGAGATCGCCTTTGGTTACCTTAGTGATGAACAATCTGCGTGCTGCGTTTTTTACAATCATGACCAATCGGATAGGTTCATATGCTGTATCAGAGTGCTTTAACCAACTGAGTGCTGAAGATAATAGGTTATTATATGAAGCAGCCATTGAATGTTGTCTTGATTTAGCAATAGACCATGAAGGATCCCTAGCCTTAATCAGGGTCATCAACACCATCCAAGGTCTGCAAAGATATCGGCTCCTAGATATCTTGTCCACATATGTAGCCTTCCTCTCGCAGGACCCGAAAGGGAACTATGTGGTTCAGAAGGTCATATCACTCAATAATCCTTTATTCACCCAAAAAATATGCCATCATCTCAGAGGGTATTATGGAACCATCTCACTTCAGAAAGGAGGCAGTCATATCGCCGAGAAATGCTTGGATACAGAATGGAAGAGTTGGGTAATTGAGGATTTTCTGAGCAACACCAACACACTATTGCAAGTTGCTAAAGACGAATTTGGTAACTATGTGATCCAAAAAGCATTGAACGTCACCAAGAAATCAGGCAGTCCACTCTACCAGAAACTTTTGTTGCGCCTGCAACCACATCTTAGCATTCTGCGGTCAGGATACGGAAGGAATGTCTTCAATTTGATCACTGGAGGAAGGTCAGTTAAGAAAGTGTAGGTTGGTGTTGATTCTGTCTTGTTCTCATTGTGTCTTAACTATGCTACTTCGTATGTAAGAGTTGGTGTCTTTTAGTGTTTGACAAAGTAATTTTGTCTTTAGAGAATTTAGGCTGTAATTCCCCCCCACCCCCCTCCTCTGTCCAGTTTTGTAAGTAATCTTGTTAGTCCTTGTCATACTTACGTTGGATTCGTAATACAATGTTGTTTAGCACTTTAAATGAAAATATTATCACAAGTAGTTGTTGTCTTTTTGTTCTTAATGGCTAGAGTAAGCCTTGCAATACATGAATATCATAAGAGATACAATAGGTTTCAATGTAATTGCATCTAGTGGGAAAGTCTGCCATTGCTGTATGCTCGTTCTTATCTGCGCGCACTCCCTAGCTGTTGGATGATGATCTTCAACTATGAAATTGGAAGTTAATGATCATTAAGGATGATTTAGGAGACTTTACCTTGCATAAGATCAAGCTATATAGTTCCAAAAGTCCAATACTTACAAGAGAAAAACGAAGCATTACTGCTTACAGGAAGTAACAAATCGATCTGATGAGAAACATTTTTTCTTTTTTGATAATCTTGATAAGAAGAACATATCCTAGAAATTTTGCATGAAACAAACATGATAGATCATGTTCCTTCAGGTTTTAGCCTTGCATAGATATCATTTCTCCTTCAGGATTATACAGAGTTTTTCATTGCACAATAATAGAATTTTCCTTCTGAGAACTTCACTACTTTGACAAGCCATAGATGTTGCAGAAGAAGAAATGGATTCTTTGTAGCAAGAATTTCTGTTCAAGATTATGCTTTTATAGAATTAGTATGATCAATCTCTATAACAGCAGAAACAATTTGAGTCTCTAAAACACCAATATCTACTGGCCCATATCACCATGAAAAGGAGGCAATGACATAATCTTAATCGCTTGCTGTCAAAATCAAAAGCAAGTAATTTTTTGTACAGAGATCAGATCGTCAATTGAACTCATGCAAAGCTCTGCCGAACCAGTCTCCCGTAGACCAAACAAGCCGTCGTCGGAACTAATTAATTTGAAAACATACAATAACAAGGAACTCCCAAGTAAAAGTGATTGCAAGTTCATAATCCAAGTGGAAGAATAATCATAATTGAAACAATAAAAGAAACACATGAAGCACGGCATTAATGCATGTAAATGTTCGTCAAGGATTTGATTTCTGTTGTAGCTAGCTAGTTTAACAGAAACCCAACCCTGAAAGTTAACACCATCTCCTTTCCAGATTAGGAAACGTTGTCCCACAAGAAATAAAAAAAAGTTAATTTAACACACACATACACACACAAAGACCTACTCTTCTTTACAAACAAGGAAACCTAAACCAACAAGGGCTAATGCTCTCTCCTCTACAATTCCCTCTATGAAACCACGAGAATTGTTGTTTACTCAGATTTTTGTTTCTTTGTATTGTAATTCTTGTATTCCTGCTCTCTTTTCTGCATTTTGTTTTCAATGGAGAAATCTTCAGGTTCTTCCGAAACGGTCCTGAAAGCTCAAACTCAATGTCTGCTACTGTTTCAGGCTCTCCTGTCGAAAACCTTATGCTTTGCATGAAAAAAGGGATACGTGGCACAAGAAACTATGTTTTGGCTGATATTGGTGGTTCTTTGCCGAGCATTCAAGATACCAGGATGAATGGGTTCCAACAATATCAGGCCGGGTTCACGAGTTCAACTTTAGTTCCATTCCCACTGTTTCCCCAAATTATCTAGGATCAAACAGTTTGGGAAATGGAGGGGATTTTCAAGGTTCAATACTGCAACCAGGGGCAGGAATTTTTGTTCTGAATCTCAGTTCTCTGAGTGGTTCTGTGCTTGACGAGGGAACAAGTAGAGTAGGTTCAAACTTAGGAGGCATTGATTTCAGTATGGTGCGGAATCAAGAAGAGCTCAACAATGTAAGGATTTTTCTTGGTTCCTCAACCTCAATAAACAACTTCATGGTTTATTGAGGTTGAGGAACCCAGATATTACGTCTAAGATATATAAGTAAGTTTTGGCCTCGTCATCAAGATGACTCCCCATTGTTTTCGAACTGATGCATGATCAACATGGATGGTTTGTCTTTGCTGAGCTAGTTGCTTCATTGAACAATCAACAGTTGAAATTGATTAAATGTGAGATGACCAAGGACTCATGCGATTTTGTTGAATTAACGGTCCACACACGTGGTTCAAACTCGATAAAGAGGGTCATTCGAGTACTCAGGAGATCACCTTTGGTTTCTTTAGTGACAAACATTCTGTGAGCTGCGTTTTATCTTATCATGACCAATCAGATAGGCTCATATGTTGTGTCAAAGTACTTTAACCAGCTGGGTGCTGAAGATAACAAGTTATTAAATGAAGCAGCCATAGCATGTAGTCTTGATTTAGCAATAGACCATGAAGGATCCATAGCCTTAATCAGGTTCATTAACACCATCCAAGGTCTGCAAAGATATCGACTCCTGGATATCTGTCGATAAATGCAGTGTTCCTGTCACAGGATCCGGAAGAGAACTATGTGGTTCAGAAGGTCATATCACTAAACAAAAAAATATGTCATCCGCTTTGAGGATATTATGCAACCATCTCATTGCAGAAAGGAGGCAGTCCTATCGCCCAAAAATGCTTGGATACAGAATAGAAGAGTTGGTAATTGAGGATTTTCTTAGTAAAACCAACAAACCACTGCATGTTTCTAAAGACGAATTTGGTAGCTATGTGATCCAAAAAGCATTGAAAGTCACCAAGCAATCAGGAAGTCCACTCTACCAGAAATTTGTGGCATGCCTGCAGCCGCATTTTAGCTTTCTGCAGGCAGGATGTGGAAGGAATGTCTTCAATTTGATCACTTTGCGAAACCATCGCTAGATCAAGACTTACTGTAAGTGTGCACTCCTCAGCTTCAAGAACATGATTACCAAGATTTCCTGTAATAGCCCTAAATCTAAGTGCACATAAGTCCAAATCATAACCCTTTTCCTTTTCAGGTGGGGGAGCAATAATGCGTTCACCTGTAAGGCTTCTACCAAGCTGTTGAACCAGTTTCGTATAGACGTATCAAGTCGTTACATGAATTAACTTACACAGACTAGGGCAAGAACATGGAACTCCAAGCAAACGTGGTTGCCGGATCACACTGGTCAACATATTCTCCTTCAAACTCATTCCTGTAGAAGCTTCTAATGTGAAGAGTGTAGAATCTTCTCTCTTCCACACAGAGCACTTGATCAGTCAGGAGAATTCACCTTCAGCGAAACCAGAGTCCCAAGAGAAGAGCCGGCCATGACCTGCAAACATGCCTGCATAGTTCAAGAGAGTATTGTTCATCACAAATCTATAGGGTGTGCAAACATTAATGGAGGCCTATGTTCATGTAATGCAAAAAAATTGTTTGATTTAATTTTGCTAAACCTAGTAGGACAAAGTTAAGCCTAAACCAACATAATAACAATAACATGTTATAACTTTTAATTTGAATATTTAAGCTTGAAATTAGACCTCAAATTAGATCCTAAAAATATTGTTTGATTTAATTTTGTTATTTATCTTTGATTTTTCTAGATTTTATGCTATTTTCATTCTTTTAGCTATTTTTCACTTTTATTTTAAGATCATGATCTTTTTCTACTTTATCAAGGTTTAACCATATTTTGATTTGTCATTTTTCTTCCTATACTTGCTACTATCTTTACATCAAAAACTCAACAATCCAATTTTTGAGATCAAAAGATTTATTCTTTCTCAAAACCATAAAAATGAAAAATAATAGCAAATAGAGCCATAAATCTTGAGATCAAAAGATTTATCATTTATATCTTTTAAAGCTTCGTTTGTTATATGAAAAGTAGTTTTTTGATAAATCATTTTGTGAACACTCATATGTTTATTTACTATAAAAAATGTTAGTCATTAAAAAACATTTTTTAGTTAAAAAAAATTTAGTTTTGTTTACAAGAAAATATTTTATTTTTATTTTGGACGGAAAACACTTTCCAGAACTTACGAAAAATTTAAAAATATCTTGTTAATTATTGATTATATCAAATTTAATCATCAATTTTTTTTATTGCTATATATTTTATTTTGAATCTTTTTTAAGAAAACATTCCTGTAAAATTTAATTTTTATATCAAATTTGGTTCTTTTTAGTTTGATTGTTATTTGTTTTTTTCTTATCCTTTTATTGATTGAAATTTTTTATCTATCAAATTTATTTCTTATTTTTTTGATTATATTTATTTTATTTAAATTAATATATGAAATTATATTTTTTTTTTAATTTTACAATTTTTTTATGTATCTAATTTAATTTTTATTATTTTAATTGTTATTTATTTTATTTAAAATAATTTATAAAATTTAATTTTTTTTAATTTCATTATTTGTTAGATTTAATCTTCGTTCTTTTAATAAATTTGAGAAAAAAAATATTAATAAATTTTTTTAATTTATTTTTTATAATATAGTTAAATACTAGAAAATATTTTTCAAATGACACTTTCAAGCATCAAAATATAATTTACTTTCAAAAAATTCACTTCCTGTAAAAACCACTTTAACCAAAAGCACTATTTTCTAGCGAACAAACAATACCTAAGTTTAAGAAAAACAATCCCTTTTAAAACCACCCAGTACAGGAGGAATGTTTGAGTGCAAGCATTTGTCAGTACTGAGTCCATAAACATACATCAGCAAGCACTCTAAAAAAACCACGATGATACCTCTCCACAGATTAAACATGGCACGATGGTAGAATCATATAGCAATAGGAGAAACGCATGCAGTATAGCATTAATGCAATATAAATGATTGTTATGAGAAAAACTGACAGGCAATGTTACAGGCTCAACTTGGTAATTAGTAATTACTAGAAGAATTCAAACTCCATAGCTGCCCTGTTCGACAACACAGCCACCAGCACCTGCCTGGCTTTATTGCCATCCACTAACACTAGGATGTTACAGTGCCCATACTAGAACATGAAAATCACATCCACCCCACCTCCTTGATAACAAATAGTAGAGGAAAGTGGGAAACCTTTTTGCAAACCCTGTACAAACTACCCCACTACATCTCAATATCAGGAATTTCACAACAGAGCATCAAAATAGGCCCTCGGGACAAAAGGAACTATGAGGACGGGAGAAGGTGACAAAAACCCAACAGAATTCTATCACAACTGAGGACAGGCCTTATACAGGTTTTGTCGAGGCAGTAGCACGGAATTGATTTGAAATGACAAAAAAAAATGAAACTAAAAAACTAAGCCGACTCTTATGACAGGTTGCTCCCGAAGCCTGCTGCTTCATTTAGTTCGTGTATTCTGAATTAGTCACAATGTGGACAACAAATTAAAAGCAAATCCCCAGTGATATTGCTGCTCCAACAGAATTCCTGCCATATTCACATTACCAGAACTATGTTTCTCAGTGACCTGGTATTAGATTTTCATGCAGCTTCATATTAACTCAGCACTGCTTGAGAGTTGATGTGGCCACCATTACCACCATCCTGACCAACCAAGGAACGTTGAGAAAGATCATACAACAGCTTCTTCTGGTAGTCATTAGTATGGGGAACACTTGCACGTAAGAGCTCCATAGGTAGTTCCC
>Ga0325400_1005552_pt1 | contig 11905 bp, 10 predicted proteins | sample PopdelMetagenome_2_FD_205662 | JGI IMG/M metagenome (GOLD analysis project Ga0325400, IMG submission 205662) | Populus deltoides microbial communities from Bellville, Georgia, United States - Xylem-PdKOR-R1 | ecosystem: Host-associated > Plants > Phyllosphere > Stem > Wood/Secondary xylem...
TAGGCGATGACCATGCTTTCCATGTTGATAGGTGGGTTTCATTTTCCTCTGCAATGCAGGTTGAGAAAATAGCTTTTGACTTCTCATGCTCTCCTGAAAGTTGTGGAAGTTATAATTTTCCATGTCATATTCTTCCCGCTGATAAAGCATCTCATTTGAAGCATCTGTGCCTTGTTTCCTGCACGCTGAGGCTTTCTCCTAAATTCACAAGCCAACTCAATCCTTTAAGAACCCTGGATTTGGATGGTGTACCCTTGGATCAAAGTGGCCTAGATATCATCACCTCTGCTTGTCCGAAACTTACGCTGTTGAGAATGATTGGTTGTGGACTGCCTAAGATTGTGTGCATACACGGCCAACTCCTCTGTCTGAAGACATTGATCATTCACGATTCTTTGATCAGTGTTGAGCTTAAGTCTATTAATCTTGAAATCTTTGAGTTTTTGGGTCATCCACGAAAACTCACTTTTGTTGACGTTCCGCATCTGAAAAAAGCACTAGTACGGTCGCTTTTTATTTATCGGAGGACATCGCCAATATGCAACGCGCTTGCGAAGGATCTTCCTCAGCTTCAGTTTTTGTCTCTGATAGTAAAGGATGAGGTGCATCAAGGAACGATTACACCATCGCAAGTTTTAATTCCTGCAACTTTTGTGTAACCTGTATTCTTTTATCTATAGGTGCTGCCCCTTCCTGCAACCAGTCCTAAATTCATCTCTCTTAAACAACTGGATCTGTTGATATGGCCGTTTATAGATTCTGACCTCCTCACAGTTATCTACCTGTTGAATGCCTCTCCTCTTCTGGAAATCCTACAACTGAAGGTTGGTCTTTACGTTTTATGCTCAGGCTAAATGCTTATGTGATGCTGTTAGCAATGGATCTCCATCATTTTTGCTAAATATTATTTTCTGTCACCTAGTTGAAGGGCAAATTCGATTTAATTCAACTTCACATGATATATAATACTATGAACAATATTGGATGTCTTAACTTTGTGGCAGATCGGTCATCAAGGTGAGGGAAGAAGCAACGGAGAAAGAAGAGAATACTCAAGGCATACCCATTCACATTTGAAAGAAGTTAAAATGGAAGGATTTCGTGACAAATGGAATGCGATGGAGCTCGCAATATATTTGCTAAAAAACACCATTGCACTTGAGCGAATGGTGGTTGTAGTCTCAGGTTCCACCTTGCAGATGGACCTAAGACAGAGGGTCACCAATTTATTGCAAAAGGAAAGAGGTAATTCAACGGCGGAACTGATCATCCTTTGATTGCCATACTCTATTTGAGGACAGTTTAATTTCTCTTTGATAATTTATATTGTGTTCTTATTGTACTGATGCGGACAAGAAGAAAATTTTAAGATGCTTTTCATTTTATTAGTTTTGTATGAAGTTTTCTTATTGTAATAGTTTCAACTTGGCTATTAATTTGCCCATGCCGGATGAAAAAAAACTGAACATAGGTACCATGACAAATCCAGCAGTTTCATTTAAATTTCCCTCTTCACCTGCTTTGTGAAGTAGGGATTTGCCAAAGCAGCTTCTGCGGTGATTCTAGCATGAGGATCGAGAACCAGCATTTTCTGCAAAAGCACACATCAACAAGTGAACATGATGATGACAACAACAAATTTCATCATAAATTAATACCGAGCTATCTGATGCTGGTGTTGCAGCCTCTACAGCACAGAAAACAGCAGAACCCAGAAGCAGGAACACGCAGAGATCAAACTCCCAAACACCAACAAATCACACCCCAAGAAAGCGGATAAATTCAAAGCATAAAAACAATCTAAATTAATTGGAAAATCATGAACATACGCAGCCAAGAGTGTCCAGTCTCAAAGCCACCCTTTCTTTTGTGTAGTTATATTATATAAACAAGTTCAAAATGTTACTTAACTCTAAGGAGATCAATTCCATCATCGTTCAACTGCGGCACCACTTCAGTTAAATCCTAGGAGCAGCAATGTAATTTTATGATTAGAAAATAAAAATGCATTTAAAGCACCTAAATAGCTAGCCGCCACTTTACCTTAGGTTCATTATTGGGAATGGCCAGAGGGAATGATGGTAATGAACACAGCTCGTCCTCCTTGGGAGTTCCAATTATGCTTCATACGAAATCCCGAGCAAATGAGCAGGTTTGAATATGATATAGACAATAAAATGAGCAAGAAAGTTAATCTTCACAAAATTCCTGATACCTGAATATCTCTTTTAATACCTCCATCTCTGAACGCCCTACAAATAAATCATTTCCCCTCACCATCTCAGCAAATATGCACCCTATAGACCAAACATCAACAGCACCTGTGTAGGTTGGAGCGCCTAAAAGCATCTCTAGCGCCCTATACGCAATGGTAGTGACCTGAGAAGCATTCAATCTTAGTTCAATCAAAATATACCTAATCTTCCGGAGGTCTTACTCTTACAGCATGCATAATTCTAGCAGAAAAACACGGACGCGTTTAGATCAGTAAGTAAAAGAATTATTTTCTCACCTGGGGGCTAAGTGTGGTGTTAGAGTTAATGAAACCCCGAGTTGATCCAAAGTCAGTGAGCACCAGCTTATCTCCAGAGATGAGCACATTTTCTGGTTTCAAGTCACGATGCAAAATTCCAAGGCTGTGGCAGTATGAGGTACCACTGAGAATCTTTTGCATGAGGTCCTGCAGCACCCAAAACTTTTCTCAATTAAGAACACAACGCAAGTTAAATAATCCTTTTACCTTTACTATGACTGGATCTTCGAATCTCGGTGATTTTAACTCCAAAAGCTCTTTCATATTGAAATTGAAGAGCTCAAACACCAAGCACAGGTTGCCATCATGGAAGAAGGCGCGCTGTAACCTGTGAATCAACTTCATATATATATTAAGGGTCATCGGAGGACAAAACCTTTTTTCTAAGTGGAGGAAACAGCACACCTGACAATGTTGGGATGTTCTATTTCATACAGCAGATATATCTCTCCAGCCAACTTCTTTGTAATTTCAGCCTGCAAAAGAGGAATCATTTTCACAGCTACCGCTTGATTAGTAGCTCTGTCAATAGCTGAATAAACAATTCCATAGGCTCCTCCTCCTAGTGGATAACCGTCCCTTTTAATTTCGTAATTCTCCATTTCAAAATGTCCTGCGCCAACGAAACATAATAAATTCACAAATCAAATTTGTGAAACAAACAATTATTGTGGTTACTGAGAAAATAACCCTTTTTTTAGTCATATGGCTTCAAAGAGGTATTTCCTCTGTTTGCCCTTTCTCAAAATACTAGCCATCATGGTCCAGAGTAAAAAACTCTCAGCTTCATATATCACACTTAGAAATCCCCTTTTTTTTCAGTTCATATACAGGTTGTGACGCCCATCCTAACCCTGATCATCGCCATCAATTTACCTGCAGTCTGCTATGTCTCTGTTCTAACAAGGAAAACTAATGAACTGTTTAGAACGAACAGACTACGTTGTCTCCACACAACTTTCATTACAAGTAAACCCTGAGAGCATGAGCATCGAATCCAAAAACAGTAACCAAAGCATGAAGACCATCTAAGTCCCATTTATGAACAAGTAAATTCTTCACATTAACGACCTCTCTCATATCAAATTCACTTCAAATAACCACAAGCTTCTCTAGGAAAAAAAGAGAATCTATATTTTCATGTAAATTGCTATCCATTTATGATCCTCTAACATACCATAAGCTGTGCTTGTAGAGAATTCTTCATTCGAAGTAAATTTCCATATAGATATGTCCTCGCGGCCAGCAGAACCGTGAGGAAACAGCACATACTAATTTCTGTGTTCTTTTTAAATTTAGCAAGCCAATCACAAGTATTATCAAACAATTATTAACTAAAACATACTAAATTTACAAATCAAGATTTCTGTATCCTTTGTTTGTTTGGCTACTAAATTGAACTCCAAAACTCGACCAGTAGATAATTAATTCTTCTGATATTTAGTTATTTGATTTTGATTTTCTCTTCAGTTAGATTTTCCTAGCAACCAAACAAACATAGGCTAGAAAACTCACCTGTTTGAAGAAAGTTAAAACAAATCCGCTGGAGTTTGTTGCTGCCTTTGAGAGAAAATGAAAACCAACGAACATATATATATATATATATTGCGTGGTCCCGATCTAAGCTAAGGTAAAGATGACACGTGTGCTAAAAAGAAAACGAGAGAAGAGCGGGAATTTGTGGATTGGTGAAATGCCTTAACTTCCATAACAAGATTGAGCGGTTACCTATAGCCATTTCACCCATTATGTTTTCTTCTTCTTAAAATCCAAGCTCTCTCGCACTTGATTTCAAGCGCGCTCTCTCTCACAAATTACTCTCTCCATTTCACCGGGCTGCGATTTTTTACGGTTTATGGACCGTGGGGGAGCCGGATATGGCATATTTCTTTTTCACTGAGGATATTTTGAATGGGAAGACTACCAGTTTTTGAGGCTGCGAATCATGGGAACGTTGCTAGGGATTTTACCTACATTGATGATATTGTGAAGGGTTGTTTGGGCTCGTTGGATACGGCAGAGAAGAGTACCGGGAGCGGAGGGAAGAAGAAAGGGCCGGCACAATTGAGGGTTTTCAATTTGGGGAATACATCTCCTGTGCCGGTCACTGATCTTGTTAGTATTTTGGAAAGGCTTTTGAAGGTTAAGGCTAGAAGGAATATTATGAAGTTGCCACGCAATGGGGATGTTCCATATACGCACGCGAATATTAGTTATGCTCAAAAGGAATTTGGATATAAGCCTACCACGGATCTGCGCGGACAGGGTTGAAGAAATTCGTGCGGTGGTACCTCAGTTACTATGGAAACAAGAAGGCTGTTGCGAGATGAGATGAATTCTTTTGGTTCGGTACTTGGAAAACATTCCTTGTTCATTATGATTCTTATAATTGTTTTTCTTAACATTTCTGTGTTCTTTCATTGCACGATAATTGACTTTGGTATATGTTTAATTGATGCTGTACAAGGAGGAATATCTCGTCTTATGTTGAAGAAGAGAGGGGTTGGTGGATTCTGTTTTGTTGGGCACTCTGTGTGCTGTATCAAAACAAAGCCAGAACCATCCTTTTCTTTTGTTTCCGATTTTTGGAATTTGTAATTGTTGTAGTTTCGGTGCTGTAGGGTTCATGACTGATAGAGCATATGCTGATTGTTGGACATGTGTCAATCAAAAAAGGAGTACACGTTAATTTCATTTATCTGTTTTCTTACTGAACAAATTGAATTTCATTCGACTATTGTATGGTGTGTCTTCTTTTTCTACAATGGCTTGGCCTGTTATTGACATCCATGATGAATACAGCTGCAACTATTTCATTTTTGCTTGTTGCGAATGATTTTCATGGTGAACTTACAGTGCTCTTTTACCTGGAGACCAGCCCATGTCTGAGTTGTGGCATTTATACTTGATTCAAGAGTTCATCGAGTCCTTCCTTTGTTTTCTGCTGTTCTGGGTAGATGATAGATATTAGTCATGTGTTGCATTTGACCTAGAGGTCTATATTGTTCTTTTTCATGCATGATATTCCAGGATGTTGTAGTATTCTGTTAATGAATGTGATGCAATCGGTCACATTTGCTGGTACGAGCTGATCAAATTTTGTATGCTTCCAACTCTGCATTCGTAAATTTTCCGCTGTAGTCTTTCTAATGTTCGATAATATGGAGAAGCTAGCTGTATCTATCTGAGATTATATTAAGCAACAAACAAGCTCGGGAACACAGTCATTTAGAATCTAACACGACCAACACTGCCTCCAGTGAGAGATAGACGAAACTTTTGTGCTTGCTCCATTGATTTCTGGTTCATCTTACTTCTGAGACAGACTCACCATTTCTTCTTTTGAGTTTCTTCTTTGGAATTTGATGTTGCCTCGTAAGACGGAATATAAAAGAGCTGGTTATTAAACAATAAGCTGGAGGTAAACCTTCACTGTTTATTTTGCTCATTCCCCCGAGACTTTGAAGAATTCCCTTGAAAGCATGGCATTTTTACACTCCATTTATATTGCTGTATTCTGTCTATATCTTCTTATCATGCAGGGGACCGTTCTATAATTAGATTTGTTTGCATTTAGATTCTTGGAACTGATCATAGATGCTGAATTCTGACAAGGGCAATAAGTGAATGCTGGGGACCAACGGAAGTTTTGAAGCAAACGATAAGCTACTAAATGCTGTTCTCAAAAAGAGAAAAAGATCGAAATGCCTATAATGTAATATGGTGCATGCTTCTCAAAACACAAGCACAAATTAAAAGCAATTGAAAACTCAATTTATTATGAATTAAATCCAAATTGAGGTTGGGTGTACAGGGCCAACATATTGCCAGAAAAAATTTAATGTAAACAAGCTATATACTGCTAACTTAATTAAATTGAGTTCTAAATTGTGAAATTAAATCTACTGAAAATCTTTATTTGAGAGGATCATGATCAAGCATGGACAATCCAGGATAAACTAATAATTCCACTCACTGGTTTGAATACAAATTTGCTTTAGACACTTTCCGGGGGGACCCTGCTATAAGGTTCACAGCACCGTAAACATTCGTGAGCGATTACATCTAGAGTTTGTCATGAAGGGAATTAGCTAAAAATATAAATGCATCCATGCACGCCCCTTTAAATTTCTGTCAACATTATCATCGTGATAAGCAAAAAAAAAATCAATCGCTTGTTTGTGAATGCGGAGCTCAAGTTTATCTGATTCAACAATCAACATGTATACACATTGAGACCATCAAGAGCAATCCAATACATAAATAAATAAATTTCTCAAATTTCAATGGCAATTAAGATGCCATGGAGCTTTTCTAGTTGTAAAATAGAGAGCTTTGGTTGGTATCGAGTCCTTTAATCCTTAAGCTTTTACCCTTGTACTAGCGCTTTTCTAGCAGTAAAATGGAGAGCTTTGGTTTGTATCAAGTCCCTTGATCCTTGATCCTTGATCTTTCATCCTTATCCTTTTGTGAGGACTGGCTCCGGGTGTCCTCCCTTGCGGAGGAAGCATTGAAAGGCCCAAGTTTCGCCTTTCTCGTCTGTAGCTTCAAACTTGACGGCATGGCTGCCTAGCTTGAAAGGTGGAAGAGACATGAGAGGAACTGACAGCCTCTTCTTGGTATCAGTCTCTCCGAGGATCTTGGAGAGCTCTGCCATTTTCTAGACCAAATCCATCGTATTAGAATTACTCTTTCATCGAAGAATACCAAGAATCTTGAAAAAGGCTGTCTTCTTTTCTTTTTTCTAAATATTAACTAGGGTTTTATGTTTTTTTTTAAAAAATTACTTCCATCGCCATTAAACCTGGTGTGGAGGTTGAGGTTATAATTGCAAGACTGATTGAGCGTGCCTGGTTTAGGATTTTATGATTATTGCAATGAATTTTTGTTTTAAGAGCTACTTTGGTTTGCTATGTTGAATTTTATTTTCCTGTTCTTAATTGTTTTGCCGTGGGAACTATTCAGTGAATCTTAAAGTTTTGGTATGCCAACTCTGAATGAGTTTTCAAATATGCATCATATTCAGACATAATCACATGGTTGTTGCTGGAAAAGATTATATAAACACATGCAGACATATTCACATGTTAGTCAAATATTTCCTACTAGATATGCAGAGATTTGTAGAACGTATTCAATCTAGAATGGCTGAATGAGCGGCCGATTTAGAATGGACATGTAGAAGTGCATGTGCTGTTGTGCTGTTCATGTAGGCTAGGAACTCCTGTAAATACAATTGTAAAATCATATATTCAGCCCAAACACAATAAAAATGTAGTCTTTATATTAAGCTGCTAATTGTTGCAGCTTTAGCTCTTGTTCTGGATTCTAGTTATAAAAGATTCAACATGGTATCAGAGCAGTTTGGTTGTTTCTAGTAACTGAACGATCCAATGTAGCCCAATAGAATCGCGATAGCTAATAGTAGCGATATTTTTATAAAAGATGAACAGTTCAAGAAGACTGTAAATGTTGTTTCAAATTGTCTCCTCTTGGAAGCCAAGCATCTACAGAAAAAGGTGATCAGATAACATTTGCAAGAAAAGGTGAAGTATTATTATGGTCTAACATTAGACTCAAAAGATCAAGTCTTCCATGCATAACCTTCCAAACTTGTAGCATTTTAAAATGATGAAATTAAAAAGCTGTGGCAGTAACCAATAAAGCAAAGTAATCCCAGATACAACTTGAAATCATCATAGACAGAAAAGATCTCTATCTAAGCATGAAACCTGTCCAGATAGTGAAGTAACTTGCATGCTGTAATATTTGTAATCCATAAAGATATGTAGAAGGAATGAAGGAAAAAAGCATCAAAATAGCTGGGTAGTCACGAGCTACAGTTATATTCCTGTCACTAAATGTAACATTTGCCATCCAACTTTTTCCTGAAGCTCTCTCGTCGTCATGGTTGTTCAGAAACAAAAACTAGAAAGGAATGGCATACTGCAGTACCAGAAGTTATGGTAGCAAAGCAGTCCTCTGTTCAGTGAAAAGTAGAAAAATCAAATTTGCAGCAACTTTGCAATTCCCATCTTTCCATGCCACCAGTCACATTTGCAGCCAAAGATGCCGAATTTGTACCATCAGGATTTGAGATTTCATTAGCAGAGAGTCTCTGGTACCCACAAAACAAGCCAATTAATAGCCCGACATGATGCAGCAGAGCATTCATCTTCAGTTCTTCAAAAGAAATCTGATGTTCCCTCCAGTAACAAAAAATCATCGCTGTATTTAAACCCCACTGGTACCACTCAAAAATCATACTTTGTTCTCCCACTCAATAAAACAAGGCATAACATGCCAAAAATGTCAGAAGAGGAACTGAGAAAATTCCAGGACTCCAGCATGAGGCGCTTCCTCGATCCCTTGAAATGAACAACCTGTGTGTAGGAAACCAAGCAAGTGACAAACCAAAACTCCAATCTTCAATCAACAACCTGGACCACATGCAGTTTAAATCTCAGACAGTGATTAAGCTGATCATGATTATGACATTACCTTGACGTCCAAAGGCATGCCATGAAATTGGCCTGACCCCTCAGGAGGTGTCCAATTATATGTGGCACATGGTAGAAATAGCACTGAAGTACCACCAATATTTTCTAGAAAAGCCTGTGCTTTGGTAAATCTCCTCAAATCAAATCCAGGATGTGATTTTACAGCCCAGGCAAGAGATAACTGATCTCCTAGCATTCGAGAGGCACTCATAAACTTGGAACTGTAATCTTTTAGTACTTCTTGAAGGAAAATCTTCGCCCTGAGTTGCAAATATCTCCAACACCATCCCTACCCTAAGTAACCATGTAGTTGTTGGAGGCCAAGGCTGGTGTTCCAAGAACATTGGCCACTAAACAACTGGAAATATTCCAAATCCGTTTGCTTATCTTCATCACAGTCAAAAGGAAATGGAACAAATAGCAAAAAAAACTACAAACCAAATACCTTAAAATTGCATCTGCGGTCCCCCGTCCTGCTATAAATCCTGAACTTAAAGGTTGCTCCTTGTTGTCCCGGAAGGTAAAGAGCCGGGTGAAAGTTTGGGTGATCGTTAAACAAGTGTCCGAGGTCATCAACAACAGCTATATCAGAGTCGGTGAGGATGTAATGACTTATAGGCCCTGGGTTCTGAGCAAGTTTCTCGAGCCTTGTTTCCAGAAAAGTCTATATGGACAGCACAAAAATTGGAAAAAAAAAAATAAATAAATCATTTTAATCATAAATCAAAGATACGTGTCTTCTTAATCTTCAATGTGCAAAACAGAAGATCAGAGAGAGAGATAAAATAAAAAAGAAAATAAACACTGTAATTAATGAAACTCATTGGGTGTGTAGAGAAAGCATGAATATGCCTTAAGAAACAGAACTACTAATCAAAAATAGAAATATGGTACCTATATGTCAATGTGATGTGCTCTTACAATGTAAGACCTGATCCTTTGAAGCATCAACTTGTCTCGCGAATAATCACCCTGAATGGGATACACAGTCACACTATTTCTATGCAATGAAAGATCAGAAGCTGGATCGGTCAGGATGACAACATTGCTCTGTGGCATTGTCACCTGAAAGCATACATGTGAAAAATGGATTTGAACCAAATCTCCTATTACAAACAAGTATAAACCAGATGACTGCAATTGCCTACTAGAAGATGTAACTAATACACTTTAAACCAAAATTGTAATGCGATTATACAAAATGGCAAGTGAATTTAAAGCTAACCAAAACATAATTAAAATGACACCATATCAAAATTAAAAATTTTGGGTCACAAGATTCTCTAGACTATTTCACAACCAGATGCTAGTAAGATGATAACCCTGTTAAATCACCTGGGTAAAGTTAACGAAGACATTCAAAACAGCCATTGACCTCTCCATTTTAGCGTACGAAGCATTCCCAACAGTGACCAAATTTGATAATCTAGAGTCGGCTAATGAAGTGTTACAAACACTAAAGACAGTGACAAAGGAGACGCTTTCTCCAGCATTCGAGGAGCTCGGCGTATGGGTCTTGTTCAGCGCTTTCGTGCCTGCTCCGCCTTATGGAAAACGTAATAAATTACACATTGTATCAACAAAAAAACACTTTGGGAAATTAAGAGGAGATTAAATTAAATTAAATTGTAAGAACCTTGACATTGCAAGCGATTAGGCAAGCCTTGACCGGCAGCAGGCCCAAGAACTAAATGATCGAATTTCGTGTTCATTTTCTTCGGCGGGGGTTGTGCAGCTGGGTTCTGATGCAATTCTAGGACTGAAAAGGAGAGAAAAGGAATGACAGTATCATTCATTTTGAATTTTGTTTTCAGCGGTATATAAACTACAAGGAAAAATATTGAGACGATAATCACCGTAGAAAAGATTAAGAAGGATGAAGAGCACAAGCAAGAAAAACACTAGAGAACGTCGCCATCCATTCCATGATGATGATCTCATCGCTAACCAATCTTTTCTACCCATTATTTTATTTTAATCTGGAAAAACCAAAAACACAGAATCAAGAGTGTTGAATCTCCAGTGAGATCTGGTAAAGCAAAATTTTGCTTCTTCTTCTGCGAAATTGCTGGTTTGATTTGAGCCAGATTTGGATTTGGAGGGCTTCGCGTTTTAACCACGATCAAAGAAAGGTGTGCGTGTGAGTGTGATATTTGCAATGAGGTATAGATCAGAAAAGAAAAATGGGAAGACGAGCTCAGAGGCGACATGTCGTTCCTTAGAATCCGAGGTCTGTCAACTATTGTAAAGACAGGTGGGCACCAATTAGTGTTGCCTAAATCAATAAATATGGCACGAATAGGTGCCACTTGATTCTTGTCTTTCGCAGGATCAAGGCTGGATGCTTACATGTAAATAGACAATGCATTTAAATCTTAAATACATAACAAAAAAAAAAAGAAGAGGAAAGTAAAAAAAGAAAAGTAATCTCATAAAATTATAAGGTATTTGTGAGAGAGTAAGTAAGGTGTTTTCTCCTAATAATTGAGAGATTTCAGTTGTTCTTCTATTAGTAGAAAGAGGTTATAATTCTCACATTACTTAGTAAAATCCTTCTATACTTGCCCATGGACATAGGCAAATTGGGTGAACCACGTAAATTCTTGTGTGTCATTTCTCATTTTACTCCAGTTCTCCCTTACAAGTCACTGGGAATATGTCGGCAAAACCCAAATTATCTACTGAATCTATCAGGACAATAAGACTCAATAATAAAAGTATCATCATAACGAAGAGTCAAATAGACAGATCAAATACACATAAAATAGTCACTCTTGAGGACCGACAAGTTGTCATCATGACACAAGACAACAACTTTGGTCAAGAGAAGTAATGCAGGCAATATGACTCTCTTTGGATTTCTAAAAAGAGC
>Ga0325400_1005553_pt1 | contig 11904 bp, 5 predicted proteins | sample PopdelMetagenome_2_FD_205662 | JGI IMG/M metagenome (GOLD analysis project Ga0325400, IMG submission 205662) | Populus deltoides microbial communities from Bellville, Georgia, United States - Xylem-PdKOR-R1 | ecosystem: Host-associated > Plants > Phyllosphere > Stem > Wood/Secondary xylem...
CAAGAAAAGATTGATATACGGGAATCTGGTGGTTGTTCTCTGGGAATTTGACTTCTATTCTTTTTGGTCACGTGACTGTCGACTATGCCAAGTGTGTTGTATTGATAATACGGTAACTTTTTTTTTTGTTTTTTTTTGTTAGATCACGGGTTGATCAAAGATGCACGAGTTCTAGGGTTTGTGAACTGTTATTGAATTTTCAGAATTTGAATAGGCCTTTTGACGGGTCATTTAACGGTAAAATAAAAGCCTTGCTCTTCGATATCTAAGCTGAGATAAGAGAAAGAAATGAGCTGAAGAATATAGGAAATTTGAGGGTTGAAAAATTAAAAATTTCAAACTTCTTATCTAATCATCGTAATTTGACTACAATATCAAAGTAAAAATACGTAAAAAATATATATATATAAGAAGTAAAACCATAAAAAAAAAAAAAAACCAATTATTATTAAAGTTTGTATTAACCATTTAATTGTTTTACACAAAAATAATAATTTTATAAAATATTTCTTTCAAATATGTTTTGAGTCAAAATTATATTTGTCCAACTTGTAAATTCAAAAATAAACTTCAATTAAAATCTCAAAAAGTTATCATTCACACAATAATAGATAATTCTAAGCAATCAGGTATAAGATCTATTATAACTAAATAAAAATTTATTCTAAATAAATTATGTGAATAGCCTAGCAGATGAATTTATAAACTAGTAGGACAAGTCTGATCATGTCAGGCTAAAATAACAACTTAAAAAACCATAATTTTTTATTCGATTATTGAATCGGGCTTAATTTTTTACAGAAGTTTTTGTAAAATGTTTTCTTTATAATATAAGTTGTTTTCTTTATAATAGTCATAGCATCACTAAATAAACAGAACACCAGATCTTAGATATTAAAAATTTCATTAAAGTCCTTTAATTTTGATAGTTTTGAAATTTTTCATTACAAATCAATTAACTGGTTGAATCAGAAATATTTTATGATTTTTAATGCAATTTGAGAAAAATAATATTCAAATAATATATTCAAATTTTTTATATATGATTGAAAGCTAAAAATATTATAAATATAATAAAATCATATTAAAAGTATATTTAAAAGTTTTAAAAATAAAAAAAATGAATTGAATTTTCATTAACTATTATTTTTAAATCAAATACATAATAATTGCCAAAAGAAATTATAATAATATTTCAAAATCATGTCAAAAATTGAAAAACAAGTATTTTTTATAAAAAAACAATTGAGTGCCAAACAAAAAACTCAGAAAAAAAAAATAAAACACAAAAAATAAAAATAACATAAAAAAATAACACCCAACTTCTAGCCCACTGTAGCGTGCCATGCATGGTGGCTAAGGGAAAATTACATTTCATCTAAATTCCTATTTTTTTTTAAAAAAAATAGTTTTTTTAAGTAGTTTTCTTAAAAAATAAACTTGAAAATAAACTCCTGAAAAGTAAATTATTTTTTAATATTTAATAATATCATAAAAAAATAAATTGAAAATATTTTTCAATGTTTGATTATATCATAAAAAAATAAATTAAAAAATATCTTATTAATATTTATTTTTCTAGTTTATTAAAATAATAAAAAATAAATCTTACAAATTAAAAAGCTGAATAAAAATAAAATTTTAAAAAAATTTAATTTCTTAAATTATCTCAAATAAAATAAATAACAAATCAAATAATAAAAATCAAATCTAACCGATAAAAAATTTAAAAGATAATAAAATTAAAATAATTATAATTATAATTTCATAAATTATTTCAAATTAAATAAATACCAATCAAAAGATTATGAACCAAATTTGATAGATAAAAAAATTTAATTAAAAAAATAAAAATTAAAATATATAAAAATTAAAATTAATATAAAAATCAAATCAAATTAAATTTTAAGAGATGAAATTAAAAAAAAAATATTGAAAAAAATATATATAACATTCAAAAGTTTAAGGACCAAGTTTAATATAATCAAAAAAAAAATATAACATTTCTAATTTTTTCACAACTTCTAAAAAGTGATTTCATCCAAAATAAAAATAAAATTCCTTATTTTCATTGATAAAGTTTTCTAAAAAAAAATAAACACTAATTTAAAAGGTAATTTACAGAAAGTCACTTTCCCGAACATGGCCTAAATTTTTGGAAAGAAAAATTGCGGGCGCAGGGATTCAAACCTGCAACCTTCCACATTGCCGCGCGCTTCAGCCGTCTGAGCTGTCATAGAATTGATGTAAAACAATTAAAAAGATACATCAAGATGTTTAACTGTTCATATTGTATATATAAACAGTAAGGCTCTATAAGATACCCAATTCTTTTAGAGTATTTAGGTAACGAGCTTTGGAAATTACAAACACCAATTTATGGAATACTAAAATACGATGGGACTAAATTCACTTGGCATGAACATAGGTAGCCAAGTAGGGTTATCAGCCAAGTCATCTAGACAGTACGATTTCCAACAGGAACCACAAGAGCAGCACAAAATATTGACATGCACGACTGAGATAACAAGTACTCTAAACCAAAAGAAATCCACATATCATAGCCATATTAACATTCTTCATATAGCTTATAGTTTACTCCCTCGCGGGATGATCTCCAACAGAACCGCATCCAGCATAAAATGGCAGCGTAAATAAGAACAGACATTAGCGAGAACTGCACAGAAAAAACAAAGGATCAGTACTCCAGTATTTCAAGTAATACAAAGAAAAAGATGAAGGCAAGCTAGCATACCTACATGTAGACATCTAAGAATAACCAACGCAGAAACCATGACAAATCATTTGAACTTCATAGAAAAAGTAGGAATCACAAAAAACCTTCTCCCTATACTACTTAAAAAACAACACTCAATGCATACTTTATAAGTTCCCTCAATGGCTCCTTTTTTTTTTTTTTGGTATAAAGAAGTCGTTTTAAGCAAAAGTGGATCAAGGAGAAATTACAAATAGGTGGATGAGCCATTCTCCTCATAAAAAAGACAAAAACACAAAAACAAAACTAGGACAGAGCTCTATAACATCTCTGTATGCTCACTACAGACACCCCCAAAAGCATCATAAAAAAAGGCTGAAAACTACATGTAACAAAGGAATGCTGTTCGCTTGAAAACTTTCAGTCTTTTTATCCCAAATGGCTCAAATCAGAGCAAACACTGCACTTCCATGTTCTGTAAAGGAAGAACTGTTTCTATCACTGCATTATGCATTAGACTTTGACACTCAGTTGGCTTACATCCATGTTCTGAAAACTACATGTAACAGAGCAATATCCTCAATAGTTATTGAAAAATACAATTTTGGAAATTTGAGCACTAGATGCTTTGCCAGATTTCCTATTCATTCTGGTAAGACCTAAGACATACATTCACCTCACAATGGTTTTTTCAGAACTAAAGAATAGATATCAAATGACTTTATTTGATAAAAAAGGAAAAAAAGAAGGCAGAAGGTACTTACCCATAGGATTGTGAATGCGACCTTGATGGACTACGGCTATTGGCCCTCAGAGTCCTTGACCCACGAGATGCATGGTTCCTTTCCTTGGGGTTTCGGCCCTTCTCCGATGGACTTAGCGACCGCTGGTCTACCTGGAAGTCCCTCTCATCTCGTGGAGAACGAGAGCGTGAAATGGATCTTGATCTCCGTGGAGAGCAATAATCCTCCTTCACACCACGATCCCTGTCTCAATGAAAATAAAGATGCATAAAAGAACTTCCCAAAATAAGTGACTAGATCAATGATGAAGCTAGACAAAGAAAACAGAAATTTGAAGCATATCTACTCCAGTTATAATAGATCTGTCTGAATTTGTGGTCTCCATGAATAAAGCAATTTCAGTATGCATTCTTCCATTTAGATAAATGACAGATGACTTGTTTCTAGAGAAATGATATTTTTGCCTGCAGCTTCGTTGAAAATCTAATTGATTAAAATATGGCTGTTACCTGCACCTTTTCAGGGTTTCTGAACAAAATTATGATACTTGCATCCAAACAATTGACAGTTCGGCTCTATTGATCAGCATCCGATAACTTCATGGCTCTCTTTGCCCCAACATTCTAAAATCTCATATTATCTTTTTCTTGAACATTGCCATCATATCTCTACCAGTAAAACTTTGAATAGCTTTCCTTCTTTGAAGATGATTTCTTTCTTGGACCAAATATAAGCTTTATATTCTTTCTTAACTGGATAGTATATGCAAAACAAGATATCAAACTTTAAAAAAATCCTTATTAAAAAGTTGCTCTAAAGTTTTTTATGAAAAATAAAAGAATGAATACCCTGTGATTCTAGTCATCTCTCACATCAAGTTTGGCTATAGTCCAATTCAACTGTAGTAAACCTCACCAACCCAAATGTCAAAGAATGGGAAAGCCAAATGCAGTTTGTAGAGAATAGCTGGTGAAGGTGAGATTATGGTCAAAACTTATTGAAAGGCTTTCATTGAAAGATAAGCATGTCGACCATCACTATGAATTCTTTTTGGAATTAATCTTTATTTATCATCTCCTTTTTCACTTTAACATCTGCAGAAACAAGGTCACCGGCAGATAACATTCAAATTCATTGAAACACATGAAATGTCAAGTCTAGGCACGTCGGAAATAAAGAAAACAAATGAACAAGTAATGCATCACTATATCATCATTGACAGCGATAACCATGTTGTTTGTTAGGTGGGAGCGCATCCCACATGAACTTACCAGTCACATGGGTATGTGAAGTTAATACTATTAATAACAAAATAATGTTACAAACTCATACTGTTCACGGAACGATAAAATGCTCCATCTACTTCATGGTATATGGAAAGACATACAGCAGTCCTCTATGATTTCATGCCACTATTCCTAAGGTTGAAACTCTAATATCTCCTAAAACAAAAGTGAAAAGTGTAGAAGTGATAAAAGAAATCAGCAGCTTAATCTCGTGAAAAAACTGCTGGCATGCAGAAGCTTACGGTTGTAAGATACAATTCACTAGCATTCAAATGTAAACAAATTTTCATGCATGTTGCAAAAAGATAAGAGAAAGGAAATGCCATGACAAGAACATGTAACAGCATCACAAAGAAAGCAAAACAGATACTGAACAGATAAAATCAAACCTCGAATCATGCCTGGCAGGTGAAGGTGAGCGTGAGTAGGCTGTCAATGAAAAAATTCAACAGTTCATCGAAATTATTCAAGGAAAACTCATTGATTTCAAAAACACATCACTTGCATAATAAGGTTTAGATAAAACCACAAAATTTTGAAGAATATCTTGATAAAGAAGTCAGATAAATTTACAAGGGAAAATTTGAACTAACAACGATATCGATGTCTTGAGGACCTTGGCGGTGTTCTCCCTCCATGGCTGCCTCCATGTCGGTCACTAGAAATAAAATTTAAAAAGAATTAGTAAGCTAATGAATTAAAAGTGCTGTTTCAGTTGAACAGAAAAATTGATACAATAAGAACTGAATAAAGATGAATCACTGGAGTCAAGTAAGTTATTGACACACCTTGTACGAGGAGTTCTACGCATTTCTTGAGGTGTTTTTCTGTTCTCCTCAGCAAAGACAATTCTTATCTCACGTCCACCAATGATTTTATGGTCCATCCGTTTTTTTGCTTCAGCTGCATCTTCACCGTAACGATACTTCACAAATCCAAACCCTCGTGGTTCCCTATAATCACAGCAACACAAAAATCATAAAAAACTAACCAACAACAAAACTAATCAATATTGTGATTAAGAAATAAAGCATAGAAACACCAACATTAACATGTCAGGCACAAAACAACTGAAAATCAAACACCACTTATACAATAAAAACAAGCAATTACCCAGTGTGGTAATTCTTGGGCAGATAAATATCTTTCAAAGGACCAAATTTCTCAAATGGCCCCCTAAGATCTTCAGGCCTGCAGAACATCACATGAGCAGTAAGTTTTTTACTTTAATAGATCAACAGACAGGAATCGGACATTCAAAATTCAGTTGACGACGATTCTACAATTCGCTAAAGAACTTAAATAACTCAGCATAAAAACCCTCTCCCTTATAAATTAACAGTTAAGGTATTAAACAAGAATTGAAACAATACGAGTGTAATCACCTAATTAAAAATATTCAACAATAATATTACACGACTTGAATAAATAAATGTTCACAATTACCATCGAAGATTCCATCGTTAGTTAATAAACTTGAACGGTAGCATAAAAACTGTCCTCAAGCCGAATTGATTTGTAAAAATTGCAAAAACAATTAAACAATAGAGAGGGAAAGAGCAAAGGACCTGGCGTCGAGAGGGAGATTGCGAATGAGCAAGCCAGATGGAGCAGGAGAGCGACGGTCACGGTAAGAACGGGTGTCACGGTGGCGATCTTCGTCATCGTATCGCTTACGGCCCCGAGGAGGGGTTCGGCTACGGCGACCAGGACTGTAGCTTCTGCTCCGGCTTCTGTGCCTTGGCATTGTTGTTTAAATTGGCGAGACTATTATTATTGGAATGAAGAGGAGTGGTTTTTATATATATATAGATAAGGCAAAACCCTAACCCTAACCCTTGAGAGGGGTTTGTGTGTTTCGAAAGTTTTGGAGGGAGGGAGATTGCGAATGAGATAAGCTAGGTTAAGTAGGTGATGCATTGTCAGACAAAAACAAGGGAAAATCACCGATACCCCTCTAGTTTAAATTTATTAGATACTTGATTTGTGAGTTAAATATTTATTTTAAATAAAATAAATTATATATGTATATAAAAAAAATTTAATATATTTTTATATTTAAAAAAATTTTAAATAAAAATTAAAAAATTTATACATACATATAATCAAATAAATTAAGAACTATGAGTATTTATAAATAAAAAAATTAAAAAAAATTGAAACAGATATAGATAAAAATATTTAATCTTAAAAAAAGATTAAAATTGAGATTTACTTAGTTGTATTTGCTAAACTTATTTATTAAAATAATATTTTTATTCAATAAACGATAATAGAAATAAAGATACAAATTAAATAATTGAATAAAATAAAATGAAAAAAAACATTATGCAAGGATGCACATATTATAAATATTATTTGAAAATATCAAAAATAAAGTTCATCGATACAAAAAATTATAAAAATATAAATGAATTATAAAAACTCTTCAAAATTTAAATGCATAACCAAAAAAATAATTGTCATTTAAAATGTGATTTCTAAACAAATAAAAGAGAGAAGGGGTATTAATCTAAATATGAATAAAAAAAATTAGAGAGAAAACAACATAAAAAATCATTAATTTTAAAAAAACAATTAGAAAAAAATATTTTATAAAAAAAGAAAAAAGCAAAAGTTAAATGTTGTTGGGTCTAGCCCATTTTGTTAGGGGCCACGCAGGGGCCTGCATGATTGAGCCTTATTTTTTTGTTCCAAATGGGGTGGATGACAAATTTTTTGGAAAAAAAATTGGACAATGTGTCGTTTAATTTGCTAAGATTCTGACCATTGTGGTGGTCGAGAAATAGAGGCTTAAGTTTTTTTACCCAAAAACAAGTTTTTCAACTCTCTTTTGACCTAAAACATCTTTGGAACTGTAATACACCTAATTATAACCTTAAAAAAATAAAAAATTCATCTCAAAAACTAAAATCAACCTGAAACTAAAAATAAAACTGAGTTCATATCTGTTTTTTCATGAACTTTGAAGGTAAAAAAACACTTAATATGAACTTCCCTCATCAAATGGAATCATTTGACACAAAACATCAACCATTTTAGTGGCATAAAGTAGTGCCAATGATATTTCTCTCTCTCTCTCATTGAAATCTAGCGACCTCCTCTTTCCTTTCAAAATCAGGAACTAAAAAATAACCAAAATAAACTTTTATACCAAAATTGAATTTTAAGAAGAAAAAAATTAAGGCACCAAAATCATATAATTTGTGTTATTTTGAAAGTTAGGGGACCAAAATGTATCTTTCCTGAAACTTTTGGAATGTCACCCATGTTTGGCATCTTCTTTTCATTTTAGTCCCTATTCTTCCAATCTAACCCTTGACTAAAAAATCAGAAGTAATTGACCTTAAATTATAATCAAATCACCTAAAATAAAACTTTAAGGACCAAGATGAATTGTCAAAAATGAACGAGGCCATCTAAAGAGATTTGTGTGTGCATGAACTGTATTGGTGTCTATAATAAATATCCCACACATTTTAATATTTAGTATAATTTGACTCGGCCTCATCATGAATTAGATGAAAAAACCTTTTGAGCAAAAACAATATATATTTAGATGAATAAGAAAAACCAAAGTTGAATGATGAAAATCAAAAGGATAATAAGCTAAAAAAAAATGATGCCAACCTGTATAACTCAATAAGCTTGTGACCCGAGTCGTTTGATTAAAAGTAATAAATTTGAAAAAACTTTGAAGCCCAATATTCAATTAATTGAGTGTTAAATGATAAATTTTTTTAAAAAAAATCAAACACACAAAACGATAAAAAATAGCAATTATAAGCCAAAAAAGGCTTGAGCGTCTAGATCAACCCGCCAAACCCACAGGTCAAGTTATGAGATCGTGATAACTCGGAAAAAAAACCAAAGAAAATCATGAAACTCAATTTTTTTAAAAAAAAAAACAAATTTGAATCATGAGATGGAAAAAAAATAAGTCCCAAAAAAATTGATGTCAACCATTGTCTCGGGCCATTTGATCGGAAGAACCAAATATAAAAAAAACACGAAAATCAATTATTAACAAATCAAATATTAAATGATGAATTTTTTTTAAAAGAATCAATCACACAAAATGATCCAAAAGAAAATAATAATTAAAAGCAAAAAAAAAAAAGCTAGCCCACCTAGGTTAACCCGCCAAACTCACGAGCTAAGTAATGAGATCAGGATAACCCTATAAAAAGAAAACAAAGAAAAAAATGAATCCTATTTTTTTTATATAAAAAAAATCAACGCCAAGTAATGAGATCGAAAAAGAAAATAAGTGAAAAAACGATGTGAGCCCGTGTTAGCTTATTCTCATGTCCCAGACCATTTGATCAGAAGCACCAAACCTAGAAAAATCAAAAACTCAATTCTCATCAAATCAAATGTCAAATGGTAAAATTAAAATAAAAATCAATCACAGAAAAAAATCCAAAAGAAAAGGGATAGAAAATTTTAAAAAATAAGGATTAAATTTGAAGAAAAAAATAAGAGAAAGGATAATTTTGGATTGAAAGGCTAAATTGAAAAAAAAAAATCAACTCCATAAAAGAATTAAAAAAATAAACCACTAAAATAACGAGGACCAAATTTAAAAAAAAATGATTAAATGATGAAATTGAAAACAATTAAAAGTTTACAAATTTGAATAAATAAAAAATTTAGAATGGAAGATGAAATTTAAAACAAATAAAAAAACTTACAAGAGGGTTGAAAAGAAATTTAAATTAAAAGAATAAGAACTAATACTTAAATATCCCTGGATAAGGGGGTAGAGATAAAAGGAAAAAAAAGTGTTAGCGACAATCCAAATAAAATTTAGCCACATGTGTTGCCACTCTAAGAAGGAGAAGCCAAGACAATTGAAACCTCATTGTGGTAAGCGACATTTGACCATCAGACAGCCACTCATGAGCTGCCCAAAGGGTGCGAGAGTCAGCACGTGTAATTTTTTTAATAATATTTATATACATTAAATTATACAATTGGCCCTAACCCAACTTAATAATTACACAAAAGCATTAGTGCAAATACAAAAATGCCCCTGAATATAAGCTATAGAAAATTCACTTTCAATGGCATGTGAGTCATCTGACTATTCATTAAAAATGAAAAAGATGAAAATGCCCCTGAATGTAAACTTTTAAAAAATATTGAATCTAGTGATATAAAGGTCTTTTCACTATACATTATGAAACTAAAAGATGCAATTGCGCCCTTTAAATTTTAAAATGTAAAATGGGGGTACTGTGAAATTATTAAATTATCCCAAATATAATGGTTTCTTGTTTTTTTAAGGGGAAAATAGGTATTTCACCCTATAGTATGGAAATGTTATTTGTTTCTTTTGTTTTTTTTTTTTTTACTTTGGTCTATTATTTTTCAATCTCACCCTCCCCTGAAAATTTAGCCTCAATTGGCCTACAATTCGGTCTAATAAGGGTTAAATAAAAAGAACATAGATGAAAAAAATGACACCATGAACAATCCGCACATGGTCTCTTATGAGGAGATCCACAATGCATTTTACATATTAAATTACCCACACCTTTTAGATTTACTTATAATTTTTTGTTGTATTGACCTTTTTATATGATTTTCATCTATGGCAACCCTTTTGTTAAAAAGTTAGTATTGATTGATCCTTTCATCGAAGTCCAACTCCATTGCATAGTTTCATTGGTTGACCAAAGTAAAAGGTCTAGATCATAAATGCCATTCTAGTTTCAACTTTAATCATGTTGACTTTTTATATGGATTTGATATCTTATAACCTTTATACTATACAATACAATTGATTCTTGTTCATCCATCCATTCAACTTTTATATGCAATTCTATCAGTTGACTCAAAGAAAAGGCAGATGTTTATAATAGATGTAAATAAACTAGATTGGTGGCCCAAAAAAAAAGCTTTAAAAAAATTTCAAGACATTGCAAACATGTTTTGAAAAAGTAAGACAAAAACCCGGCTATGGTCATAGACTCAACTTGTCAAGTAAGCTAGTATTATTTAGTTAGATCATAAAAAAAGATAGTGATAGTAAATGAACCGAATTAAACAAAAAAATTATGATAATCTACATAGAAAGAACATTTGTCAAACGAGGGAAAATGGTGAAGCTCAATTCCTAGCCAACCAAATGTGGAAGGAAAAAATTCAAAAAACAAAGCAAAAAAATAAATAAATAATTGGAGCCCAACCAAGAAAATCACTGAGTCCAATTTCAAAAGAATCTAATGTTGAAGGGTGAAGTTAAAAAAGAAAATCAGTGTAAAAAAATAGATGCTAAAAAAATATTGGAAAAAAAACAATGCAACTCAATTCTCAACCAACCTAATGTAAAACGATGAAATAGAAAAAAAAATTTGACAAAAAGGACAAAAAAAACCAACAAACCCAGTGACTCGAATCATGCGAATGAGATAACCTAATGGAAGGAAAAATGAGAAAACTTATGAACCTCGATTATAAAATTAACAAAGTATTGAAGGACAAAATTAAAAAAAATTAATTTTTTTAAAAATTGCAAGACAATACCCGAGTTAACATAGGTTAACCCATTAAACTTATGACTTAGTTCATGAGATTGAGATAACTTCGTAAAAAAAACCGAAGAAAATCATGAAACCTAACTTTCAAAAGACCAAAAGTTTAAGGATGAAGTTGAAAAATAAAATCATAGTAAAAAATTAAACCCTAAAAAAAAAATTGATATCAACCCAGATTAATTTTTTAAACCTGTGACCTGGGTCTTAAGACTAGAATCACCTCATCGAGAAAAATAACAAAGCTCAATTTCCAACCAACGTGATGTTAAAGAGTGAAATTGAAAAAAAAAATATAATTTTACAAAAGAACCTAAACAAAAATTAGTGATAAAAAGAATGTGGATCAAATCTGAATTAAAAGAGATTGAGAGGACAACTTACAATTTTGTATTAAATGGTGAAATTGAAAAAAATCATTTTTACAAAAGGACCCAGAATAAAAATAAAAATAAAAAGAATGAGGGATAAATTATAAAAAACAAAATGAGATGACAACTTCAAATTTTTAAACCTGTGACCCGGGTCTTAAGACTAGAATCACCTCATCGAGAAAAACAACAAAACTCAATTTCCAACCAACGTGATGTTAAAGAGTGAAATTGAAAAGAAAAATTAAT
>Ga0325400_1005554_pt1 | contig 11901 bp, 10 predicted proteins | sample PopdelMetagenome_2_FD_205662 | JGI IMG/M metagenome (GOLD analysis project Ga0325400, IMG submission 205662) | Populus deltoides microbial communities from Bellville, Georgia, United States - Xylem-PdKOR-R1 | ecosystem: Host-associated > Plants > Phyllosphere > Stem > Wood/Secondary xylem...
ACTTGCATGTGTTAAGCACGCCGCCAGCGTTCGTCCTGAGCCAGGATCAAACTCTCCGTAGATGAATTCAACCCAGACCAAGAACCAAGACCTGACAGATCTCGATCATCAATCCAGAAACCCCCCAAACCCCGAAAAGGCCCGGAGAGGTCAAACATATTGCACTGACTTTCGGCACGCTGTTGAGTTCTCAAAGAGCGGACGCGCGAACCACCCGATCCGGAGGGATCTTCGGGAACTGCTGATTGGTCCTGCTCGGCGCTTCAGGGCCCGGCCTCGCGGTCGTCCCCGGCGCAGAGAGAAAGTTACGCCACGGGTCGGGGCGCGTCAAACCCGGGGGGTCCCCGAGGTGGCCCTCCGACGTCCGGCGGGGGTGGCCCCGGGGTGAAGCAGCAGGTCAGCGGATTCCGAGTCGGCGCCGTCTGGGAGGCAGGTCACGTGCCGGCGGGGTGTCGCGGGCATGTCGGACCCGTGGTTCACCCCCCCGGCGTGCGCTCAGAGACCGAGCAACGACTCGATGCCGATGGTCAGGCCGGGCCTGCGCTGGATCTCCCGCACCGCCAGCAGCACTCCCGGCATGAAGGAGGACCGGTCGTAGGAGTCGTGCCGCAGGGTCAGGGTCTCGCCGTGGGTGCCCAGCAGCACCTCCTCGTGCGCGACCAGACCGGCCAGCCGCACGGCGTGCACCGGCACCCCGTCGACCACCGCCCCCCGGGCACCCGGCAACGACGCGCCGTCCTGGGTGGCATCGGGCGCCGGGGCCACGCCCGCGGCCGCCCGCGCCTGGCTGATCAGCTGCGCGGTGCGGGTCGCCGTCCCCGACGGGGCGTCGACCTTGTTCGGGTGGTGCAGCTCGACGACCTCCACGGAGGTGAAGAAGCGCGCGGCCTCGGCGGCGAACTTCATCAGCAGGACCGCGCCGATGCCGAAGTTCGGCGCGATCAGCACCCCCAGGTCGGGCTTGGGGGCCAGCCACTCCCGGATGGTGGCGATCTTGGCGTCGTCGAAGCCCGTGGTGCCGACCACGCAGTGGATGCCCTGGTCGATGCAGAAGCGGATGTTCTCCATGACCGACTCCGGGCGGGTGAAGTCCACCGCCACCTGGGCGCCGCCGTCGGCGACGTTGAACAGCCACTCGCTGCCCTCGACCATCGCCACCAGCTCGAGGTCGTCGGCGTCGTTGACCGCCTTGCAGACCTCCACGCCCATCCGGCCACGGGCACCCAGCACCGCGACCGAGGTGAGCGGGCCGTCGGGAGCGGGGGCGGTGACGGGGCTGCTGGAGGTCATGGCCGCACCCTGACGGGCACCGGACCCGGATGCAACCCCGGGTGGGTCAGCGGCGGGCGAGGGTGGCCGCGCGCCAGAGCAGCAGGCCGGCGAGCACGCCGACGACGTCGGCGAGCCAGTCGCCGAGGGACGCGTCCCGTGCCACCAGGTCGGTCCCCTGCAGGGCCTCGCTGACCGCGGCGTAGAGCACCAGCAGCCCGGCGGTCACCCCGCGGCCGACGCCGGCCCAGCGCGCGGTGAAGGCGAGGGCGGCGAACAGCAGGGCGTGCACCACCTTGTCCACGCCGTACGGTGTGGCGGGCACGTCGCCCGGTGGGGCGAACAGCACGGCGAGGGACACCAGCACGGCGACGGCGAAGGCCCCCCGCGCCAGGGCGCCGTGCTCGGCGAACCACTCCCTCATGCCGACAGCCGCTCCAGGTCCTTCTCCCGGTAGGGGCCGACGACGGCCAGCGCGGTCGGCCGGGCCAGCAGGTCGGCGGCCACGGCGCGCACCTCGGCGGCGTCGACCGCCTCCAGCCGTGCCAGCACCTCCCGCACCGGCAGGTACTCCCCGTAGGACAGCTCGCTCTTGCCGATCCGGCTCATCCGGGAGCCGGTGTCCTCCAGGCCGAGCACCAGCCCGCCCTTGAGCTGCCCGATGCCCCGGGCCACCTCGTCGTCCCGCAGCCCGTCGGTGGCCACCTCGGCCAGACCGGCCCGCACGAGGCGGAGCACCTCGGGGACCCGCTTGGGCGCGCAGCCGGCGTAGACGGAGAACACCCCGCTGCCGGCGTAGTGGGTCAGCGAGGAACCCACGCTGTAGACCAGGCCGCGCTTCTCGCGGATCTCCTGGAACAGCCGCGAGCTCATCCCGCCGCCCACCGCGGCGTCGAGGACGGCGGCGGCGTACCGGGCGGGGTCCAGCCGGCCCATCCCGACCGAGCCGAGCAGCAGGTGGGTCTGCTCGGTGCGCCGGTGGATCAGCCCGGTCCGGTGCACGGGCACACCGGGCACGCCGTCGTCCCCGGTGCGCAGCGGCTCGGGCCGTGCGTCGCCGGCCAGCCGGTCCCCGAAGGCCGCGCGGACCAGGTCGAGGACCTGCGCGTGGTCGACCCGGCCGGCGGCGGCCACGACCACGGAGGGTGCGGTGTACCGGCCGCGGTACCAGCCGTCGACGTCGTCGCGGCTGAGCGCCTCGATGGACTCCACGGTGCCCAGCACCGACCGGCCCAGCGGGGTGTCGCCGAACAGGGTGGCGGCGAACAGGTCGTGCACGGCGTCGGCGGGCTCGTCGTCGCGCATGGCGATCTCCTCGAGCACCACCGTGCGCTCGGACTCCAGGTCCGGGGCGGTGTTCAGCGCATCGGTGACGAGGTCACCGAGCAGGGTCACCGCCAGCGGCAGGTCGCTGGCGAGCACGTTGGCGTAGTAGCAGGTGTGCTCCTTGGCGGTGAAGGCGTTCATCTCACCGCCCACGGCGTCCATGGCCGTGGCGATCTCCAGCGCCGTCCGCGAGCGGGTGCCCTTGAACAGCAGGTGCTCGAGGAAGTGCGAGGAGCCGGCCAGACCGGGGGTCTCGTCGCGCGACCCGACGCCCACCCAGATGCCGACGGTGGCCGACAGCACGCCGGGCATCTGCTCGGTGACGACCCGCAGGCCCCCGGGCAGCTCGGTCCGCTCGACGCGGCCACCGACCTCGTCGACGTCGAGCACCTCGGTCTGCCCGACGGCGACCGGGGTGGGTGCCAGGTCGGCACCCACCCCGGTCACGGTCGAGCTGTGGTCAGCCGTGGTCACTCACCCGCGGGGGCGGTGGCGGCCTCGGCCGGGGCGGCCTCGGCGGCGCCGTCCACGACCGGGACGAGGCTGATCTTGCCGCGGGCGTCGATGTCGGTGATCTCGACCTGCAGCTTGTCGCCGACGTTGGCGACGTCCTCCACCTTGGCGATCCGCTTGCCGTTGCCCAGCTTGCTGATGTGCACCAGGCCGTCGCGGCCGGGCAGCAGGGAGACGAAGGCACCGAAGGCGGTGGTCTTGACGACCGTGCCCAGGAACCGCTCGCCGACCTTGGGCAGCTGCGGGTTGGCGATGGCGTTGATCCGGTCGACCGCGGCCTGGGCCGAGGGGCCGTCGGAGGCGCCGACGTAGATCGTGCCGTCGTCCTCGATGGTGATGTCGGCGCCGGTCTCGTCCTGGATCGCGTTGATCATCTGGCCCTTGGGGCCGATGACCGCGCCGATCTTGTCGACCGGGATGCGCACCGTGGTCACCCGGGGGGCGAACGGGCTCATCTCGTCGGGGCCGTCGATGGCCTCGAGCATGACGTCCAGGATGTGCAGCCGGGCCGCGCGGGCCTGGGTCAGCGCACCGGCGAGGACGTCGGAGGGGATGCCGTCGAGCTTGGTGTCCAGCTGGAGGGCGGTCACGAAGTCCTTGGTGCCGGCGACCTTGAAGTCCATGTCGCCGAAGGCGTCCTCGGCGCCGAGGATGTCGGTCAGCGCGACGTACTCGGTCTTCCCGTCGACCTGGTCGGACACCAGACCCATGGCGATGCCGGCGACCGGGGCGCGCAGCGGCACACCGGCGTTGAGCAGCGACAGGGTCGAGGCGCAGACCGAGCCCATCGAGGTGGAGCCGTTGGAGCCCAGGGCCTCGGAGACCTGCCGGATCGCGTAGGGGAACTCCTCGCGGTCGGGCAGCACGGGCAGCAGCGCCCGCTCGGCCAGCGCGCCGTGGCCGATCTCGCGGCGCTTGGGCGAGCCCACGCGGCCGGTCTCGCCGGTGGAGTACGGCGGGAAGTTGTAGTTGTGCATGTAGCGCTTGCGGGTGACCGGGTTCAGGGTGTCCAGCTGCTGCTCCATGCGGAGCATGTTCAGCGTGGTGACGCCCATGATCTGGGTCTCGCCGCGCTCGAACAGCGCCGAGCCGTGCACCCGCGGGAGCACCTCGACCTCGGCCGACAGCGGCCGGATGTCGGTGACGCCGCGGCCGTCGATGCGGACCTTGTCGCGCAGGATGCGCTGCCGGACGACCTTCTTGGTGACGGCGCGGAAGGCGGCGGAGATCTCCTTCTCGCGGCCCTCGAACTGGTCGGCCAGCGCGGCCTTGACCTCGTCCTTGAGCGCGTCGGTGGCGTCCTCGCGCTCGGCCTTGCCGGCGATGGCCTGGGCCACGGTCAGCTTCTCGTGGGCCTGGGCCTCGACGGCGGCGTAGACGTCGTCCTGGTAGTCCAGGAAGCGCGGGAAGTCCTGCACCGGCTTGGCGGCCTTGCCGGCCAGCGCCGACTGCGCCTCGCACAGCGCCTTGATGAAGGGCTTGGCGGCCTCGAGGCCCTGGGCCACGACCTCCTCGGTCGGGGCGGTGGCGCCGCCGGCGACCAGCTCGATGGTCTTCTCGGTGGCCTCGGCCTCGACCATCATGATCGCGACGTCGCCGTCGGGCAGGACCCGGCCGGCCACGACCATGTCGAAGACGGCGTCCTCGAGCTCGGTGTGGGTGGGGAAGCCGACCCACTGGCCGTTGATCAGCGCGACGCGGGTGGCGCCGACCGGGCCGGAGAACGGCAGGCCGGACAGCTGGGTGGACGCCGAGGCGCCGTTGATGGCCAGCACGTCGTAGAGGTGGTCGGGGTCCAGCGAGAGCACGCTGATGACCACCTGGACCTCGTTGCGCAGGCCCTTGGCGAAGGTCGGGCGCAGCGGGCGGTCGATGAGGCGGCAGGTGAGGATCGCGTCCTCGGACGGCCGGCCCTCGCGGCGGAAGAACGAGCCGGGGATCTTCCCGATCGCGTACATCCGCTCCTCGACGTCCACCGTCAGCGGGAAGAAGTCGAAGTGGTCCTTGGGCTGCCGGCCGGCCGTGGTGGCCGACAGCAGCGTGGTGTCGCCCATGGTGGCGACGACGGAGCCGGCGGCCTGCTTGGCCAGCCGGCCGGTCTCGAAGGTGACGGTGCGGGACCCGTAGGACCCGTTGTCGATCACCGCGGAGGCGGTGAACACGCCGTCCTCGGCGTCGTAGTCGATGGTGTCGGTGGGTGCGGACATCTCGTGAGTCCTCTTCCTGCGCCGCATGCGGCGGCGCCCTCTTGGTTCGGCGGCGTGCGCCGGGTGGTCCCTGGGACCGGTCTTCGATCGAAGCCCTCGGGTCGCGGGGCAGGTGCCTGCCGCGTCCCGGGGGCCACTACCGAGGACCGGGCCGTGCGCGGTGCGCGACCAGGGCCGGTGCGGGCCACTTGGGCCCGTGCGGCGGGTGCCGCACGGGAGAGGGGACCGTCCCCGCGGTGCGGAGCCGGTCCCCTCGACGTGCTAGCGGCGCAGACCGAGCCGCTCGATGAGCGAGCGGTAGCGGTTGATGTCGGTCTTGGCCAGGTAGTTCAGCAGCCGGCGACGCCGGCCGACCAGCAGGAGCAGGCCCCGCCGGCTGTGGTGGTCGTGCTTGTGCTGCTTGAGGTGCTCGGTCAGGTCGCTGATCCGTCGGGTCAGCATCGCCACCTGCACCTCGGGGGACCCGGTGTCACCCTCGACCGTCGCGTACTCGGTCATGATCTGCTTCTTCGTCGCGCTCTCCAGCGCCATGGGTGCCTCCTGGGCAGGTCACGTGTGGCCCCCGGTCGGTGTCACGGGGGCAGCATGCACACACGTCGGTGCAACCGACGCTCGGCCCAGGTTACACGGTGCCCAGGACGCGCCTGGTCTCCACGACGTCGGCGTCCATCTGCTCGATCAGCGCCTCGCGGCCGGTGTAGGCCACCATCGGGCGCAGCCGCTCGACGAACTCGATGCCCACGTGCTCCCCGTAGAGGTCCCCCGACCAGTCGAGCAGGAACGCCTCCACCGTGCGGTGGGTGCCCTGGAAGGTCGGGTTCGTGCCCACCGAGATCGCCGCCGGGAAGCGCCGGCCGCTGCGGCCGGCCCGGTCGCGCAGCACCAGGTGCCCGGCGTAGACGCCGTCGGCCGGGACCGCGGTCCAGGGCGGGGACTCCACGTTCGCCGTCGGGTAGCCCATCTCGCGGCCGCGCTGGTCACCCTTGACCACCACGCCGTCGACCCGGTGCGGCCGGCCCAGTGCCCGCGCCGCGGCACCCAGGTCGCCGGCGGCCACGCAGGCCCGGATGTAGGTCGAGGAGATGGTCACCTCTCCCCCGCCGGCGGAGTCCGCGGCCAGGTCCAGCCCCTCGACGGCGAAGCCGAAGCGCCGTCCCTCGCGGGTGAGGGAGGCGACGTCGCCGGCGGCGCGGTGGCCGTAGCTGAAGTTCTCCCCGACCACGACCGCCACCGCGTGCAGGTGCTCGACCAGCACGGTGTGGGTGAACGACTCCGGCGACAGGCGGCCGAACTCCGGGGTGAAGGGCAGCACGCACATCGCGTCCACGCCCAGCTCGGCGACCAGCTCGGCCTTGCGGTCGGCCGAGGTCAGGATCGCCGGGTGGGCGCCGGGCCGCACGACCTCGGCCGGGTGGGGGTCGAAGGTCAGCAGCAGCGCCGGGCGGCCGAGGCTGCGCGCCTTGGCCACCGCGGCGCCGATCAGCTGCTGGTGCCCGCGGTGGACGCCGTCGTACATGCCGACGGTGACCACGGTCCGGCCCAGGTCGCCCGGAGTCGCCTCCAGGCCGCGCCAGCGCTGCACGTCAGCCGGCGGTGACGGTGCGCAGCCAGCCGTGCTCGTCCGCGACGCGCCCGTGCTGGATGTCGAGCAGCCGCTCGCGCAGCGCCATCGTGACCGCACCGGGGGTGCCGTCGCCGACGGTGAAGTCACCGGTGCGGGCCTTGACGTGGCCGACCGGGGTGATCACCGCGGCGGTGCCGCAGGCGAAGGTCTCGGTGATGGAGCCGTCGGCCACCCCGGCCCGCCACTCCTCGACGGAGAACCGGCGCTCGGTGACCCGGTGGCCCAGCTCCTGCGCCACGGTGATCAACGACTCGCGGGTGATGCCCGGCAGCAGGGTCCCGGTCAGCTCGGGGGTGACCAGCTCGGCGTCGGCACCCGTGCCGAGGACGAAGAACAGGTTCATCCCGCCCATCTCCTCGACGTACTTCTTCTCCGTGGCGTCGAGCCAGACGACCTGGTCGCAGCCCGCGGCGATGGCCTGCTCCTGGGCCAGCAGGCTGGCGGCGTAGTTGCCGGCGCACTTGACGTCGCCGGTGCCGCCGGGGGCGGCCCGGATGTAGTCCTCGGACAGGTAGACCGACACCGGCTGGACCCCGCGCGGGAAGTAGGCGCCGGCCGGGCTGGCGATGACCACGAACAGGTACTCGGCGGCCGGCCGGACGCCGAGGAACGGCTCGACGGCCAGCTGGTAGGGGCGCAGGTAGAGCGTCTGGTCCGGACCGGTGGGCACCCAGTCGCGGTCGGCGTCCACCAGGGCGTCGACGGCGGCCAGGAAGCCCTCGGCGGGGACCGGCGGCATGGCCATGCGGACCGCGCCGCGGGCCATCCGGGCGGCGTTCTGGTCGGGCCGGAACACCGCGACCGAGCCGTCGGGCTGGGCGTAGGCCTTGAGGCCCTCGAAGATCGACTGCGCGTAGTGCAGCGCGGCGGTCGAGGGGTCCAGCTGCAGCGGGGCGTACCCGGTCAGCGTCGCCTCGGTCCAGCCCCGGCCGGCGACGTAGCGGGCCACGACCATGTGGTCGGTGAAGACCTTGCCGAAGCCGGGGTCGGCGAGCAGCTGCTCGCGCTCGGCCGCCGGCCGCCGGGTCGCCTGCTCCACCACCAGCGGCACGCCCTCGGCGAAGGTGCGCGAGGAGGTGTGGCTGGGGCTGAGCGTGTCGGTCATGGCTCCTACTACGGGACGACGGGACGACGGTCGGGCGCGCGCCCGACCCCTGCACCCTAGACCCGCGCCACGGTGCGACCGGCCCCCAGCGACCTAGGCTCGGGTGCATGTCACCTGCGGTCACACCATGGACGACGCCGCACGTGCGGCGGGTACGGGTCCGGCTGCACGGCCACGACCTCTCGGCCCGCGTCGGCGGCACCGACGGGCCGGTGCTGCTGCTGGTGCACGGCCTGCTCGGCTCGGGCGCCAGCTTCGGCCCGGCGCTGGACCTGCTGGCCCGCGACCACCGGGTGGTGGCGCCGGACCTGATGGGCCACGGCGAGTCCGAGAAGCCCGCTGGCGATTACAGCCTCGGCGCCTTCGCCACCCAGGCCCGCGACCTGCTCACCGTGCTGGGGGCCGAGGCCGCGACCGTCGTCGGGCACAGCCTGGGCGGCGGGGTGGCCCTGCAGTTCGCCCACCAGTTCCCCGCCCTGACCGAGCGGCTGGTGCTGGTCGACTCCGGCGGGCTGGGCCGGGACGTCTCCCCGGCCCTGCGCGCGGTCACCCTGCCCGGCGCGGAGTACGTGCTGCCGGCGGTGTTCAACCGGTGGACCCGCGCCGCGGGCCGGCAGGTGCTGCGACCGCTGCAGCGGTGGACGCCGCCGGGCACCACCCAGGTGGTCAGCGGCCTGGACACCCTCGCCGACGCCGACGCGCGGGCCGCCTTCGTGCACACCGCCCGCGCGGTGCTCGACACCGGCGGGCAGCGGGTCAGCGCCGCCGACCGGGTCTACCTGGCCCGGGCGCTGCCGCTGCTGCTGGTGTGGGGCTCGGCCGACGCGGTCATCCCCGTGCGGCACGCGCACGAGCTGCACGCGCTGCTGCCGGGCAGCCGGCTGGAGGTGTTCCCCGGTGCCGGGCACTTCCCGCAGGTGGACGACCCGGGCCGGTTCACCGACGTCGTCGGCGACTTCGTGACCAGGACGGCGGCCGACGTGCTGTCCCCGGCGGAGCGGGAGCGGCGGTGGGCCGACGCGGTGCGCGGGGCCAGCTCGGTGGCCGACGCCGCCCCGGTCAGCCCTTCGCCGACGCCTGCGTGACGACCTCGAAGGACCACACCTGCGAGCCGGTGGCGGCCGGGGCCATGCCCGACCCGCCGCCGGAGTGGCCGCGGGCGAAGTCCTGGCCGTCCTGCCAGGCCCGGAAGTCCTCCTCGCTGCGCCAGCGGGTGTAGACGAGGTAGGAGTCGGTGCCCTCGACCGGGCGCAGCAGCTCGAACCACTCGAACCCGTCGGAGCTCTCCACCGCCCCCGCCCGGTTCGCGAACCTGTCCTCGAGCCGCTCGCGGGCCTCGGCGGGCACGGTCAGCACGTTGATCTTCACGACGCTCATGCCCTCTCCCCTGCCCCGCGCGACGGCGGCCCACACCGGGTCCGGCACCATCCCCGGCGTGACCGAGCTGGCCCTGGCCGCCGCCGTGCTGGCCATGCTGGTCAACAGCGCCGCCTCGCTGCTGGAGGCCGAGGGCAGCCGGCGCGTGCGGCCCGGGCGACCGCTGGCCACCCAGCCGCGCTACGTCGGCGGGCTGCTCCTCGACGGCCTCGGCTGGGTGCTCTCGGTGGTGGCCCTGCGCGCGCTGCCGGTGGTCACCGTGCAGTCGGTGCTGGCCGGGGCGGTCGCGGTGACCACGGTCGCCGGCCGGGCCGGGCGGGTGCGGGACCTGCCTCGGCGGTCGCTGGCCGGGGTCCTCGCCGTCGTGGCCGGCCTGGTGCTGGTGGCCGCCGCGGCGCAGCCCGGGCGGCCGGCCGCGTTGCCCGCCGCCGCGGTGCCGGTGCTGCTGGCCGCCGCCGTGGTCGCGCTGCTCGCGCTCGAGCCGGTCCGCCGGTCGGGGACGGCGGTGGCCACCGCGGCCGCGGCGGGGCTGGCCTACGGCGGGGTGGCGCTGTCGGTGCGGGCGCTGCACGTGCGGTCGGCCGGGTGGGGGTCGGTGGCCGAGCTGGCCGCCGAGCCGCTGGCCTACGGCGTCCTGACTCGGGGTGACCGGCACGCTGTGGACCGCCGCCGCCCTCCGCACGGGGGTGGTGGGCACGGTGACCGCGGTGCTGGCCACCACCCAGGTGGTGGTGCCCGGGCTGGTCGGGCTGGCCCTGCTCGGGGACCGGCTGCGGCCGGGCTGGGCGCCGGTGCTGGCGGTGGGACTGGTGCTCACCGTCGCCGGGGTCGTGCTGCTGGCGCGGGGGCACCGGGCCCGCTGACGTCGTACGGTCCGGGCGTGGACCGACCCCGGGTGGTGCTGAGCCGGCGGCTGCCGGAGGCCGCGGTGGCGCTGCTGGCCGACGTCGCCGACGTCGTGGCGCCGGAGGTGGACCGCCCGCTGGACGCCGGCGAGCTGCGGGCAGCGGTGGCCGGGGCGGACGCGCTGGTCTGCCTGCTGCTGGACCGGGTGGACGACGCCCTGCTGGACGCGGCCGGCCCGCAGCTGCGGGTGGTGGCGAACATCGCGGTCGGCTACGACAACGTCGACGTCGAGGCCTGCCGGCGCCGCGGTGTCCGGGTCACCAACACCCCCGGCGTGCTGACCGACGCCACCGCCGACCTGACCCTGGCGTTGCTGCTGGGCATCACCCTCCGGGTCGGCGAGGGCGACCGGCTGCTGCGCACGTGCCGGTCGTGGGGGTGGGACCTGGACTTCCTGCTCGGCACCGGCCTGCGCGGGGCCCGGCTCGGCCTGGTCGGGTACGGCGCGATCGGCCAGGCCGTGGCCCACCGGGCGACCGCGTTCGGCATGGACGTCGCCTACGCCGCCCGCCGCCCCGCCGGCCCCGGCGCCCCGCCCGCCGAGCACCTGCCACTGGCCGACCTCCTCGCCGGCTCCGACGTGGTGTCCCTGCACTGCCCGCTGACCCCGGGCACCCGGCACCTGGTGGACGCCGCGGCCCTGCGGGCGATGCGGTCGGGCGCCTACCTGGTGAACACCGCCCGCGGGCCGGTGATGGACGAGGCCGCGCTGGTGGCGGCGCTGGAGGCCGGGGAGATCCGAGGCGCGGCGCTGGACGTGTTCGAGGACGAGCCCGCCGTCCACCCGGGGCTCGTGGGCCGCGACGACGTGCTGCTCACCCCGCACCTGGGGTCGGCGACCCGGCAGACCCGGGAGGCGATGGCCGTGCTGGCCGCCCGCAACGCCGTGGCCGTGCTGAGCGGGCAGGAGCCCCCGACGCCGGTCGGCTGAGCTCAGGCGGGGAAGCCCACCGACACCTGGGCGGTGCGGCCGGCGTCCTCGACGAGGGCGACCAGCCGACCGGCCGGGTCGACCGCGGCGTGCAGGCCGGGTGCGCCGGTGGCGGCCACCCGCTTGCCGTGGCCCAGGTCGACGGCCTCCGCCGCGCTGACCCGGCGCTCGGGGAACACCGCGGTGGCCGCGGCGGTGAGCGGCACGTAACCCGGACCGGCACCGGCCAGCAGGGCCGCCGCCGCGTCCTCGACCGGGCGGGCGACGGCCTGGTCGAAGGGGCCCGACCGGGTGCGGCGCAGCGCCGTGAGGTGCCCGCCCACGCCGAGGGCGGCCCCGGCGTCGCGCGCGATGGCCCGGACGTAGGTGCCGGTGGAGCACACCACCTCGACGTCGGCGTCCACCAGGTCCGGGGTCGGCCGGCGGACGTCCAGCACGACCAGGGAGTGCACCGTCACCGACCGGGGGGCGAGCTCGACCTGCTCGCCGGCCCGGACCCGGTCGTAGGACCGCACCCCCCCGACCTTGACCGCGCTGACCGACGAGGGCACCTGCTGCAGCGGACCGGTCTGCTCCGCGAGGGCGGCCCGCACCTGCTCGTCGGTGAGCACCCCCGCCGGGGTGGTGGTGAGCACCTCGCCCT
>Ga0325400_1005556_pt1 | contig 11898 bp, 8 predicted proteins | sample PopdelMetagenome_2_FD_205662 | JGI IMG/M metagenome (GOLD analysis project Ga0325400, IMG submission 205662) | Populus deltoides microbial communities from Bellville, Georgia, United States - Xylem-PdKOR-R1 | ecosystem: Host-associated > Plants > Phyllosphere > Stem > Wood/Secondary xylem...
GCTTGTATCTGGGGATATTGAATTCTAATGTCTTTGATTTTAAATGGCTACATTCGGCTATAACTTTCAATGCTGGTTTCTATGGAAAGTGGCGGTACTTTGTTTGGTGCCATTGATGCTGTTACCCATAGATTTTCTTCCAAAATTTGGACCAGAACTGTTGCTTGGTTTGATTTTCAATGACCTGAAAGTTCATGCTTCCTTTTTTCACGCCTTAAGATTCTCAGTAAAAAAATTGTCACCTGAATTGTTAGCTGCATCTGATTTTTGTTATCTACTACTTATTTTATTTCTATTATTATGGTTCTTTTTCTTGGGGCGGGGGCAAGAAACTCATCCAAAGCTTGCAATTTTTCAGGCTGATATATTTATTCGGAAGATGAACTCAATCCCAGCTTTCACAGCCAACTTAACAGTGGAGTCTTTCAACAGACGAACTCTATCGTAATACAGATAAAAATATCCATACAGCTCTATGTATATAGCTATATATTTTCTACCCTAGTGATTTTATCTTCTAGGTATGTGCTGTCAACTTGGAATAAATTCAGTTCTATAGCTGTGAAACATGGATTTGTTTTTCTGATCTGATCAAGATTTTGATTTAAGAGGATGGTTTGTGGTGGGAGAGTGGAAGAGGGAAATGCTTATAGCTCACCATTCACATTAGGGTGAATGTGAATCTACAATCTTTGGTTCCTAATTATAATTTGAGCTTAGTTGTGTCTTACGCTATGCCTCTAATGGGGAGGGGGGGGGGGGTGATATCTGTCACTATTGGCATTTTGAATTTAACTGTATTCAACATTATTTTTGAAGTCTTGAAAAGTCTTCTATTTTGGAGACAATGTGGCCTAAAGTTCTCTTGCTGCAGTGGTAATAAACACCCCCCACCACCGCTGCTGTGATTATTCACTTGTCTCTCATTATTAGCCTTTTATCATCTTTTTTGGGAGCAACTGAATTCTCCTTTTGAAGTATATGCATAATTCAATGCTTGTAATGTGGTTTTTTTTTTCTCCCATGAGTACCCTCTTTTCCTCATTCAATTGGAGAGAATTTCTTTTCAGCTATCATGATGATCTGTTCTAACCCTAAAATGTGATGATGCTGTAGAGAAATATATTTAGGACATATTTTTTAGTACATAGACTCAAATGCTGTGATGGTTCTATGGAAGGGATGAATTTGCTAGTGTTTGTTTTTGCGTTTCAAAAATGTTTTTGAAAAAAATTATTTATTTTTATTTTTTTTGTTTCAAATTAATATTTTTTTGATGTTCTTAGATTATTTTGATGCGCTGATATCAAAAATAATTTTTTTAAAATAAAAAATATTATTTTAATACATTTTTGAATGAAAATCATTTTAAAAAATATTTTTAATATACCCAAATATTTACATGTGCACATATGGATGCTGGAGGACTCCACAAAGTGGAGATGAAATGAAATATAGGCTAATTGAGTGGAGGTTAATGTGTTAAATTGTTTTGACTGAAAATATAGGCTATCAAAATACTTTTGATACTGTCTTTATAACATTCCTATACTTTATTATATATATATATATATATATATGTTTTTTGTTGTTATAAGAAAATTCCACATATTTCTTCCAAAAATGAAAAAAAAAAAACAAAATTCAACATAGATGATAAAATTTCAAAGCATGCTACTAAACAAATTGGTTCAAAGTTTTTAATAACTATTATTTTAAAAGATAATTATAAATAGTCACATGTATGGAACCGATGCATATATCCTAACTACTAACTATACCATGCCTTCAGTTTTTGCTTCAATGCAATTAACATTTATTTGTCTTAAAAATCTAACAAACTAAATTAATTACAAATTATCAAGCTTTATATATAACTATGAAAAAAACATACATTTCAATTTTAATAAGTATTAAAAAATATTTATTTATAAATAATTCAAAATAATCTATTAGATATTATAAAAAAATATTTTAAAATAATTGAATAACACACGGCGCCAAGTACATGCCAAAAATATAGTTTTTATACAAGCTACCGAAATTCCCAATGCTCTCTCCTAATTCGTCTACCTCTCTCTTGGCTTCTCTCTCTCTCTTTTTTTTCTTTTATAAATTTTTTTTTGTAAAGGAATTATATAGAACATGTGTAATCATCTTGTACACTTAATAATAAGATTTAATAGTGATGAAGTATTTAAAATCCTAATAGTTTAGGTATAGGATTCCCGAGTTGGATAATCAGTTAATCAATTAGTTATAATAATTTCATTTATTGTCTGTAGTTAAGATGGTTAATAGTTTATACTTGGTGCTTCATATGCTAAGGTAGCTTATGACTAATATATGTAAAAGGTTTTTTTTAGTGAAGGTAAGGATTCTCCGATATTTAAATAAATATTTTTTTAGAGAGAGAAAATATAATAATATTCTAAAGAGAGATACTTTGAAAATATATATGCAGTTGAGAATAAAGATTGTGAATTTTTGTTTTGAACGTATCATTGTATATTTATAGCTCACTAGTCTTGTCTTTTTATGGAGAGGAGAGACTAAAATGTAATTTTACTTTTGTGATATTTAAGTTGTACTATGAGTTGTATTTAACTAATTTTATCTAGCAAAAAAAATTTATATAATTGAAAGTGTTAGATTCAGGTATTATGTTTGAATTCGTGAGTATAGTGAATTCGGCCATACCTGATGAGAAAACTCCTCAGGCTTGATACTTTCAAGAAACACGTGTCAGACCCATCTTATTGGCTTGACAACGCATTAGGCCAAGTTACTAGGCTTTGCAACACCTGCTAGGCCTAGATGGTGCACGGGTTTGGCTAACGCAAGACCTAGGCTAATGCAAATATAGGACCGCCAGAAACTATCAGTTCCTAACATGGGTCTGATAACACCAACTCAAATATTGGGTATGACCATTGCCAGACCCAGCAACCTTTGGGTTTGACATCGGCCAGACCCAATGCACTCGGGGCTTAACACACTGCAAGTTAAATCGTGGTTGAGCTTGACTAGCATCGAACCCAGTACTCTCGGGGCTTGGCACATTATTAAGCCTAACCGTGGCTAAGTCTTGCTAGAGTCGGACCCAACGTTCTTGGGGCCTGGCACACTGCCAAACAGGACCTTGGGTGGGTCTAGCTAGTGCCAGACCCAATGTGTCTCCATTGTGCTATGTTTATGCTTGGAAAAATTATACTCGTATATGTTTTTGATATGATATTTTTTGATAAAAACATGAAGATATGCTAATAAAATCTTGGTTTATAAAATAAAATTAAGCTTAAATTTTAATAAAAAAATATAACAAAAATATAACAAAAATAAATATAAAATGATGAAATTAATAATACAAAAAAGTAGATGAAAAAATAGAATCAAAAGTAGAGAGGTCCCGCTAGCTTTAACCTGCTATTGCTTTCTTTACTTCCCAGTGTTTGCTCGCTCTCATTTGGCATCGTATAAGAATAAAATGTTATTTTCTATGCTGTTTTCAAACAAAAAACCAATTTGAAACGCAATGCAAACGGGTAAAGCTGGTGTTTTTCAAAGCACAAGCAAAAGGTGTGTGGCCAAAGTGCATGGTGCTCAGTCTTGACTAATTATTGAAACTTTTATGTTAGTGCATGAGCAAAAGTTGGATAACGAGCAGAGGACGAATGGAGCGTGGTTAAAGGGCAGTCTATCTTCGCTTTCTTCGTAGTGGTGGTGGTGGTGGTGGTGGTGAGAGAATTCAAGCTCTCAACTCTCGAGCTTTTAATCTATTAAATTTGCCCAGCTCGAAAGTCCTCTCACAACTTTCCGTGGCTTGTAGTTAGTGAAGGATGGGATGGGATGGGATGACTTTGCTTTCGACAATGGCTATGGCTATGGCTATGAGCCTATGCTGCTTTGTGAATTGGAAGGAAACCACTGTGTCAAATGTCGAAGTCGACCATTTGGAAGGCTTCAATTTGGATTTGAAAAGGTAAAGTGATTTGATGACACTAAAAAGACTGTTTGTTGATCTGATTTGAGCACAAAAAAACAGGCTGCTGCCATTAGAGCGGTTGGACAACTTTTGCAGGTTCTTGCATGGCTAGGTGGAGCAAATTCACCATGAATACTGGTATGATCTATAATTAGTTTCAAGCATCTGAAAAGCTTTGCTCTGTAGGGAGAAGCTAGCCATTAAGTAGTGTTAAAGCATGGCATTGTATTGCAAGCCACACATCAAGAAGATGCATGACCTGAGATATTCAAACCAAGTATTTGAAATTGAAGAGTTTTGACTTACCATCGTTCATTCCATCTTTCCTTCTTCATAGAATTTTTATTTAACTTGATGTAACCTTTCATGTAAACACATGACTCATTGATTTAAAATTTAATCTGTACCAGTTTTAAAATCTTAAAATAATATTATTTTGGATTGATCTATAAAATCTGTGATTGTATCCTAAACCAAGCTAAGTTTAATAATATTGTTTCAAAGATCAGTTTGTTTATAGTTATTAGTATTATATAGTAAACTCTTTGAAACAAATAAAAAATAAAATTAATTGGCTTAGAGGCATGAAGACAATGTTTCTAAAGTGTTTATTTGTCCCACATAAAGATAATATCTCCAGAACACAACTAAACCTTTTAAACTTTTTAAAAAATAAGATAAAAAAGACAAAGAAAAGAAAAAATATTTTTTGTATATCTTTTTTTTTCCTTTATGTAGCAAAAAGTTTATATAGACTTGAAACATTATAATAAAAATATATGATTGTTAATGAAACTATATAACTGTTAATAGGACAATTATATTTTAAATTAAACTGAATAACTGCTATTCAATTTTATTTTACAAGTAAAAAATATCAAAATTAATTATAAAAGTTTAAAGAAATAAACTAAGCAAAGAATTAATCTGACTAACAAATTAAGTTCAAAATCTTATCTTTTGATGTTATAAATATCCATATAATAGTATTATAAAACCCATCAAGAGAACCTATTTATCATAGTTTTTATTTAATTTACTACGTACACAATAAAAACCCATATTTATAATAATTTAAAGAGAATATTTCCTTCTAATATGAGATATAAATCTTTTGTTTTATTCACTTACAAACCACACCGATAATCAAAATATAACGAGAACATCATTTATTTTTTGAATTTTTTTAAATTTAACTTAGTAAACTTACTAAAAATTCTATCAAATCAACTTAGATTTTGTTAAAATAATATTATTTTGGATTCAACTTCTAAATTAACATGCCATTTTGAATCGAGTTTAATAAGCATGTATGTATTTTGAGCGCAAGGCTTTCTAAAAAGAGATGCGATATGCAATGGCAACCCACGTACCTCGGCATCTTTTCTTGCAAGAAACGTTACTAGCCAAGCTTAGTGAGTGAGTGAGTACTAAAGAGAACACGACATGACAGCCACCATTATCAAGTGCAAGTCCACATGTTGTGAATAGCTAGCTAGCCTCGCAGAATCTTTGTACAACCCTAAATATGTTGTCGGCATGTTGCAGCTGGCGGAACAATTGTTTTTTAATATATAAGAAAACAATTAGTTATTAATTAAATTAATAATTTAAATATTTATAAAAAAAAATTCAATAAAGTAAACAAATCAATAAAAAAACAATGAAAAAAAAAACCACGCTCAAGACTATTAGAATTATCAAATAATCTAATGCTAAATTAATTGAAGAAAAATAAAGAAAAAAAAGAGAGCCAAACTTAAAAAAAAAATAGAAAACATCAGCTTGAAAAAAAAAAGAAAAACCAAGCAAATCTAGATGAATTTTCTAAACTTAGTCCAATTTAAAAAATTATAACTTGTTAAATCATGGACTTGAGTTCAATTAAGAAGTTTAAATGTTTTTCAATTTAATTTTGAATGATGAAAACATTGAAAAAAATATTAATAAAAAAACTTGCAAAAGAAAACGAACAACAACAAAAAAAAACAGGGCTAAAATCTGACAGGAAAAAATCCAATAAGGATGAAATCCAAAAACAATTATCGCTAATTACAATTAAAATAATTGGGACCAAACTTGAATTAAAAAATCATAGGGGGTGAAATTAAAAATTATTTGTAATATAATAGATTATTTATATATTAAAAAATAGTGGGGTGAAATAGAAAATAATTGTTGAGGGCTAAGCCAATATAATCAAACCAAATAAAATAAGAAAAAAAAGTTACAAAAAGAGAATTAAAACAAAAAAAATAACAAAACAAAAGGAAAAAAAAGATAAAAAACAAGACATTATCAATTTAGTAAAAGGAGGAAAAAAAGGTAAACCTCTTAAACTTTGTTTAATCTCTAGAAGTTGTATCTTGTGAAATTTTTTATCCAGATTCAATTAAGAAGTATAATTCTTAACCAATTTAATTTTCAAGGATGAAATCGGAAAAAAAATATTAATAAAAAAACTTGCAAAAACAACAAAAAGAACAAGGATAAAATTTGATAGGAAAAACCTAAGGAGGTTTCAATTTAATGAAGAAATAAAAAATAATCTCAAATAAAATAAATATCAATTAAAAGAATAAGGATAAAATTTTAAAGATTGAAAAAATCATAATGGGTGAAATTGAAAATATCTGTAAAAACCAAGTAAACCCAGACAAATATTCTAAACAATACCAAATCTTAAAAAGCTTGCAACCTAGGAAATCCTGGATCTAGGTCCTATTAAGAAGTTTATTATAAGCTAATTTAAAAATTTGTCAAAGAAAACAAAGATAACAAAAAACTCTCAAGTGAACCCGACAACTAACCCGGCAGCCAACCCGGGTCAACAAATCAAACACGTGAAATCAGGATGTCCCTATAAATAGGAAAACAAAAAAAAACATTGGCAAAAACAATATTAAAAAATACTTTAAAAACAGACAATAGTCGACTCAGGCTAATCTTTCAGATTTATTAACCAGGTTATGAGATTGTGGTGACCCCATTAAATGCAAACTTGAAAAAACAAAGAAGCAAGATTCTTAATCAAACAAACATTTAGGGATGCAATTGAGAGAGAAAAAAAACAATGCAAGAAAAAAAATAGCAATTAAAAGAATTAGTACTAAATCTGACATAAAAATTAAATGAATTTAAATGTCTAGGAAAAAATCAAATGAATTAAATGTTCAGTGATGAAATTGTATAAAAATCCATTAAGAAAATGATTAAAAAATAGCAATTAAAAGGATTAGGACTAAATTTGACTTAAAAATCAAATGAAAATAAATGCCTAGGAGTGGAATTGAAAAAAAAAATCAATCAAGAAAATAATTCAAAACAAATCAAATAGAAATTAAAAGAATGAGGACCAAATTTGAAAATAAATTAAAAAGTCAAATGATCAGGGATGAAATCAAAAATAAAATCCAATTAGAAATAATCAATGTAAATAAAACAATTGCAAATAAGAGAAGAGAGACTGAATCAAAAGAAAAAAGTATATTGCAATTTTATACATTACTCTGGCAATTTCTTACACTTGATAAACCTTGGTAAATGTGACAAAAGTATATTGAAAAAAAGGTTTATGGAAAACCAATGGTTATGTTGCTTTCATTATTGAATGGAAGCCAATGTTTGTTGCTTCTATTATTGAAGGGACGCCAATGATTATGTTGCTTTCATATTGAATAAAGCCAATGTGTGGTTGTTTTCTTGGAAAAAAAGAAGAAGAAGTTATTGTTATGTTGCTTTTATCATTAGATGTAAGCCAATGTTTGTAGGTTCCATCATTGAATGGAAGTGAAATGTTGCTTACTTTCATTGATGAACAAGAGTCATTGTTATGTTGCTTTCATTGTTGGATGGAAGTCAATGTTTGTAGCTTCTATTATTGAATGAAAGCCAATGATATGTTGCTTTTTTCCATTGATGAATGTGAGTCATTGTTATGTTGCTTTCATAACTGGATGAAAGCCAATGTCTATAGTTTTCATCGTTGAGTGGAAGCCACTGCCTGCTGCTTTCATGGTTAAATGAAAGTCAATAATATATCATTTTCATTGTTAAAAGAAAACAAATAAGATGAAGTGTTGTGAATAATGAATATGACTTTTAGGATGAAAATGAGGTTATGATTGTAAAGCAATGAAAATTTTGGATTGAAAGCAAAAATGTGTTATATTAAGGAAATGATAATTAGTGTGTCAATAATTATCAAAATTTATTTAAGTACTTGTGTGCACTTGTTAATTTCATTAATAAATTGTTTATTATTTTGTTGTTGTCATTTGCAGGATTCTCGCACATTGCAGGGTAGGGTTGATATATAAGGGTTATATTTTGTTGTGTTAGGTATACTTTGTACTCACGCACTTTTTATGTATAATTAGTAGAATCCTTAACTTTATTCTGTAAATTAATCATTTTATAAACTCTTTAGATGTAGTACTATGTATTTACTTTTCTTGTTACAATTTTTATATGTTTGTCTTTGATTTTTAAGCTTTATTATTCATATTTTATGGAAGAAAATTAATTATATGCCAACCTTGAGTTGCGTTGATGTGGGGTAACGTCTAGAATGGTTGTACCATGAATGTCGTGTTATTTGGATTGTGATTGAAGATATTGATAACTTGTTATCCTCCAAGTATATGGAAAACTCTACTGAAATCTTGGCAGGATCTTTAATACTGTAAGATTTTGCTTAACCATTTATATAAATGAATTATATATATAAAAAATTGACCATAAAACTGCATATAAGTATATTATTCAGACACAAAACATGTGTTAAAAATTAAGATGTTACACGGATAGACTCGAGTCATTTTGTTTTTGGATTGCATATATTTTATAATTGATTTTCTTTTTCTATTTCATTCTTTAACATTGAGTTGGTTGAAAATTAAGCTTCAATTTTTTTTTTGATTTGTTTTCTACGTGGTTATTCTGATCTCATAATTCAAGTTATGGGTTTGATAAATTAACCTGAATTGAACTTTTTATCTTTTTATTTAATTAAATTACCTCTGGACACCGTGAGATAGGATATCGACTTAATTAGCTAGGTCCAATGTCAAAGCTTACATTCATGACTCAATACGCTTTATATTTTTAATGGAAACAAGTCAAAGATGCATGGCGTTTTATACAGAACACAAGTGCACTTCACGTATCCGTTTACGACTTGCTGGCCCAACAAGCATGCACTGTGGTGATTTCTTCCCATGCCATATCTTACTAGCTACTTCGAGCTAGTAGCATAGAAAATACCGAGTCTCCATGTGTTTGTACAAGGAAATGGAAAGGTAGAAATAAGCTCTCTGATAGAAAATATTGCGTCCCCATGCAACTATACTTGTATCGAAAGAAGTTTAAGATCTTTCTTCATGTAGTTACAATGATGTTGTTGGAGCAGCAGATACTTGTAGTACAAAGACAACGTATATTTAGTCCACAAAGCTAGACTAGTTTTTATATTTGGTTGCGGAAATGCTTGAATGAATTTGACAAAAAAAGAAGTGGGAAAGCTAGTGAGTGGAAATATATAGGACCCCCACAAATACAGGAATGGTGTAGAAACCCTAAATTAAGAAGTGAGTGCCCACCTACCACCTTATATTAACTTGAACCCTTTTTTGACTATCTATCTCAGTATACAGTACTAAAAAGAGCCTTTTGAGCATTGTTTTTGGTTGGTTCTTCGAATGAGACTCACTGGTTCAGAATTGGCATTTTGATATGTGGGTTAGATTGTGTGTGCACATGTTGTAGTGCCATCATTATATATTTTATCGGTGTCTTGTAATATAAAAAAACAAATACAGAAAAATCAGAAATATATCCAATTAAGGATATAGATACGAGAATATAAAATAAATTTATTTTTTCTTCGACACATGAAATACATACATAGAGACATATATATATTCCTCGTACATAAACCAAGTATTAAAGGTCCGACATGACACATGTCCCATACATGCTCGCTGAAAATTCAACCGGGGACAAGTTTGTGCTCTTCATTTTCAGCACATTATGAAAACTATAAAGGCTAAAGACCTCAAATATTGGACAACATATGGCACAATGTGTTCTTCGCCCACACTCGGTGATGGATCGATGAGGTAGGAGCTTTCACTATCTTAATTAATGGGCTTAATTATGACGTTAGAAATATCTTATGCTCAGCTATGGAATCTTGTTAATGTTTGGATCGATAGGATCTCGACACTAATGATGGAAAATGGAAAGGATCTCTCGTTCACCACAATTTGTTTCAAGTGAAAGATGACATCTGCTAGTTTATTTCAATTCCAAGCTTTAATTTATGCTCTTGGCAAGCTATGTATATATAGTTATATATCGGCCGGCTATATATTTAATTTTATCACACAAACCCATACATACTCATTGCCAAAGGATCTGCCACCATTAATTGAAGATTACGTACATGATCAGCTCCACCTTCTAATTAGTACCCTAATGAAAGATTCTTGTCAGATTCAAATGTCGATTGTTTGTTTTTTTTTAATAATAAAAGGTTATTTAAGTAACAGTGTTGACTTGTGTTTCAGGTTGACTTGTGTCATAAGATAACAGTGTTTCGAGGGTACATGTTCTTCCTCCCGGGCATAGAAGATCGAAGAAAAGGTGAACAATGGGGTTGTTCTGTGAGAGATTTTTGTTGTTGAATCCAGAATTTAGTCACAAATACGCAAGTTTTATGTTTATGGGATCCACTTAGGATTCAAATGCCTTGTCTCCACTTTGTCTCCCTCTTCGTCTTCTCAAAACTATACATGTACACAACAAAGATCGTGTTCCTTGTTTAGGTTGCTTTGCTCTTTGCATATGTTGACTTCTTTTGCTGACCAACCAATTGGTAGCCGCCATGTGTTGAAAACAAAACATATGATCATGATTTTTTAATTGGTAATAATATAAATTTATTTGTTATTGTATGCAAATTTCCATTTCAAATGTTATCGTATTATATTTTTCATGCTTGAATTTTGTGATTGGATTCCAAAAGTCAACCTAGCCTTGCAAGTTCACCTAACCCCTTGTCCAAGTGGTATTGATTTTTTTTTAAAATAATATTATTTTAATTTTTTAAAATTAATCTATTTAATTTATAATCCGTACCCTGTACCGAGTCAACGTTTGATGTAATAACTATGATTTGTTTACAACCATGCACAGTGTGTGTTTGATACTTTGGTATAATAATGTTTTTTAAAAGTAATTTTTAATTAAAAATACATTAAAATAATTTCTTTTATATTTTTATATTAGCTTATTAAAATTATAAAAAAATATCAATTTAATATAATTTTAAATAAAAAAATATTTAGAAAAGTAACTCAAATCCCACAAATAAAAAATCAAGATGCAAGTGGCCAATATACATGAGAGTACTGAGAGAGTAATGTGCCCTTCTTTCTCCTTCTCATCCTCCCACCTGGTCCCTCCACCTTTAACTTGCATAATGCCATATTTGTCTAGGTTTTTGGAGAACACATATACAAACCATGAAGGAGATATTGTATAATATTATTTTCATTTTCTAATAGATGATGCATTAATTATAATGTATTTTGCTTGCATGAACGTATGCTTGGTAACGCGGTAAAATATTTTTGTGAAAATATTTTTAATTAAAAATATATTAAAATAAATTTTTAATTTTTATATATCAGGACGTTAAAATCATAACAAATACTTAAAAATATTAATTTAATATTTTTTCAAGATAAAAAATACTTAAAAAAAAAAGGTTAAAACGCATTAGATTCAAACCCAACTGTAGAAAGAAAAGACTTGATCAATCCAATGAAAACATAAATTAATTTGAGCATCTCATGTCAAAAAGTTCAAAACCATTTCCTTTTGTTGCTCATTAGAACAGACAACCTTTT
>Ga0325400_1005559_pt1 | contig 11896 bp, 6 predicted proteins | sample PopdelMetagenome_2_FD_205662 | JGI IMG/M metagenome (GOLD analysis project Ga0325400, IMG submission 205662) | Populus deltoides microbial communities from Bellville, Georgia, United States - Xylem-PdKOR-R1 | ecosystem: Host-associated > Plants > Phyllosphere > Stem > Wood/Secondary xylem...
CAAGGTGATTTTTCTCATCATTATCAAGTTCAGCGTTCCATAGTAGAATTGCAGCAAAATCAGGATTCCATCTTCGCATATTACACCAAGATAAAAACACTGTGGGATGAATTAAAAATGAGCAGTCTAGCTATTCAGTGCACTTGTGGTGGAATGAAACAACTGTCAAACAATGAAGAAAAGATGAGACTTGGTCAGTTTCTTATGGGATTAAATGAGAGCTATTCAGCTATTAGAGGGGAAATCATGCTCATGCAACCTTCACCAACTGTTAAGAAAGCATACTCACTCTTATGTGAGGAAGAAGAACAATGAGGACTGGTTGAGCACAATGTTACTGAACAAGTTCACGCCATGAATGTCAAAAGACCAGGCTATACTTCACAACGACAAGATTTCTCTCGAAATTGGATGCCTGGCTCATCAACAATGCAAGGATCCAAGAAACGACTTCACTGCTCCTATTGTGATGGAACAACACATACATTGGAGAGATGTTTCTATTTGATTGGGTTTCCTGTTGGTCACGCTCTTCATGGCAGGAATGTTCAACCTAGGAATCGAGCTCAAAAGGTTGCTGCAAATCAAACAGGAATTGAATCATCTCACACCAACATCAAGTCTGTTCAAATCTCTGATCAGCCTCTTCAATTCACTCCTGAAGAATTTTCACAAATCAAAGCTTTCTTCCAAACCGAGAAATCCACAGTCTCTGCAAATTATACAGGTAACTCCACTCCGTTTTGTTCATCATCCACGACTCACAATTCCAAGTTTATTCAATGGATCATTGACAGTGGAGCCACTAACCATATAGCTACTTCAGTTGTTGATAAAACCATTGTTCCTATGTTCTCTCAAGTCACCTTACCAAATGGTTCTCATGCAAAAATTACAAGTGCTGGCTCTGCACATATTACCAAAAATCTACATGTTCATGATGTTCTTTGTGCACCCTCATTCCATGTGAATCTGCTTTCTGTCAGTCAATTCACATCTGCTTTAAATTGTTCTGTCCACTTCTTTCCCACTTTTTGTATATTGCAGGACCTTGCTACGAAGAGGATGATTGGCCTGGGGAAGCAGAGTAAGGGACTATACTACCTTATGCCACAATCAGAATCACATTCAACAACACCAATCTCATATCAAGTCTCTTTTCCATCAGGAGTTGTTTGGCACAACAGATTAGGACATCCATCAAAATTACCCTCTCAGTTTCTGTCAAAATTAATCCCATCTTTTGTTTATGATTCGCAACATTCATGTGAAGTTTGTCCTTTGGCAAAACAAACCAGGTTATCTTTTCCCATAAGCTCAATTCAAAGTGCCAAAATTTTTGATCTTATACACTGTGATATTTGGGGTCCACAAAAGATTGAAACACACTCTGGTGCACATTATTTTTTAACTATTGTGGATGACTACTCCCGTTTTACCTGGGTTTTCCTTATGAAATTCAAATTTGAAACACAAGGGTTGTTAAAATCATTCATCACTTTTGTTCACACTCAATTTAACTGTCAAGTTAAAATTATACGAAGTGATAATGGGCTGAAATTTATCTCCTTAAAACCATTCCTTTCTACCCATGGTATTTTGCTTCAAAATTCATGTCCATACACACCTCAACAAAATGGTGTTGTTGAACGAAAACATAGACACCTGCTCAATGTTGGTCGTGCCTTGAGATTCCAAGCAAATTTACCATTAAAATTTTGGGGAGAGAGTTTGCTTACTGCCACCTATCTTATAAATCGTTTTCCTACTCCAGTTTTGAGTCATAAATCACCATATGAACTCTTGTACGGGAAATCACCCGCATATTCACATCTACGTGCTTTTGGTTGTTTATGTTATGCCACCAACTTACAACCTTTGACCAAATTTTCACCCAGAGCTCGTCGATGTATTTTTGTTGGATACCCTTCTAATCAAAAAGCATATCGCGTTTATGATCTCACCACTCGACAGTTTTTTGCTAGTCGAGATGTTATTTTTCATGAAAACACATTTCCTTTTTTTAACCACACTTCAGACAATTCTCCTCCACAATCATCTCTGGCACCCATATTCCCTGAGTCCAATGACAGTCTAATTCCACAAACATTATCTTCTTCTCCTTTACAACCCGAAACCCCTGTCACTCCATTATCTCCTTCTTCCTCTAAATCCTTATTACCACCATCATCAAATCCCACACGGTCTACTCCTTTTCTTCAAACAAACACACCTGCTCCTACACTACGTCGCAGCGATCAGCCTCGACAATCCTGTATTCTTCTCTGTGATTTTCATTGTGGCCAGGTTGGTATGTCACCACTCTCTACATCGACAACCAAGTCATCCTCCTCACGGTCAGGTACTCAATATCCGTTATCTAGCTTTATTTCCTATCAGTCATTATCTCCTTCTCATCAGCTATTTGTTAACACCATTACTAGCACTCTTGAACCTACAACATATGAGCAGGCACTAAGTGATCCTAAGTGGTGTGAAGCAATGAGAACTGAGCTCACTGCACTTGAAAATCAAAAGACATGGTCTCTGGTTCCATTACCACCAAACTCTCGTCCCATCGGCAGCAAATGGGTGTTCAAAATCAAATACTAGTCTGATGGCTCAGTGGAAAGGTATAAAGCACGCTTGGTAGCCAAGGGATTTACTCAAACAGAAGGCTTAGACTATCATGAAACTTTTGCTCCAGTTGCTAAGTTGACCACCGTTCGCTGCCTTCTTGCCTTGGCAGCAGTCCGCAATTGGCTCCTTTTTCAGATGGATGTTAATAATGCCTTCCTCCATGGTGACTTACATGAGGAAGTTTATATGACTCCACCACCAGGAGTTTGCCGACAAGGGGAGAAGATAGTATATCGGCTTCACAAGTCCTTGTATGGACTCAAACAAGCACCCAGAAACTGGTTCTCTAAATTCTCAAAAGCTATCAAAACTGCTGGATTCTCTCAGTCACATTCAGATCATTCTCTCTTTGTGCAAGAAAAAAGGTCTACTCTAACCATGGTCCTTATCTACGTAGATGATATCATAATTACTGGGAACAATGACAAGGCTATTCAAGATCTCAAGCTCTTTCTTCAACAACAATTCCACATAAAAGATCTTGGTAAGCTAAAATATTTTCTCGGTCTGGAAGTGGCAAGATCAAAGGCTGGAATAGTTATATCTCAGAGAAAATACACATTGGAAATTCTTGACGATGTTGGATTTCTTGGAGCTAAACCTGTTGATTTTCCTATGGAGCAGAATCTGAAACTCACTAATGACCAAGGTGAGATATTGAATGATGCTTCACACTACAGAAGATTGGTGGGGCGATTAATCTACCTTACGATTACTAGACCAGACATCATGTATTCTGTAAACATTTTAAGCCAATTTATGCATGCACCAAGAAAACCTCATTGGGATGCTGCTCTTCGTGTAGTGAGATACTTAAAGAACAACCCAGGTCTCGGCTTATTATTTTCTTCCAGCAGCTCTCTGCAACTGAGAGCTTATTGTGATGCAAATTGGGCAAATTGTCCTATGACAAGAAGATCAACATCTGGTTACTGTGTATTTCTTGGAGATTCTCTCATCTCGTGGAAGACAAGAAAACAGAAAACAGTCTCCAGGTCATCTGCCGAAGCTGAGTACAGGTCCATGGCTGCTACAACATGTGAACTCACATGGCTTAGATGTCTGTTTAAAGATCTTCAGGTATGCTTAAAACCAATTACCTTATTCTGTGACAATCAAGCTGCACTTCATATTGCTGCAAATCCGGTATATCATGAACGTACAAAGCATATTGAAATAGATTGCCATGTTGTGAGAGAGAAGATCCAAGCCGGTCAAATTGTTACACAATTCGTTCCCTCTCATCTTCAACTAGCAGATATATTCACAAAAGCCTTAGGAGGAGACAATTTTAAGAAATTAACAAGCAAGTTGAACATTCTCAACATTCATGCTCCAACTTGAAGGGGAGTGTTGAGAAGATAAGCTGAAGTTGATCTGCTATAGATAAGAAGATGTTGATCCCCTGTTGAAGCCAATCTGCTCCAATTCCAGTTAGTATAGATGAACTGATTGAGTTGGACTCAATCACTTGTAACTCCTATTTTCTAGGCACACGTTTGTATATATATACTTGATGTAAACACTTCTGCGTTAATGAGAAATTAATAAAACAGTTCTTCATTCTTCTTCATCATCTAGTTTTCAGACTTGGCAATAGAATCTATCCCTCTCCTGTTTATTAAACAAAGACACAACGACCGGCTTCATTTCACGGCAACGGCACAATAATCCACCAATCATTATCTGAATCGGAATAAAGATCGGAGAGATTGGCAGGGCTGGGGTTGTAGCAGAGATAGGTCCGGAAAGAGAGAGCAAGAAGGCGGCCAAGGTGGAGATGCAGCAAGAAGGTTCTGGATTGCACGCTATGTGTTGCCAATGGCACAGATTTGCTGATATGTTGGCTAGTGTCACCATCAGATTCCCATCTCTCTCTTCTTCTTCTTCTTCTTCTTCTTGTTCTCTGGTTTTTCTCTTGGTATCCAATCTCTCCTTTTGTTACTGATACAATATTTAAATAATTAGCTGCAGCCTTCTATTACTGTCAACAGTACCATTTTAAGGTTACATGGGATCATCTGGCATTAACAAATGCTAAATAAGGAAGAGAAAACACGATTTTTCCCTTCTCATAAAACAAAACTTAACACTTGTTATCGGGGAAGTAAAAGTTATTACACAAGCCCTTCAGTTTTTGGACATATATATTATTTTTTATTTTAAAACACAATTAAATAATTAAATTGAAAGCAAAAAAAATTAAAATAGGTGTGAAGTGGAATTTTTATATTTTTCACAATGGATTTTTTTATTATCATCAGCTGCCGAGGGGTAATTTGATATTTTAATATATATATATATATAACACAAAAAAAAACAAAGAATATAATAAAATGATTAAAGTGGTTTTAAAAATAAAAAAAAAATAAAATAAAACTAGTGTCAAAGATTTTTTTTATTTATTATCAAGTTAGTTTAGGGATAATTTAGCATTTGATTATATATAAAAATAATAAGAAAACAAAAAGATATAGTTAAGTATGGCACACTCGTCGGCGTCCAAAAATACCCTTTTATTGTGTCGTTGAAAGCACTGCCGCGTCCTTTTTTTATTGGTGCGACATGTGTCAACGTTGAAGGGATGATTTATTGCTGGAGTGCCTTTTTTTTCTTTCTTTTCTCTCTTCTCTAGGAAATTACAACTTAACCCTCTTTGTTGTTGATATTTCAACGTTAGTTCTTATTCTTTTGATGTTTTAATTTTTATTCTTGGCCTTTTTATAGAAATTTTATTTGTTTTCAATTTCATCTTTCAATCTCAATTTATCATATATTATTTTTTTCAATTTGATTCTTGTTCTTTTGATTTTTTTGAGCCTTTTGTTGAATTGTTTTTTCTTTTCAATTTCACATTTCAATAAAAACATTGTTTGTCTGTCTTATTTTGATCCTTTTTTTTGTCTTTTATTTAAATTGAATTTTCTTTTTAATTTCACCATTCAATCAAAAATAAAATTTATTTTGTATTTCAATTTTGATCTTTATTTTTGTTTTGATTACTTTAGTATAATTTAAATTCTTCTTTCAATCTCATTCTATAATATTTAATTAATTGATAATTGAGTTTCATAATTTTTCTAAATAAGATGCTTTCGGTCTAATAACCGGGATCATGAATTTGAAAAGTTAATGTGGGTTAATGTTGTGTTTTTTTATTTTTAAATAGGCTTTGTGATTTTCATCATTTTCTTTTATATTAGGTTATTCAAAAACTCATGACCTGGACTGCAAGTATGACGAGATAACTCAGGTTGACTTAACTTTGTTACCGATGTTACATGTTTGTTATACTAATTCAAGTTGACTTGGGTTGAATTTTTTAGGTTTTTTTTATATAATTTTATCCTTCCATATTCAATGAATGGGGGATTGAGCTATATTATTTGTCTAGTTTTGAAAAAAATATTTTTTCCTACATTATCATAATCACTCTTTTTTTAATTTGATCAATTTGTTGTCGTCGTTTATTTTTTATTATCTAGTTAAAATAAAACTAATTTATTTAATTTAGATTAGTTTATGACAGTCAAAGTGTTTAAACCCTAATAAAAGTTCTCTAAAATCCTTCTTAGATTTTAATTTTAGTATTTTAGATTTTTTTTTCCCTTATCAAGCTCTGTGATCCTTCTTTATCTCATTGTAGGTGACAAAATGTAACGTGTTGAAGATTTTGCTATGTGATTTGTGGCCCTTATGAGCACATACAAGACCATTAATTTAGTGAAAAGTCCAAACAAGTAGCATTTATGGGTTTTTTTTTTGCTTTTTTTTGTTTTTTTTAATGAATATTTTTTTGTTTAATTTAGTTTGTTAATGTTAATGACACGGATCCCAGGTTTGACGAGTTAACCTGGTTTGACGAGTTAACCCGGAATTTTTTTTTGCTACTCAATGTTTCACTATGCAGTCCACAGTAAAACGCTGAGCTGTTTTTATTTTTTTATTATCTTTTATTAATTTTTTTTATGCATTTATGGGTTTTTTTTTGCTTTTTTTTGGGTTATTTTTCTTTTAATGAATTTTTTTGTTTAATTTAGTTTGTTAATGTTATTTTTTATTTATTTAGTTATCAGACTTTCATGACACGGATCCTGGGTTTGATGGGTTAACCTGATTTGAAGAGTTAACCTATAATTTTTTTTTTGCTTTTTTTCTTTTAATTAATTTTTTTTGTTTAGTTTAGTTTGTTAATGTTAAATTTCTTTTTATTTAATTATCAGACTTTCAAGACACATATCTCGGGCTTGACGGGTTAACCCAGTTAATTCTGGGTTGACCCGTCAAATTATTTTTCAATTTAGTTATCAAACTTTCATGACGTGAATTTCAGATTTGACGGGTTAACCTGATTTGAAGGGTTAACTCAGTTAATTCAGATTTTTTTCTTTTTCTTCATTAGTTTTTTTTCTTCCAATTGGCTTTTTAATTAATTATTTAATTATCACACTTTTATGAAACGACCTTACAGCCAAACCCACATCCAAGGCTCTTGGGTTCAGTGTTGTAGCCAGACTCACTTAACCTTGAGTCATGTAAGTTTAATATTATTATTAATATTATAAATATTACTCTTGGATCAATCGTTGTAGCTAGACCAAAAGCTCTTGAGCATATCTTTGCAAAAAAACCTAATACTCTCAGATCTTAGCCTTTTTTGATATTTTTTTATGCAAGAAAAAAAATTAACCTGTGGCGTGTGCCTTTGTTTTTTTTCTTCTCTTTTCCTTTTTAAGCCTTTTACTGTGGACTGCACAGTGCAGTCCATAGTAAAAAAGTTGATGCCTTTAGTTTTTTTTTGTTTTTTTATTTTTAAATTATTTTTTTATTTAGTTTCTTAATATTAAATTTTTTATTTAATTATCAGACTTTCATGACACGGATCCCAGGTTTGACGGGTTAACCTAGTTGATTCAGATTTTTTTTCCTTTTCTTCATTAGTTTTTTTCTTCTTGTAGGTTTTTTTTCCTCTTTGCTTTTTCCTTTTTAATTAATCTTTTTTTTTTCAATTTATTTCATTAATAGTAAATCTTCTTTCTATTTAGTTATCATACTTTCATGACACGAATATCAGGTTTGACGAGTTAACCTAATTTGGCGGGTTAACCCAGTTGATTCAGATTTTTTTCTTTTTCCTCATTAGTTTTGCTCTTCCGATTTCATCTTTTAATATTGTATGTAGTCCACAGTAAAAAGGTTGATGCTTTTAGTTTTTTCTTTTCTGCTTTTTTTATGCCTATCACTCTGAACTACACAGTGCAGTCTACGGTGAAAAGACTGATGCTTTTTTTTTTTCTTTTTAATCAATTTTTTTATTTAGTTTGTTGATATTAAATTTTTTTCTATTTAGTTGTCAGACTTTCATGACACGGATCCCAGGTTTGACGGGTTAACCCAGTTAATTCAGATTTTTTTTCTTTTTCTTCATTATTTTTTTCTTCTTATAATTTTTTTTTCTTTTTATTTAATTTAGTTCATCAATATTAAAATTTTTTCTATTTAGTTATCGACTCATGCCTTTTTTTCTTTTTTTCTTTGTTGTTTTTATGCCTTTGACTATGGACTGCACAATGCAGTCCACAGTGAAAAGGCTGAAGCCTTTTTGTTTATTTTTTTTTCTTTTTAATTAATTATTTTTGTTTAATTTAGTTTGTTAATGTTCAATTTTTTCTATTTAGTTATCAAACTTTCATGACACAAATCCCGAGTTTGACGGGTTAGCCTGGTTTGACGGGTTAGCCGAGTTAATTCTGTGTTAAACCGTCAATTTTTTTTCTATTTAGTTATCAAACTTTCACGACACGAATCCAAGGTTTGAAGGGTTAACCCAGTTAATTCAGATTTTTTTCTTTTTCTTCATTAGTTTTTTTCTTCCTTTTAGCTTTTTTACTTTTTAATTAATCTATTTAATTATCACACTTTTATGACATGATCTTGCAGTTATACCCACATCCAAGACTATTGGGTATGGTATTACAGTCAGACCCACTTACACTTGGGTCATGCAAGTATAATGTTATTATTAATATTATAAATATTACTCTTGAGTCAGGACCACACCCAAGATTCTTGGGTATAGCTTTGCAAAAAGATCTAACACTTTTAGATCTTAGCTTTTTTTAATATTTTTTATACAAAACAAATTGACCCGCGGCATCGCGCGGGTCATGTAACTAGTTTTATTTTATTTTTGGAGGGGGGTTATGGCTTGAAAATGGAAGAGGACGAGGAAAATAGATGAGCTCAAGCTGCGTTGTTCAACTGCTTTAGAGGCATAGAGTGATGGAACTAGATTTTTCAATTTCATGGCCAATGTTGAATTGAAGGAAGGAGGGATGAAAATGAAAATAGGACAGGTCCATTGGATTATATAAGTAGATTATAAAATCTTAAGGGGCCATTGTGGTATTTTCTGATATCAATGCACTCCAAACACTTTTACATCAGTTATTGATTTGACTAGATAGTTCACTCACGCTACGTTATAAATTGAGTTAAATTTTTTTTAATATAAAAAAATATTTAAAAGATGATAACTCGAATTAACTCAGGTTAACTTGACTAACACGATGTTCAGAATATGACATCAAGATAACCTTGCAGAAAGAAAAATAAAAAAAATCATAAAGCTCAAGGACCAAAAATCTAATATCAATGGATGAAACTAGAAAGAAAAAATAATTTTTAAAAAAGAAAATTTGAAGAAAAAAATCTAGGTAAATATAGGTTAACTTGATTAATCCGCCATCTATAGTATGAGATTAAGATAAAAAAAAAATTTAATAAAAAAGATGTTAAAAAAAGACCGTAGTTAAATAAAAAAAAAAGTTGAAAAAAACTTTAGGCTAACTTAACTAAACTGCACTCAGGATAATACAACACAGAGACAAACAAAGAAATTACAAACCTTAAGAGTCAATAATTTAATGTCAAATGATGAAACCGGAAAAATAAAATCAATTTCATAAAAAAACATCGAGAAAAAAAATCTTAGTCAACTCAGATTAACTTGACTAATTCAATATCCGGAATATGAGATCGAGATAAATACATAAAAAGGTAAGTAGAACAAATAACAAAGCTCAAAGCCTAAAAACTCAATATGGAATGATAAAATGAAAAAAAATTTTAATAAAAAACCTAAAAAAATAAAACTTAAACCGGGCTATTATTCTAAACTAGTGTGGGTCATGAGACCACGAGTACTATATATAAAGGTAGACACAAGAAAAATAACGAAATAAAATTTTCAATTGTAAAAGAATATTAAAATAAAATAAATAGTAATTAAAATAATAAGAACCAAATCTGAAATAAAAATTAAATGAAAAAAATAATTACGGACTAAATTGAAAAATAAATTAAATTAAGAAAATAATTACATAATAACAATTAAAAAAATAAAAACCAAAACTGGGTAAAAAACATTATGTTAAATAAAATGTAAGGGACAAAATAAAAAAATCAAGAAAGGATAAAAAAATAGAAATAAAAAAAATAAGGACCGAAATTAGATAAATAAATAAATGAAATAAAATGACGGTGAATGAAATTGAAAAAAAAAATCAATAACAAGGTAAAATTCAAAGAAAAAAACAATTAAAAGAATAAAAATCAGATTAGATAAAAAATATTAAATGAAATAAAATACCTAGGAACAAAACAGAAAAAAAAAACTTCAAAAAGCATTAAAGCAAAACAAAAGGTAATGAAAAAATGACAGCTAAAATTGATAGAAATATAAAAAGGAAGACACAATCAATTTTTAAAACGATGGCATAGATTTCTAAGTTTTAAGAAAAAAATAGGAAAATAAAAAAAGTACTGCATATCCACCGTGGGCACGCACCGGCGTGCATCACACCAACATAAAGATGATGATGCAGCTTTCCAAACACCAACACAAATATGTGAATTTGATAACTATACGATCCAACACATGCCTCTTGAATAGCGCAAGAATTGTCATGAGTTGATGTCTGCATTGGATGTGTCAATGGTTTTTTAATAATATTTAATTTTTTAAAATTATTAAACAACCCCCAGGTCAACCATTTATTTTTAAAAATTATTCCATTAAATACCATTTAGTTTTGAAATTTGTTTTTGGATGACATTATGACAATTTTTTATAATATTAGCAAACACTCTTTTTTTTTATATATATATAGCTCTTCATGATTTTTTAATTTTTTTTAAGTTTGATCAAAATTATATTTGAGATATTATTTTATTAGATATCAATCAATTAAATATTGATTTTTCAAAGGAGATTCTTGCCTTTTATGATGTTAATAATCATTGTGTTAATTATTTTATGTGAATTTCCATGAAATTTTTATTTCCATCATGAAAATAAAGTTCAGGTTATTATAGTTGCTACAAATAATGTTTTTTGAATTTCTTATTAAGTGGATTATGGCTCTTACAAAAAAAAAAAAACAAATTTGATAAAAGAACAAGAAATATTGCTGAATAATAAAAGATACTTTTGAAAAACGACACATATTTTTAGTTCATGATTTTATTTATTGTTCTGTTTGTGAATACTTTTTTATAATCATATAATTAGCTAAAAAAAATAATTTCAAATTTTTTTTTAATATAGTGCATGTATAGTATATCATTCTTTTTTTTTTCTAATACATTCGTGTAAGAAATATCAAAATATTTATTTTTCATATTTTAACTAAAATTGCCATTTATGGTTTTGATAAGTTATTTTTTTAAAATGATTATTTTGGAAAACAATTAGGAAGAAAAAGGAAGCGCATTAATGAGATAACGATATTTTAATTGAAAGGAAAATTTTTTTGAAAAACAATATTAATAAAAAAAAGAATTATACTAGAATTTTTTTTTAATGGAGTTAGGATTATTACTTTTCTTGCAAGAAACATTTTTATTTCAATATAATTAAATAAAAATTAAACATCTTTATTGCATTATATTTTCTATAGTTTTTCAATATATATTTCTTGAGATCATGAATTTAGATACTCGATCAAAATGTTTAATAAAAAGATGCTTAATTCTATACAACATATTTATGAGAAGCTAAAGTATTTTAATAACATAAAATATTAATATTATTTTTTTTTTTATCTCATTTAATCTAAACCATTAAAAAAGGAACAACAAAACAAAAGAGGATACAAATCCACAAAAAGAGAAGGTAATATCTGCAGGTTTCCTTTTGAATTAAAATCCTTGATTTCATAGTCTAATAAGAGAAGACATTCATGGTAAAAATATG
>Ga0325400_1005560_pt1 | contig 11896 bp, 10 predicted proteins | sample PopdelMetagenome_2_FD_205662 | JGI IMG/M metagenome (GOLD analysis project Ga0325400, IMG submission 205662) | Populus deltoides microbial communities from Bellville, Georgia, United States - Xylem-PdKOR-R1 | ecosystem: Host-associated > Plants > Phyllosphere > Stem > Wood/Secondary xylem...
ATATATTAATTTCTAGCATAAACTCTTTCATATCAAATAGAATCACTCGTAAAACACTTTAAAAAAATGCTTAGCTTTTAGATCTTACTAGATAATTGATATGCATTATGATGCAGGTTAGATCAATTTTTTACTATAAAAAATATATAATTATTGCTAATGTGTTTTTAGTGTGTGTGTGTGTGTGTGAGATATATATATATATATAGGGCTGACTTGATATAACCTGATCAATTTATATGCATTTTCATTTATTCTCTCTAATTTGGAATGAACTGTATCCCTAAGTTGTAACTTAGATATCCAATGAGTTGGAAATCTCTTTTTGAACATATGCATTCAAATTCAATCACTTGATTAAAAAAATAACACGTTTACACTCCATGTTAGTTGTGGATATATATTGATCATTCTTCTTTTCTATATGCTATCGAACACTCTCATTGAGTGTCTTCACCATTTTCTACTTATTATTTAGACTAATCCTTTTATCAATGGGTAAAAGAATCAAATGTAATGAAGTTAAAATATTAAAACCACAAACAATCTCACATAATAAATAATCAGAAGTTGAATGTATATTTTAATTATAAGCAAACTTAATAAATGACAAATAATCTTCAAATTCTTAAGACTTTTTTTTTAATAAAAGTACATAAAAGTATAGTTAAAGTCCTATTTACTACTTCAATTTACCCATTTGTTTATGGATGACAAGTACGATTGGTGGCCTTTGAACCTATTTTAGAACATTACCGAAAGAGATGGGTCAAAGCCCTATTTATCATATACCATCCTTTTAGGTCTAACATCTGTACTTTAAAAATGATGATTAGGCCATATTACTAGGTTTAGATCTCAAATCATTATCTTAAATCTTGGTAGTCATTTACCTTTAACAATAAAATTATATATATCGGTTTAGAAAAATTCTTAGCATGTAAGCACAATAGTTATATTTTTATCATTTAAAATAAACACGAAATAGCTTACCTTAAGTTGGATATTTTAGGATATTTTTAATATTTTCTATAGCGTAATCAACCTCTTATCTAGAACATTTGAAGACCAACTAGGGTTTCTAGTCACCATAAAACTATGTTTTTTCTTTTTACATCTAGTTTACTGAGATATCTCTTGCGATAAAATAATGACTCCAGTGTGATTTATTTTTAGGTCTAAACTTTGTTTCTTGTTTTTTATAATAATATGTATTTTTGTGCTTAGATGCACACGTTAAATATCTTTATCTTGTTTAATTACCTAAACTTATCAATATGTGCTATTGTTTGATTTTACACTTTTTATATGATTGTTTTAGTGTGTTTGGTTTTATACATCATCATTTTTCACTATTTTTAGTATTTATTTGTTTGGATTGAATATGGTTATGCCATGAACCCATAACACACACCTTATTTTGCATACACATTATTCATATGTTAGAAAAGGTTGTTAATTAAATAATGAGGACCATTTTAAGATCAATTTAGTTAATTAACCTACCTTTACATATAATGACTAAAACCTTCCCTTAGAAAATTTTCATGTATTATCACAATGGCTATTTCATGTTCAAGTAGTCATTTTTATCTTATTTCGATGAATATTCATGTTCATACAAGGTTCTTTTTTTTAGTTTTTATAGGTAGAAAAATAGAGAATAAACATAAATAACATTTCAAAGGCTTGATCTTCTTAAAGTCATGGAAGATGAAGAAAGGACCATTTGTTTTAGCAAATTACTAAAAAAAAGATGGAATTGATAAGAAATGAGATGGCTAGACTCACTAGTTTTTTTAAACAGAGTTACCAGACTAGACCATCTATCGAAAGGCCTTTTAACAGAGATAACACTTTAGTAGTACGCCCCTCACAACACGTCTTCATATTTCCTGGAATTCTAGATATACCACTTGGTTTTCATTCACATTCAATATGAGCTACTTTGTAAAAAATTGTATTCCATCCTGGACCACTTAACTAGAGGTTCTTAAGAGACACTTGATGTGTAATTTCTAAGAGCTCCCCATCCTCTTTTGATGTCATCGTTTTCTTAACAAAAGAGACTAACTCCTTACTAGAACCTTCTTTAAAAGAAATTATAAATGAAAAATCTAAAAAAAGATGGAGGCTGAAAAATTCTTGATAATTGAAGAATATCTAAGAGCAATTGAAGAGTATGAGAAATAAAAGGCGTAGATGTATATGAATTTGTAAAGGCATATAAAATATGCTTAATACCAGATGTAGTCTTTCTATGAAAGTTCAAGGTGTCTCAATTCACAAAGTATATAAGTGTTGAGTGTCCCAGGACCCATTTAAGTATTTATTGTAGCAAGATGGTAGAAATGATTAAAGATGATACACTTTTCATTTATTTTTTCTATGAAAGTTTAAATGGTAATGTTCTTTCTTGGTATACGAGCTTAGATGGAAATAAGATCAGGTAATTGACAAATCTGATTGAATCATTCATGCTTTAGTATAAGTTTAACATGGAAGTGGCTTTAAATAGGTTAAACCTTTAAAGCATGGGGAAAGAAAACAATGAGTTAATCAAAGAACATGCTTCAAGGTGGCGTGGAATAACTTTGTGAACTAACCCTAATCAATTATAGAAAAAAATTATCTCTATTTTCATTGACACCTTTAAATATCCATACTTTGAATACTTAATTGGTAACTCTTCATTTCATTTTATTAATGTGGTGATTGTAACAAAAAGAATTGAGCAAAGCTTGAAATTGAGAAGGATAAAAAACTCATTAGTAAAGCTTGGTTTCATGCTGAAGGATATATCATAAAATAACCCTCAAAGTGGGAATCTTAACCATGAAAACCCCAATGTTTTCCTTCAGCATCATATTTGGTCATCGAGTGATGTGGCATCGATAAATTCTCAAATACCATTACCTAAGATCGATATACATCGCCTTTTTAATAGTATTTACCAACATCTTCTAAATACAGAACATATTACTCCAGTCTTGACAAATCTCATACATCCACCATACCTAAAGTGGTATGATCCAAGTACTAAATATAAATATCAAAATGGACTTCTGGGTCATTCAATTAAAAATTGCAAGAATTTTAGGTATCAAATCTAAAAGTTGGTAAGTAGGAGCTATGTTGCAATTATGAAGAATAATGGTACATACCATATCGGCACCAATCCATCATCGACATAGAAAATGATCGGCAAAGATGATGGAAGAGGCACCAAATAGTGATACCAAATCGTAAATATTTGACCGAAGGTTATTAATATAAAGACAGAATAAGTATTGTGCTGTCAATCTGCTTTTGTTATTAAACTTTATGAATAAAGTCATTAAAACCTTGATTTTGTTCTTCGTTTGTTTAGGATTTACATTATATTTTTTAATAGTGTACCTTTTTGTCTTATTATTATTTTGAAACCATGTGATGTTTATTTTAGTGCAACATGGAAAATTCATTTAAAATTGGTTTCAAGACATGGCCTCTTATTAAAATTCAAAATATCTGTTTTTTTTTACTCTCAATAAAATCTAAAAAGATGAGATTCTACTTCCAACCTTCATGACCTCTAAAATTATATTTACACGTCTAACAAACCTTAAAAAGAAAAATCTTACTTAAAATAAGTCCAAAACAAAACCAAATAATTTAGTGACACAAATTATGATGAATATTTTGCATTTAGATAAAGATCTCATCAATTTTTCTCTAAGAATAGTTTTCCCTGATTAACAATGCTTTTTGAATAAAAATAAAATTTATCAATATAAAGATATATGGATTTGAGATGAAAACATAACATCTTTGATATATCACTTCTAAATAAAAATATATCTTTTACTGTTATGATTTTAACCTAAAATATGTTTTTTGGAATAATTATCCATTCTAGTATTACTCTTCATTTTGAATAATCTCATTTAAATTGTTAAGGTTATATTATATAATTTTTTTTAAAATTTTTTATTAAGACTTAAGTTTTATATTAACCAGTGTAATTTTTTTTAAAATAAAATAGCATGAGAAGATTTGTGTAATTTCCCCTTAATGTAAAATCAATTCAAGTTTTTTAGTGTAATTTTTTTTATTAAATAATAAATACTTTGATATCATCATAATGATTTATTTATTTATTATTATTTTTTTTTTGGGGGGGGGGGGGGGTGTGACTTTTATTTTTCCTTAGTAATTAACATATATGATGTTTAGATAAATAAAGGAAGAGAATTCGACAGTTTTTTGTTTCTCTCACCGTGTTTTGTTCTCTCACAAATTCCCAAATTTGAAACCCTAATTTATCGACTTTAGATCCGCTTGCAAGTTGAATTTTCGTCTTTTGATTTGTATTAGGCGATTAGTTATTCTTACTAAGAACCATCAGAAAATGGATAGCAACAAAGACGATGCGTTGAAATGCTTGGAAATCGGCAAAGAAGCCCTCGAATCCGGTGATCGAAGCCGTGCTTTAAAATTCATCACCAAAGCTCGCCGCCTGGATCCTACTCTCGCCGTCGACGATCTCTTATCTGCGGCGGAAAAGGATGAGCCAAATAAAACGGCGGCTGCAAACATTAATAATGGGTCCACAACAGCCACGGCCTCAAACGAATCCAAAGTTCGCCAAAGGGGGTCGTCATCATCATCATCATCATCATCATATACAGAGGAGCAAATTTCGATTGTGAGAGAAATCAGGAAGAAGAAGAATTACTATGAGATTTTGGGATTGGGAAAGTCTTGCTCTGTAGAAGATGTTCGAAAAGCATATCGAAAACTATCACTGAAAGTCCATCCTGATAAGAACAAGTCTCCTGGAGCTGAGGATGCATTTAAAGCTGTTTCGAAAGCGTTCCAGTGCCTTAGCAATGAAGAGAGCAGGAGCAAGTATGATGTTACCGGAACTGAAGAGCCTCTCTACGAGAGACGCTCTTCTAGTCATCATCGTCATGGATATTATAATTATAACGATGATTTGGATCCTGACGAGATATTCAGGCAATTCTTCTTTGGGGGTGGAATGAGGCCTGCCACCACCCAGTTTCGGAGTTTTAATTTTGGAGCAGGAATGGGTGGCCCTAGAACGGATCATAATGGATCTGGCTTTAACTTCCGTGCATTGATTCAATTGCTCCCGGTTCTTCTTATTTTCCTTTTCAACTTTCTACCGTCATCTGAGCCTATTTATGCACTTTCCAGGTCCTATCCTTATGAGTACAGGTTTACTACGCAGAGAGGGGTTAATTTTTATGTGAAGAGCACCAAGTTTGAGAAGGATTATCTACCGGGTACCCATGAGAGGGAGGCGCTAGAAGCCAAGGTGGAGAAGGACTACGTCTCTGTCCTTGTGCAGAATTGTAGGTTTGAGTTGCAGAGGAAGCAGTGGGGTTTTGTAAGGGAGACTCCTCATTGTGAAATGTTGCAGCAGTTTCAAGATGGGGAATTGGCGGCTTGATGGAAACTTTTAAGGTTTAATTTCATCTACTTGTAGTTTTGGTCTTAAATACTTAATACTTTTGCTACTCAAGGATTGCTTCTGACGATGTAATATTTGGTAGATTATGGCCTCATAAGCATGCAAATTCGCAAGCAACACTTCTTTTATATTTATTTTCGACATGTTTCATCTTTGGGACATAGCAGTTTATAATGGGGAATGTAATCCTAATTGAATAGGTGTTGTTTGTGTATTGATGCTGGACTTCATTACTTAAAGCAGCCTTATCGGGCCTGGCTGAATTGACTTATTCCATTGAGGCAACAAACTTTTTTTTACCATTACATGTGCTTTTTTCCTTGTTTTCTTGAGTACAGTCCGCCTTATTACTTTAGGATTGACTTGTTGTGATTGTTCATTTTCTCTCCTCGCTGCCAATAAAGACACCTTAAAAACCTCTACTACAGAATTCATTGATTTGTTGCTGCTACCTGGCTTTGCATGTGCAAAAAAAAGAAAATTTTTATTCATTGGTTGTCTTTTTTCATAAAATATTGTTTCCTGTGGCCATTTACAATTGATTAAAATGTAGTAATGTGTGGGAACTCTTGGTTTAGAGGTTTTATTCCTTTTCTTTTGCAGAATTCTTTGTTTTCAGTACCTGGTCAACCTAAATTTGAAGAAATACGCAGAGAGTTTGGAATTTGCAGAAGAAATGAAGAATAATACTTGTGTGTTGTCAGATTAAATTTTCTCAATCTGGATCTTGTCTATAACCTTTCAAGCCTTTAGGTCACGTATTTGATTTTCATTTTTTCTGCCTTGTGTATGTGCTATTGATTTTCCTTAGAAAAAGTGTTTAACTCTATCTTTGAATGCTTTCTGCAATGTACATGCATCGAGCCATATTTATTCCATCTATACCTAGACCACATGTTTATGATTTATCTTATATGATCTATGATATCCTTTGATGTTTCCCATGATTTGAGATATTTTCTCATGCACTTGATGAAGATGAATTTATTAATGTTTTTACATTGATATGGATGTATGCTTCTCCAGTTGCGAGTTGTCAGTAGTGAGAGACTTTGCTGCATATCATTGCTTTGAGCTAAGGCGTTTTCTTTGAATAGAGATGCATGGTTTATTTACAATGGCACCTTTTTTGTTAGGTTTATCATTTAGGTTTGATAGAAACTTCTCATAATTATATCACATGCATGTTTTTTTGGCAAGAAGTTCAGTAAAGTATCTTATATTGGGAGAAATTTTTGCTCAATTGTGGTATTTTTTACATGAATCGTTGGACTTTATTTTGTACATTTATCCTTCACATGTTTTAAGAACTAGGAAATTTGTATTTTGCTACTGATTTTTATTGTAATTGAATTTCAATTGATGTCCAAAGGCGGTTTGAGTTAATCTGCTAGTTTTTGTTAGCTTTGGGAACTCCTGCATGTTGGATGGAAGGTTAATTTGTGGTACAAAGCGGCCTTTTCTATGTTATTTTTGGTTCAATCAATAGCATTCTACCAATTGAGTTTCCGAGTCCCTCTCTGCACTTTGAATAGAGTTCTTGGATATTTTTCATGATACAAACATAGCTAGCATGATTATAAACCAGGTGTCTTATCATTGATCAAATGTAGTCATTTTACATCATGACCTATTGAGGTATTTGAATTGTGTTCTTTCTTCTTGTTGAACGATAAAATGCTGAAGCAAAATCTGAACTATGTCAACGGTGATCTGTCGAACTTCCAAATATTTTGAGACCACCACTTGAAATGGCTAGCAGAATCTTTTGCCTATGCGACTTGTGAATTAAACCTTCTTGCTTTGAGATCTTCGTCACTATACGCATTGCCTGAGGACAATATATGCCGCGGAATTTCCATTTATAACTAATTGGGTTTGAAACAGGTGAGCATGACGTTATCCAGAAGTATTTGCTCAGCTTTAACTGTTAAAGCTGCTCGTATGTGGTTAGTTTCAAGTTTTGTGTAGGAGAGGTTTGCCTTTTCCTAGATACCATTCTTTTAGTGCTAATTTTGGATGAGTGCATATATTGTTGTTCCACGCTAAGAACATTACAAAATATACTAAAAAAGAGCTAGTTAAATTATTTGTTTTAATTGCAGCCTTTAATGCTAAAATTACTTAGTTTTAAAAAACTTGTTAAGAAAATAAACAATTCAACAAAGGAGTAAACTATGAGGTAAAACTTTAATTAAATTTAGTTTGTTTGCATGTTATGCATTTATCATAAATTTGTTGTAAATTTTTTTTCATCTTAGACCAATAAAAATAATCATACAAAACATTTAAAGTTTTAGTAACTCCAAAGTGTCCTATTAAACCACAACCATGAGTTTCATGAACAAGCACTTTATGCATAGAACAATTAGTCACGCATAATTTTTTTTAAAAAAACAAATAACTATCAAATCTATAAAATTTATTAAATGTCAAATTCTCACATGTTTTATAAAACTGGGCGAAATCATCATCATTATTATATAAATCTTTCGTATATTCAAGTCCTAATAATTTAGCATTTAAAATTATAAGAGGTACATACATTCGTGATGGTGCATCAACCACTATATTTTCCATATCTTACTTATATTTTATAATATATGAGAATGTTTTTATGAACTCAACTACTTGACATATTGACAATTTAGCTTCATTTAACCCTTTGGATGATTCAATGATTTGTGATATGAATGGATCATGAATTCCTTAAGCTATAAGTAATATTTCAAAGTCTTTAACTCGTTAAAGTGTAAAACTCCTTATCATAAGTATGATAATTTAGTGCTACATCATTGAGCTTTTCACTAAAATAAATCAAAAGTTATCTATGAGGCATTTTTTCTATATTAAAACAACTTCAATACTTATCCATAAGGCATCACATTCAATATCAAAAGTTTTTGTAAAATCAGGTAATTATATCAATAGAGCCAAAATCAAATTTTTCTTTAACAAGTTAAATGTATGCTCTTGTTCTTTGCCCCATTTAAATCCTACTGAATTTTTAACAATTCAATTGAAAGTGTGGTTAGAGTGCTGAAATATTTAACAAATCTCCTATAAAAACTAGTTAAACCATGAAAACTTCTTACCTCTGTAATTGACTTAGGTGTAAACCATTCTTGGATAGCCCTTACATTTTCCTCATCCATTTCAATATCTTTGCACTAACAACATGACCAACAAAGATAATTTTCTCCATATAGAAGTTACACCATTTCAGATTAGGATATGAACATTCTTCTCTTAAGACATTTATCACATTCTTTAAATATTCAACATGTTCATCTAAATTTTTGTTATAAATCAGAACATCATCAAAATAAACCACAACAAATCTACCAATAAAATTGCATAAAATATGGTTCATTAATATCATGAAAGTACTAGGTACATTAATAAGTCTAAAAGACATAACTAACTACTTATACAAATTATATCTAGTTTTAAAGGCAGTTTTCCATTCATCTCCATCTTTTATTCTAATTTGATGATATCTATTTTTTAAATTAATTTTAGAAAACACATAGGATCCATATAATTTATCTAATATATTATCAAGTCTAGAAAACACATATTGATTATATGACAATCAACACACATTCTCCAAGTCTCATTATTTTTTGATACCAATAACATTAGAAATACGCATTTTCTCAAACTCTTATGTACCCTTTTAACATTAGCTCCTCCATTTTCCTTTGAAGTTCCTTTGTCTCATCGAAATTACTTCTGTAGATTGGTCGGTTAGGTATTATTGCTTCGGGTACAAAATCAATTTGATGTTCAGTTCCTCTAATAGGTGACAATACACTAGGAATCTCATCAGGAAAAATATATTTATAATCTTGCAATAAAAAAATACAAACACTAGAAATACAAGGATCAAGTTTATTATTGTTAAAATATGTCTCATTATACATAAGTAAAATCATTTGCATGACAAAAAAATAAGCATTCTTAATCTCATTTCTTTTTGCATAAAAACTAATATGTTTCTTTATTTTTTTCACTCTTTTATTTTCTCACCCTTTATTTCTTCTCTCATCTTTTCGTTTTTCCTCTCTTAGCTGAAACCTAATTTTTCTCCACAGTGCCTGAATCTTTTCTCTCGATGCTCCCTTTATTTTCCCTTTTCTTTACATCTTCACATGGTCGTTCTGAGCTTTTAGCTTCACCTTTCTTTTTCAGCTTTAATTGATTTTTATAAACCTATCTAGGTGATAATGATACATGTGTGAAAGTCTTTCCATTCTTTTCAAGAGAATATTTGTTCTTAAACTCATTATGCTTGACGTTTCTATCAAATTACCAAGGAGAAGAAATCAAAACCTCATAGTATTTGGACAATAAATGAGTAGCATGTGTAGGAACCACATCACACAAAACCTCATTCTTATACTGACTTCCCAACCAAAAAAGAAATCAAAACTTTTTTAGTAACTCTTACTTCAACATATTCATTCAACCATTGAAGTCTATAATATCTTACATGCTTAATAGTATTTGGACTTAATTTTTTAATAAGTGTAATACTAACAACATTATCACAACTTCTATTATCAATAATTATAATACATATTTCGTTACTTATATGACATCTAGTATATAAGATGTTCTTCTTTTGATGCTCCACATCATCCTCCATATCTAAACTTTAAGTGATCTCCTAGTCACCAAAGCCTCTTAATCAACTAGATACTCAACATCACTACAATCCTCAAGTGGTGGCATCTCACCCTCCTCTGATGTGTCACTTTTAGATTTAATCTCCACATGTTCTCTCATAACAATAACCATTTTCTCTTGGATATTGTAAAGCTATATACCAAAACACCTAAAACACTTAATGTCTTGGTTACAATTAGTTTGAATTTTGGTTTTACCTTGGATAGTAGTGGTTGAATCCTTCTTTTTAGGTTTAGATGGTTTGGCTTTGTTTCCCACTATTGTAACAACCCGGCTTAACATGTTGTATATTGTTCGCTTTGGGCCTTAGCGCCCTCACGGTTTTGTTCCTGGTAACGCGATCCCATTTCTTAGCCTGACGCCCCAAAATGCATACAATATATTAGCAACCAGCACTACTAATAAGGCCAGCTACCAAATCCTCACCCGCCGATGTGGGATATTACAATCCACCCTCCTTAAGAAACCCGACGACCCCGTCGGCAAAATTGAACAACCAATGAGGTCGGCTCTGATACCAAATATAACAGCCCAGCCTAACATGCTGTATATTGTCCGCTTTGGGCCTTACCGCCATCACGGTTTTGTTTCTGATGATGTGAGCCCACTTCTGAGCCTGACACCCCAAAACGCGTACAACATGTTAGCAACCAGCACTACTAATAAGGTCAGCTGCCAAACCCTCACCCGCTGATGTGGGATATTACAACTATATTCAACTTTGATGGGGTAGCCCCCTCTCACCTATAAATCAGCCTCCAAGTTGGAAAAAAAAAACCCAAATTACCTCCTTGACGTGCATTGCCTATTCTTTTCAATTGTCTCTCTACCTTAATAGCCATGTGAACCATATATTCTAACTCAATATAATGTTTTAATTCAACCATATTACCTATCTCTCTATTCATACCATTCAAAAACCTTGTCAATGTAGCCTTTCTATCCTTCACAATATTAACTCTAATCATGACAATCTTCATCTCCTCATAGTAATCCTCTACACTCTTAAACCCTTAAGCCAAACTCAGCAAACCCTGAAATAATTCTCTATAATAATTTCTAGGAACAAACCTCTTTCTCATGTTTGATTTCATCTTATCCTAAGTCTCTACGGATCTCTCTCCATTCCTTTTCCTACCTAAAATAGTTTGATCCCACCAAATAATAGCCAATCAGTAAACTCAATGACAATAAGTTTTACCTTTTTTTACTCAAAGTAATGGTGACAATCAAAGATAAACTCTATTTTCTTCATCCATTCTAAATATGCTTCAAAGTCGGTGTTTGTCATTTGACCTTTTTTTTAATCAAAGTCGGTGTTTCTAATAGCGTCTTTGTTAAAGTCACGATTTCCAATCGTGTTTTTGTTAAAATATGTTAATTCTCAAATACTTTTTTGGCTTGTGCTATTTTGCCAAAACTTTTAGTCAAGTATGTTAGAAAGTAAAAATTCCTGTATTTTCTTCCAATTTTCCACTATTGATTGATTGGATGGTATTTTCAATAACCGGCAACCTCCCTCCCCTTTGAGTAAATTGTTACAGGATAGTTTACTTTGTGGCATCTCCATGGATTTACTATTTCAGGGCCTGTGCAATAGTTTCTTAAATGGACACTCAACATGCTCAGAAAGCACTTTTTAAAATCATTCCTAGTTCTCCTTGTATTTTATCTTCTTTTTTTTTTCATTTGTTGTTCAATCATGGTATGGGAGCCTTCGCTTTG
>Ga0325400_1005562_pt1 | contig 11893 bp, 11 predicted proteins | sample PopdelMetagenome_2_FD_205662 | JGI IMG/M metagenome (GOLD analysis project Ga0325400, IMG submission 205662) | Populus deltoides microbial communities from Bellville, Georgia, United States - Xylem-PdKOR-R1 | ecosystem: Host-associated > Plants > Phyllosphere > Stem > Wood/Secondary xylem...
GAGCTGCTCGGCCTGCCGGTGCTGCTCCCGCTGCACCCCCGCACCCGGGCCGCCCTGTCCGCCGCCGGGGCCGTGCTCCCGCCCGCGGTGCGCGGCACCGGCCCGCTGGACCACGCGACCTTCCTCGCGCTGGCCGCCGGCGCACGGCTGCTGGTCTCGGACTCCGGCGGCGTGCAGGAGGAGGTCACCGTGCTGGGCAAGCCGCTGGTCGTGGTCCGGACCAGCACCGAACGGCCCGAGGCGGTGGATGCCGGCTTCGCCGAGCTGACCGGTCCCGAGGGCGTGCTCCCCGCGGCCCGGCGGCTGCTGCGGCCGGGCTGGCCCGAGGAGCTGGCCCGCCGGCCCAGCCCGTTCGGCGACGGCCGCGCCGCGCAGCGGGTGGCCGCCCTGACGCTGGCCGCGGCCGGCCACCGGGAGCCGGCGCCCGCGGTGCTCGGGGTCGGCTAGCGTCGGCCGCGGTCCCGGCACCGGGACCGGCCGCCACCACCGACGGAGGGCTCGTGCCGCAGCGGCGCTCGCTGGCCCCGGCCCTGCTGGCCGGGCACGCCGTCCTGCTCGCCCTGGTCGCGGTGGTGTCGCTGGCCCTGCTCGCGGTCGGCGCCGGGCCGGCCGGGGAGCCCGGGCCCGCCCGCCGGCTGGCCGCGGTGGCCCTCGGCGTCCTCGTCGTCGCGGTGGCGGCCCGCCGGGTCGGGCCGCGGAGCCAGGGCCGGGGTGGCCGCTGGCTGGCCGTGGGCGGGCTGGTGGCGGTGGTTGCGTGGGTCTGGGGGACGACGTGGGTCGCCCCGCTGGAGGCCACCGCGGCACCGCTGCTGCTGGTGCTGCCGCTCTACGCGTGGCCGCTGGCCCTGGCCGCGCTCGCCCTCGCGGCCGTCGTGGCCACGCTCGACCTCGCCGCCGGGGTGCTGCTCACCCGTCGGGGGTGACCCCCCGTCCTTGCACTCGCCCAGGGTGAGTGCCAGACTCGGCGTTGGCACTCGGAGCATCTGAGTGCCAACCAGGTCGGACCGGTGAGGCACCGGCCCGTGGGCCGCAGGAGCGTCCACGGCGCGGGTGTCGTCCGTCGCGGGCACCGCCCGGCCAGCAGCGAGCCACGCATGGAGGACACCACCACATGGCCAAGATGATCGCCTTCGACGAAGAGGCCCGCCGCGGCCTCGAGCGGGGCATGAACACCCTCGCCGACGCCGTCAAGGTCACCCTGGGCCCCAAGGGCCGCAACGTCGTGCTGGAGAAGAAGTGGGGCGCCCCCACGATCACCAACGACGGTGTGAGCATCGCCAAGGAGATCGAGCTGGAGGACCCGTACGAGAAGATCGGGGCCGAGCTCGTCAAGGAGGTCGCCAAGAAGACCGACGACGTCGCGGGTGACGGCACCACCACCGCCACCGTGCTGGCCCAGGCCCTCGTCCGCGAGGGGCTGCGCAACGTCGCCGCAGGCGCCAACCCGATGGCCCTGAAGAAGGGCATCGAGAAGGCCGTCGCCGCCGTCTCGGAGTACCTCCTCTCGACCGCCAAGGACGTCGAGACCAAGGAGCAGATCTCCGCCACCGCGTCGATCTCCGCCGCCGACCCCGCCATCGGCGAGCTCATCGCCGAGGCGATGGACAAGGTCGGCAAGGAAGGTGTCATCACCGTCGAGGAGAGCAACACCTTCGGCCTCGAGCTCGAGCTCACCGAGGGCATGCGCTTCGACAAGGGCTACACCTCGCCCTACTTCGTCACCGACACCGAGCGCATGGAGGCCGTCCTCGACGACCCGTACGTGCTCGTCGTCAACTCCAAGATCAGCTCGGTCAAGGACCTGCTGCCCCTGCTGGAGAAGGTCATGCAGAGCGGCAAGCCGCTGCTGATCATCTCCGAGGACGTCGAGGGCGAGGCCCTGGCGACCCTGGTGGTCAACAAGATCCGCGGCACCTTCAAGTCCGTCGCCGTCAAGGCCCCGGGCTTCGGCGACCGTCGCAAGGCCATGCTGGGCGACATCGCCATCCTCACCGGTGGCCAGGTCATCTCCGAGGAGGTCGGCCTCAAGCTGGAGAACGCGGGCCTGGACCTGCTCGGCCGCGCCCGCAAGGTCGTGGTGACCAAGGACGAGACCACCATCGTCGAGGGCGCCGGGGACCAGGACCAGATCGCCGGCCGGGTCAACCAGATCCGCGCGGAGATCGAGAAGTCCGACTCCGACTACGACCGCGAGAAGCTGCAGGAGCGGCTGGCCAAGCTGGCCGGCGGCGTCGCCGTCATCAAGGCCGGTGCCGCCACCGAGGTCGAGCTCAAGGAGCGCAAGCACCGCATCGAGGACGCCGTCCGCAACGCGAAGGCTGCCGTCGAGGAGGGCATCGTCGCCGGCGGTGGCGTCGCCCTGGCCCAGGCCACCTCGGTCTTCGAGAAGCTCGAGCTCACCGGCGACGAGGCCACCGGCGCGAACATCGTGCGCGTGGCCCTCGAGGCCCCGCTCAAGCAGATCGCGGTCAACGCCGGCCTCGAGGGCGGCGTCGTGGCGGAGAAGGTGCGCAACTCCGAGACCGGCTGGGGCCTCAACGCCGCCTCCGGCGAGTACGTGGACCTGGTCGCCGCCGGCATCATCGACCCGGCCAAGGTGACCCGGTCGGCGCTGCAGAACGCCGCCTCGATCGCGGCGCTGTTCCTCACCACCGAGGCCGTCATCGCCGACAAGCCGGAGAAGTCCGCCCCGGCCATGCCGGGTGGCGACGGCGGCATGGGCGGCATGGACTTCTAAGTCCGGCACCACCCAGCACCACCACGCACCACTGCGGGGCCGTCCTCCTCCGGGAGGGCGGCCCCGCCCGCGTACCCGGGTGATCAGCTCGTGCACAGGTAAGGCTAACCTCAGCGGACAGCCCGTCCGATCCCCAGGAGCCCCTGCATGCGCCGCCCCCTGGCCGCCCTGGCCACCACCGCCCTCGCCCTGACCCTGGCCGCCTGCGGCGGGTCCGACGGCGACGCCGCCGGCTCGTCCTCCTCCGCCCCGTCCGGCGACGCCGGTGCCTTCCCGGTGACCATCGAGAACGCCTTCGGCACCACCGAGATCCCCGAGCGCCCCGAGCGCATCGTCACCGTCGGTTTCAACGACGCCGACTTCGTCCTGGCCCTGGGCGGCACCCTGGTCGGCGAGCGCGAGCTGCTCGGCGACTACGACGCCACCCAGCGCCCGTGGGCCGCCGACCAGCTGCCCGACGAGGACATCCCGACCGTGGGCGGCGAGGAGCTCAACCTCGAGGAGATCGCGGCGCTGCAGCCCGACCTCATCGTCGGCGTCTACTCCTTCATCGACCAGGCCACCTACGACCAGCTGTCGGCCATCGCACCGACCCTGGCGCAGAGCGACGAGTACGCCGACGGCGCCACCCCGTGGCAGGAGCAGACCCTGCTCACCGGCCGCGCGCTGGGCGTGGAGGACGAGGCCCAGCAGCTCGTCGACGACGTCGAGGGCCGCTTCTCCGACGCCGTCGAGGCCAACCCGGACTTCGCCGGGGCGTCGGTGGCCGTGGACCTGACCGGTCTGGGCGGCTCGGGGCACTACCTGCTCGGCCAGGACGACCTGCGCACCCAGTTCTTCTCCGACCTGGGCTTCGCCGTCCCCGAGACCTCCGTCGAGCTCTCGGCGGAGCGGCTGGACCTGCTCGACGCCGACGTGCTGGTGGAGAACGGCTACGACCAGGCGGCCCTGGACGCCGACACCGTGGTCTCCCAGCTCGCCGTGGTCACCGAGGACCGCACCGTCCTGCTGGGCCAGTACTCCGGCGCGGTGTCGGCCGCGCTCGGCTTCGGCAGCCCGCTGTCGCTGCCCTACCTGCTCGACCAGCTGGTCGACCCGCTGGCCGCCGCGGCCGACGGCGACCCGGCCACCGCGGTGGAGCAGCCGCAGTCCTGACCCTCCCGACCGGGCAGGGGAGGCCCCGCACCCGTCCACGGCGCTCGCCGGCGGGTGCGGGGCCTCCCCTGCCTACGGGGTGGGCGGGGCCTCGGCGAACGCGACGCCGAGCTGGCCGGCGGCCTCCTCCAGCACCCGCATGACCGCCAGGGTGTCGGCCAGCGGCATCACCTCGGACTCCGTGCGGCCGGCCAGCACGCCCTCGTGCACCTCGGCGACCTCGTGGCTGTACCCGGTGCCGTCCGGCGGCAGGGTGATGGTCTCGGGCTCGGCGTCGCCGCGGTGCAGCACGATCGTGGCCGGGTGGTGGAACCGGGGCAGCACGTCGATCCAGCCCTGCGTGCCGAACACCCGCGCCTGGCCGGGCAGCGCGTTGCGCAGCGAGGTCAGCAGGGTCGCGGCCCGGCCGTCGGCGTACCCGAGCAGGACGGCGGCCTCGGCGTCCACCCCGGTGGGGAAGGTCGAGCCGGTGGCGGTCACGGTGGCGGGGTCGCCGAGCAGCATCTGCGCGAAGGACACCACGTAGACCCCGAGGTCCAGCAGCGCGCCGCCGCCGAGCTCCCGGGCGAACAACCGGTCCTCGGGCGCGAACTCGCGGGCCACGCCGAGGTCGGCCTGCACGCTGCGCACCTCGCCGACCGCCCCGTCGGCGACCAGCTCGCGCAGCCGGACGACGGCGGGCTGGAAGCGGGTCCACATCGCCTCCATGACGAACACCCCGGCGGTGCGGGCGGCGTCCACGACCTCCTGCGCGCCGGCGACGGTCGCGGTGAAGGACTTCTCGACCAGCAGGTGCTTGCCCGCCGCGATCGCCTGCAGGGCCACGGCGTGGTGCTGCGGGTGCGGGGTGGCCAGGTAGAGCACGTCCACGTCGGGGTCGGCGACCAGGTCGGCGTAGGAGCCGTGCGCGGTGCCGATGCCGTGCCGGTCGGCGAAGTCCCGCGCCCGGTCGCGCGACCGCGAGCCGACGGCGGTGACCTCCGCCCCCGGCACGTGCACGAAGTCGCGCACCACGTTCTCCGCGATGCGGCCCGGTCCGACGATGCCCCAGCGGGTCGTTGTGGTCACCCCCGCGAACCTAGCGGTGGACACTGTCGTGCGTGGCCGTGCTGATCGACACCCCCGTCTGGCCCTGGCGCGGACGGCTGTGGTCCCACCTGGTCAGCGACGTCTCCTACGACGAGCTGCACGCCTTCGTGGCCGCCGAGCTGGGCATCCCGCGGCGGGCCTTCCAGGGCGACCACTACGACGTCCCCGAGGACCTGCACGCCGTCGCGGTCGCCGCGGGGGCGGAGTCGGTGGGCTGCCGGGAGCTGCTGGCCCGGCTGCGCGCGGCCGGGCTCAGGAAGCCGCACGGGCGCGGAGCAGCTGCAGCTCCGCGCTGAGGTTGGCCCGCGCCGGGGCCTCCCACGGCTGCGCGGTCGGCGTCCGGTAGAGCCGGGGCAGGCCGAGCAGCGACTCCAGGACGGCGATCCGCCCGGCGGTGAAGGTGGCGTCGTCCAGGTGCCCGTACTCCTCCCGGACGGCGGAGGCGTACGCCGCGTAGGCCTGCGCGGGGGCCGCGAGCACGGCCAGGTCGGCGTCGCAGAGCACCGCGCCGTCGGCGTCGTCGTCGGCCGGGTCGTGGCCGGCGGTCAGCCGCACCAGCCTGGTCACCTCGGCCAGCCGGTCGTCGGGCACCAGCCCGCGCAGCCCGGCCTGCGCCCGCTGCGCGCTGACCTCCTCGTTGTCCGCGGCGGTCGGGTCGTAGACGACGTCGTGGTACCAGGCGGCGAGGGCGACGGCGGTCGGGTCGGCGGCGTGCCCGGCCAGCTGCCCGGCCACCCCGAGGACCGCGGCCAGGTGGGCCAGGTCGTGGTAGCGGCGGTGCCCCTCGCCCCAGGCGTCGACCAGCGCGGCCCACTCGGTGCGGGCGGTGGGGGAGTCCTCGGTCAGGGCGGCGAAGTCCTCGAACTGGACGGTCATGCCTCCACCGTGCACTGCCGCAGCGCGGTCAGCGCGAGCACCCGGGCCACGTGCACGACGTCGTCGAGCGGGACCTGCTCGCGCGGTCCGTGCGCCAGCGCCAGGTCACCGGGGCCGTAGTGCAGCGTGGGCACCCCGGCCGCGGCGTAGAGCCGCAGGTCGGTGCCGGCCGGGACGTAGCGCTCGACGGGGCGGGGCCGCCCGGCGTCGACGACGGCCTGCGCGACGGCGGGCAGCAGCGGCGAGCCCTGCGGCAGCCGGCCGCTGGCGAAGCTGCCGCCCACCCACTCCACCCGCACCGGGTGCTCGGCCAGCCAGGGGTGGCCGGCGCAGAACCCGGCGACGGCGGCCTCGAGGACCTCGCGGGCGGTCTCCACCGGCTCGTCGACCTGCACGCCGTAGCGGCCCTCGGCGACGAGCCGGTCGGGCACGGAGGAGGACCAGTCGCCGGCGTGCACGGTGCCGATGGACAGGCCGTAGGGCAGCGCCGTCCCGGCGAACCGCGCGACGTCGGCCTGCCGGGTCGCCTCGAAGGCCCGCAGCGCGGTGTGCAGCTCGCCGAACAGCTCCACCGCGCTCACGCCCTGGTCGCGCATCGCGCCGTGCGCGGCCAGGCCGGTGACGGTGAGCCGGAAGGTCAGCGCCCCGGCGTTGGCGGTCATCACCGACCCGGCGGTGGGCTCGGGGACGACGCACGCGGCGCCGCGGTGCCCGCGCTGCAGGGTGGCCCAGGCGCCCAGACCGCCGTCCTCCTCGCCGACGACGCTGTGCACCGCCAGCGGCCGGGCCAGCGCCACCCCGGACGCGGCGACGGCGCGGGCGGCGGCCAGCGCGGCCACCAGGCCGCCCTTCATGTCGCAGGTGCCCCGGCCGTGCAGCACGCCGTCCACGAGCCGGGGGGTGAACGGGTCGCCGGGCCACAGCTCGGGGTCACCCGGCGGGACGACGTCGCTGTGCCCGCAGAGCACCAGGCCGGGTTCGCCGTCCCCGCCCAGGGTGCCGACGACGCCCCAGGCCTCCTCGCGCACGACCTCCTGGCCCGGGGCGTCCTCGGCGGTGGCCGCGGCGACCAGGTCGATGGCCCAGACGTCGGTGTCGGCGCCGAGGCCGGTCAGCCAGCCGGCGACCAGGTGCTGGGCCTCGGACTCCGCCGGGGTGCCGCCCACCGAGGGGACGGCGACCAGCTCGCGGAGCCGGTCGAGCGCCCAGGCCTCGTCGACGGCGTCCAGGACGCGGGCCTCGGCATCGGTCAGGTCGGCCACCGGCACAGTCTCGCGCACTAGGTTCACCGGCCATGACCGCTCCGCCGCCGCCCCCGGGCTGGTACCCCGACCCCGCCGGCAGCCCGGCCACCCGCTGGTGGGACGGCCAGGCCTGGACCGAGCACCTGCAGCAGCCCGGCCCGCCCCAGCAGCCGCAGCAGCAGTACCAGCAGGGTGGCCGGTCGGTCCTGCTCGAGCAGCCGGTGCTCGTCGTCTCGCAGCGGACGAAGTTGATCGAGCTGACCAACGAGTACAAGGTCAGCGACGGCAACGGCCAGCAGATCGGCGCCGTGGTCGAGGTCGGCCAGTCGACGGCGAAGAAGGCGCTGCGCTTCGTCTCCTCGCTCGACCAGTTCCTCACCCACACCCTCGAGGTCCGCGACGCCACCGGTGTCGTGCTCGTGCTCAACCGGCCGGCGAAGCTGGTCAGGTCGCGGGTGCAGGTGACCCGGCCGTGGGGGGAGCCGGTCGGGGAGATCGTGCAGGCCAACGCGTTCGGGAAGATCCGGTTCGACCTGGTCGTCGGCGGTCAGCTGGCCGGGGCGATCCAGGCGGAGAACTGGCGGGCGTGGAACTTCGCGATCAGCGACCACACCGGCACCGAGGTCGCCCGGATCACCAAGACCTGGGAGGGCCTGGCCCGGACGATGTTCACCACCGCGGACAACTACGCCGTCCAGGTGCACCGCCGGCTGGAGGACCCGCTCGCCTCGTTGGTGCTGGCCAGCGCGCTGACCGTGGACACCGCGCTCAAGCAGGACGACCGCGGCTTCGGGTGAGGCGTACCGTGGACGACGTCCGGGCCGGGCGATCTGTGTCCCCGGGCTCCACTGGATAACTGCCGCCGGGGAATACCGCTCTTACGAGGCTGGAGCCCCGGATGCGCAACTCGCCGCGAGGCGACCAGCGTCCGGCTCGGACCCCACGCACGACGACGGCCCCCTTCCGCTCGGGAGGGGGCCGTCGTCGCCGGTGCCTACTGCTCGTCGGTCTCCTCGGTCTGGCCCAGCAGCCAGCCGCAGGGGCCGGCCAGCTCGTTGGCCGCGACCGGGCCCCACGACCCGGCGGCGTAGGGCTGCACCTCGGGCCGGTCGTCCAGCAGCGGCTCCACGGTCGACCAGGCCTTCGCCAGGCCGGCGCTGGTGGTGAACAGCGAGCGGTCGCCGGTGACCACGTCGTGGATGAGCGACACGTAGGGCGGCAGCGGGGTGCCGCCCTCGATGTCGGCCAGGTCCAGCGACGTGCGGGTCTGGGTCAGCTCCAGCGTCGGGCCGGGCCGCTTGGCGACGAAGTCCAGGTCCAGCGCGCCGGCGCCTGACAGCGACAGGGTGACCACGTTGCCGTGCTCGGGCACGTGGGTGACCGGGCCGTCGGGCTTGCGCAGCAGCAGGGAGACCTTCTGCTCGGAGGCGGCCAGCTTCTTGCCGGTGCGCAGCAGGAACGGGACGCCGTGCCAGCGGTCGGTGTCCACCCACAGCCGGGCGGCGACGAACGTGTCGGTGGTCGAGTCGTCCGGGACGCCCTCGATGTCGGTGTAGCCCTCGAACTGGCCGAGGACGACGTCCTCCTTGGCCAGCGGGCGGAACGCGGCGAGCACCGACTCGCGGGCCTCCTGCAGCGCCGCGGGGGACAGGTCGACCGGCGGCTCCATCGCGACCTCGGCGGCGACCTGGAACAGGTGGGTGACCAGCATGTCCAGGGTGGCGCCGGTGGCGTCGTAGAACTCGGCGCGCTGGGCGACGTCCAGGGTCTCGGGGACGTCGATCTGCACCTGCTGCACGTGCTCGCGGTCCCAGACGTGCTCGAACAGGCCGTTGGCGAACCGCAGCACGTGCAGGTCCTGGGTGCCCTCCTTGCCCAGGAAGTGGTCGATCCGGAAGACCTGCTCCTCGTCGAGCACCGAGAGCACCAGCTCGTCGAGCTCGCGGAAGGAGTCCGGGCTGGTGCCGTAGGGCTTCTCGTAGACCACCCGGGAGCCCTCGGTCAGGCCGTGCTGCTGCAGGCCCTTGGTCAGCTTCTCGAACGCCGAGGGCGGGACGGCGAGGTAGTGCACGTGCTGGGGGTCCCCGCCCATCTCCTCCTTGGTCTCCTGCAGCACGTCGAGCAGGCTGCCGGGGTCGGTCTCGTCGAACCCGCCGCCGGCGAACCGGAGGTTGCCCACGAAGTCGTCCCAGGGGCCGTCCTCGGGCTTGGGGCCGAACTCGGTGAGCGCGTCGTGCACGCGGCCCTGGAAGTCCTCGTGGGACACGTCGCCGCGGCCGTTGCCGACCAGCCGCCACTCCCGCGGCAGCAGTCCGTACTGGGCGAGCTGGTAGAAGGCCGGCAGCACCATCCGGCGGGCGAGGTCGCCGGTGGCCCCGTAGAGCACGAAGATCGTGGGGGGCAGGTCGGTGTCGGTGGTCCCGTTGTCGGGCACGGTGGTCCTCTCGTCGCGCGGGTCTCCACGGCTGGATGCCCCGTGGACCAGCACGCATGCCTGTGAATCGGGATGAGACGGCTCTCATCCCCGCCTCCTGCACCTGTCACCCGCGGTGGGCACGGTGCTCCCATGACCGCACGCCGCCTGCTCCTCGCCCTGCCCGCCGCCACCGCGCTCGCCGTCCTGACCGCCTGCGGGGGCGGCGACGACGTCGGGGGGACCGCCGCGACCGCGGGGTCGACCACCGGCGGGGCCTCGTCGTCCGCGCCGGACGCGGCCGGCGGGGGGATGTCGGCCGCGGCCGACGTCCAGCTCGACGACCAGTCCGGCGACGGGACGACGGTGCAGGTCACCTCGGTGAGCGCACCGGAGGACGGCTTCGTCGTCGTCACCCTCGACGAGGACGCCGGCGGCCAGGTGCTCGGCTGGGCGCAGGTGCCGGCCGGGGTGTCCACCGGCGTGCAGGTCGACCTCGACGACCCGGTGCCGGCCACCGCCGGCGACGACGACACCGAGGTCACCGCGACCCTGTACGCCGACACCGAGAGGGACGGCAGCTGGTCACCCGGCGACGTCGCGGTGGCCGAGCCCCGGGACGGCGACGGCGACGACGACGGCGACGACGTGGTGGACGACGACGCCGACTACCGGGTGGCCTGACCCCGGGAGGCGCGTCGTGGGGTGGGTCACTACGGTCGGCCCGCATGACGACCGGCACAGCGCAGACCCAGGTCCAGCACAAGCTGCCCGTCAAGACCCTGGTCTCGGCCAGCATCGGGAACGCCGTCGAGTGGTTCGACTGGACGGTCTACGCCACCTTCGTCGTGTACTTCGCCGGGCAGTTCTTCCCCAGCGAGAACGCGGCGCTGTCGCTGATCGGCGCGACGTCGACGTACGCGCTGGCGTTCTTCTTCCGCCCGCTGGGCGGCTACGTGCTCGGCCGGTTCGCCGACCTGCGGGGCCGCAAGGCCGGCATGCTGGTCACCATCCTGCTGATGGCCGGCGGGTCGCTGGTCATCGCGGTGCTGCCCACCTACGACGCGGTCGGCTGGCTGGCGCCGATCCTGCTGCTGCTGGCCCGCATCGCCCAGGGCATGTCGCTGGGCGGTGAGGTGTCCAACGCCTCGGCCTACCTCGCCGAGATCGCCCCGCCCTCGCGCCGCGGCCGGTACTCCGCGTTCTTCTACATCTCCACCGGCACCGCGCTGCTGGCCGCCTCGCTGATGGGCGTGCTGCTCACCAGCGTCCTGGACGACGACCAGCTGCGCTCCTACGGCTGGCGCATCGCCTTCGCCGTCGGTGGGCTGCTCGGGTTCGTGGGCATGTGGCTGCGCCGCTCGCTGGTGGAGACCGACCAGTTCGAGGAGAACGCGACCAAGGCGCGGGCGACGAAGAACCCGCTGATGCAGACCATCCGGCACCACCCGCGGGCGGTGCTGCAGCTGTGCGCCTTCACGCTGCTGTCCACGCTGTCCTACTACACGTTCTTCTCCGCGCTGACCCCGTTCGCGATCAACTTCCGCGGGGCCGACGCCAACGACGTGTTCATCGCGCTGTCGATCGGCACCGCGCTGTTCGTCGCGCTCTGCTACCCGTTCGGCGCGTTGTCCGACCGGGTGGGCCGCAAGCCGCAGATGCTGGTGTGGTCCGGCGCCATGGCGGTGCTCACCGTGCCGCTGTCGTTCCTGGTGCAGGACAACCTGGCCACGCTGGTCGTGGTGTTCTGCGTGGGCCTGGGCCTCTACGCGATGATGGCCTCGCTGGCCCCGGCGGTGATGAGCGAGCTGTTCCCGACCGAGCTGCGGGCCACCGGCATCGGGTCCTGGTACAACCTCACGGTCGCCCTCTTCGGCGGCACCGCGCCGCTGGTCATCACCGCGCTGTCCGACGCCGGGCACCCGGTGTTCTTCTTCGTCTACGTGGCTGTCGCCGCGGCCATCGCGTTCGGCGTCATCCTCACGCTGCGCGAGACCAGGGGCGCCGAGCTCACCTGAGGCCCCTCAGGCCCGGTGCGCGCACCGGGTCGACGTGACCTCCCGATGCCCGGCCCGCCCCCTCAGGCCGAGCGTGGACGTCGTCGCACACCGATGACGAGGAGGACACCGTGGACGCCGTCTGGGGACCCGGGGCCGAGGCCGAGCTGGCCTACCGCCGTGAGCAGCTGGCGCGGACGGCGGGCCGGCGCCGCCCGGCCCGCGGCCGCTGGCCGTTCGGGCGCCGCTAGGCCGTGTCGGAGGGGCGTGCCACGATCCCGGACGTGCCGCAGTGGGTGGAGGTCCCGCTCGTCGGCCGGGACGGCGAGCTCGCCCGGCTGACCGAGCACGTCGAGCGTGCCCGCGCGGGCCGGCCGTCGGC
>Ga0325400_1005563_pt1 | contig 11892 bp, 4 predicted proteins | sample PopdelMetagenome_2_FD_205662 | JGI IMG/M metagenome (GOLD analysis project Ga0325400, IMG submission 205662) | Populus deltoides microbial communities from Bellville, Georgia, United States - Xylem-PdKOR-R1 | ecosystem: Host-associated > Plants > Phyllosphere > Stem > Wood/Secondary xylem...
CTAAACTTCATTGTTTTACATTTTGATCCTTGGAATTTGAGAGGAGAAAGAAAGTGTTTGACATGTGAATAATATATGAATATTCAGATGAGCTGGTAGTTTGTGGATATTCGAATGTTAGTTGTCTCTAAGATATATTAATGATAACAAATTTGAATTTATATGTTTTTTTACTCTGAATGGTGGTGTCGTAAGTTGAAAAAGTTCTAAACAAGAGACCATAGTAGATTATACAATTGAAGTAAGGCACTTCTCGCGTATAAGGCAACAAAAAAGATTGTTTGAATCAAGATGTTCATCAAAAAACTAGGAGCGGTTCCTATTATTGTTAATTTAGTGATCATGTATTGTGATAACAATAGAGTTATTACATAAGTAATATCAAGATCTCATCAATGACCAAAACTTGTACTTAGTTGATACCATTTGATGAAAGAAATCCTAGAAATGAAAGATGTAAAGATAAAGTGATTACATACTAAAAAGAATATTATAGATCTAATTAAAGCACTGTCCTAGTAGAAATATTACCATTATATGGAGCAATATGATACAAAATACATAAGCGATTAATTTTAGTAAAAGTAGGAGATTGTAGTAAATAAGCCTTGTAGCTAATCATGTGGTTTACATATGGCAACACGTTTATTCATGCAAAACATATAATTTTATTTATAAAGATATTTTTTATCTTTAATTCTCATTTAAGTTTGATTAATAAGTATAGAGTAATGATGAAGTCACTGAGAAGTTTTGCAAAGAAAATTATAAAATGATTATAATTATGAGGATTCTTGTAACATCAAGGTATATTCTAAATGTTCCTAGTTAATGCTTAATCAAGACTATACATTAATTAGAGTAATTAAGGTTATTATATATTATGTTTTTTTCTTCATGAAAAAAAATAGTTATTTTCATAAATTGAAGTATGATGGATACTTAAAACTAATATATATGCTTCTTAAATGACAAGTATACTAAATTAAACCGCATGAGAATTTCATATGGAGATATTACACATGTCTATGGAAAGACTTATATAGTAGTTGTGTAAGTGATCTTTAGACTTGAAATCACCAAGTTATCTTAAATATAAAATGCTATGTTTTTTTTATATCTTGACTATACATTACCTTAATCAAAGATAACAAATGAGCATATATTGGGTATAATATAAATTATATAAAGGTATCTGAGTGATCAAGTGAGAATTCATCACCCTAGATGAATTTAAAAGAATGATCTATATGGTCTCAGATAATATTGATTTTAAAATCCTTATGTAAGGTGTTATGAGATTTGAAAATAGTTTCAATCATATTCAAAGAATTAATGACTTTGGTGTTGAGAATAAATATGATTTAATAAAATAGAAATACTCGATGTTTAAATGTTGAAATGAAAGCATTTTAGATGAAGGGATAATAGTTACATTAAGAAATTTATCACTAAAAAGCTAAGTTAGACCACATATAACTTTTTTAATATTTGAAAGATCATGTCATGTTACTAAATACCATTCTTAATCTTCAAATATAAATCAATCAATTTATTAAATTAATAATAAATTAAATTGTTTAATTTATATAATTTTATTTTATTTAGGATTATGATTTGTATTTAGTCCAACATATTATGAATCTAATGAGTCACACATATTAAGAATCATTAGTAAAAAAAAAAAACAAATTGTGATAATTAATCAAGAATAACTTGATTGTAAATATATTGTAAAAATTAAAGACTAGAGTATAATTAATGTAGGAAATTAAAATTCTAGACCTGAAAAAACCAAGTAAAGACTTGATTGCATAAATTTTTAATAATTGTCTTGAAACAAAATAGAGTTCTTTGAGATCAATTTCTCATTCGCTTACAATTTATTTTTATCGTGTTAAAGTTTCATGTTAAAGAATTTTTGTTGGATAATATTTTTCAATAAAGTTTTAACCCTAAAAATAAATAGATTCCACTTTTTGTTCGGTCTTAAATATGCTCATTAACTATGTTATTCAAACAAATTTCTAACAAAAGATGCATAAGAAAGAAAATGGGAAAGGGAAAAAAAAAATTCTAATGATGTGATTGTAATCCAGTATTTTTAAACCAAAGGCCTGTCTTATAATTGCTCAATACTATATCTATAATAGACAAAATAAATAATGTTGTATATTTCATTTATGCATGATTAACGTGAAGAAATTTAAGCTTGGCACAAAATTATACTAAAAATATCTGGCTAGCATACTAGCATCCATTAATTACCTTATTCTAATAGGAAAAAAAAATAAACATTTTATATTTATATTGTGTTATCAATTAAACTTTTTTAGAATTTAACTTATGATGAGATGACAACTACTTCTATATCAAACAAATATAGATTTCACAATTGCATAGATAGTAAGAATTGAATCAAATAATATCATATGAGATATTAGGCTTCTAAAAAATCCTAGGAAATCAATAGGTTTAAAATATAGAAAAAAACAATAAATAATTAAGAAAAAACTTAAATGGAAGAGGGGTTTTAAATAATATAGCTCTAGACTTGTTTGTACTGTGGATTGAAACTATAAAATTATAATTTTACCCTTCTTACAAAAAAACATTTAGCCTGATTGTTGGAGATAAATAGGTCTTCGTATATTTTTGTTTGCATAGTAAAATTAATAACTTACCATTGAAAGCAAAATATATAAGACTGGTGTTTAAGGCATGTTTAGACTTTTTATTTGTTAAATCATAGTAAAACGACTATACTGCCTTTAAAATAATAAAAATAAAAAACTTTAATTAGCATTCAAGGGCTTTTTCATCTTTTCATTCTAGTATTTTTTGTTATTATCAAGTTAAATGAGACACTTTTGTAATTGAATAAATATAAATATTATAAAAGAGTGATTGACATGTGCATTGCATGTAGGTTGAAGTCGAGCCATTTTGACAACATGTTCGAGGTGGTCCGGTGGATAAATGGTAACTTTTGAGGCGTCGTTCTAATCATCTTAACTAAGCATTCCTTGTTTCAAGGTCTGTTTAGTTATTTTTCAAAAAATAATGACAATCTTGTAAATATTTAAACAATGATATTAATTTTTTAAAATTATATTTATCACTAATATATATGGTTTATATTAATGTTATTTTTTTAATGTTTATACTTTGTAGGAAGTTGAGCAAAATAAGAAATGCTTTAGATCCCATTAGCCTTGATAACATTGACCTATTGAATGAATGGATTTGTGAAGAACTTAGCCTTTTTGTTGAAGAGGATATAAGTTGGGAAATTATTGAGGCATCTTTGTCTACTTTGACTTTAGATGATGAAGAGATATATTTTGATGACGAGAATGAGCTTGGTGAAAATGATCAACTATTATAATGTTTAGTTGATGACTTTCCCTACATGCCACCATAAGATCAAGATTCTTATTTCTATGTTAATAATAGAGATGATGTTTGATTTGTGTTAAAACATTTTACTTTCATAATATTTTAATATTTTATTTAAGTTGAATTACTTTAAGTTAAGAATCTATTTAATCTTGCTATTTAGAAATATTTTAAATTTTAAAATTATATTTGTTTGACATTGTGTTTGTATTGCATAATTTATCTTAAATTTAAATTATATTTATTAAATTATATATATATATATATATATATATATATATATATATATATATATATATATAAACAGTATAATTTTGAAATGACCCGTCCAAATAGTTTGAAACTAAAACATTTTGTTTCAATTGAAAAAAAAAAAGAAAATACCGAAACGGAATTGACATCTTGATTTTATCCATTTGTGTAAACAGACACTTCGTCCCTCTCTCGGACGCCACGCCCATATTAATAAGAAATTAAAAATCAATCCATTTTCTCATCATCCAAACAGAGGACACTCTATCAAATATCAATCTAGGGTTTCACTTCTCAACAACAAGTCTTATTCATTGATGTTTTTACGATTGCCACAATGATACTGTCAAGAATCGGTCGCTCTCTCTCTCGCTCTGCTCGTTCAACATTACAAAGAGTAAACGACAAAAAATAAAACCACTACTCTTTTATTTACTCTGTGTTCTTATTTTTTTTTGTATTCTAATTTTTTTTTTGTGTGCGCTGTAGAACGTAATTACCACAAGTAATTATCTTTTTAATACGAGAACTGTGTTAGTTGACGAACTAACTTCGCGATTTGCGGCATTAGAGAGTAATGGCATACGCGGATTAGGGATTGTAAGAGGTTATTTATCGTATTCTGGAGCTGGGAAACAGATTGTGTCAAGCACGCAGTTGTCGAATTTGAATTCTATTCTTGCGAACCCTAGGGTTAGACGCTTTTTCTGTAGTGAAGCTCCCAAGAAGAGAAGTAAGTTAGTCATAATTTATTCTCGCTCCTTTTTTTTTGAAATGTTGGTTTGATATTGGGTGCTGATTTGTTTTTTTTTGATGATGCTTGTTGTAGAGTATGAGAATTATTACCCAAAAGATAAGAAGGAAATTCCCAAGGCAAATGAGAGTAAATCGGAGTCCAAAGGTTTGTTTTTATTTTTTCTTTTTCCCTCCTATTATTATTATTATTGTTATTGTTATTTTCATTGTTTGTTTTGGTTGTTTAAGGGGTATGAATTATTAATTCAAGATGGGATCATGTGTATGTCTGATGATGTTGAAACAATCAATTTTTAAGTGCTTGTTGGATTGTTTATTTTTTCTTTTTAGGAAGAGATACATTGCATATTAGCCAAGGCAATTTTGCTCCTGAGTGATTTAGGGTCTTTGTTTATTGTTTTTTTCTTCAAGATGTTTTTTTTTTTTTTTTTGGGGGGGGGTTTCTTTGAGCAATTTTATGAGTCTCAAAATGTTGTCTTTTCTCTTTATTTCCTTACTTACCTAGATTCTGTTTCAGGAACTTTTAACATGAATATCATCTTGTTTATCCGAACCAATTTATGCATGAGGCCAGGAGTTTCAGTTTATATTTGTCCATCTCTAATTGCATGTCCTTTATGCTGATGATGGGGATTTTTAATGAAGCCAGGATTTCTACTTTGCATGAACAATGAATGTTGTTTTATATGAAATAACCGCATGACATTGAGGAAGTTTTAACATGGTTTACTTTTTGATGAGGGTTTTGGCAGAGATTTGTTTCATGTTAGTTTCCGTTATGGTCCTGTAACTGAACACTGTTATATTTAACTGTTAAAGTCTTTGGGAGTGTGTGCATAACAGCACAAGCACAAATCACTAGGAGAGGATGCTACACCCATGTTGCTGGGCTTAGGTGTTTCTGAACGATGATATATTTGGGAATATTATTTCTGTATATGATGTGCAGAAGAAAGACAATTGGTGGGTCACCCTAAACTATTGTTGTGATTGGATGCATAGTTTAAACTAGGAGAGGATGCTACACCCATGTTGCTGGTCTTAGGTGTTTCTGAATGATGATATAATTGGGAATATTATTTCTGTATATAATGCGCAGAAGAAAGACAATTGGTGGGTCACTCCTCTAAACTATTGTTGTGATTGGATGCGTAGTTTAAATATTTACTCAGCTTACTAACACATGATAAATGCATGATTATATCTAAATCTTTTTATTAGAAAAAAAAAGAATTTTTTTTCTAAATCTGTAAGCAGTTCAGCATTGTTTAATATGATTCAACTAATCTGACATTTGGCAGTCCAACACAATAGTATACTTTCATGCTCTATGATTACCATTTTTTTATTATGATTTTCCAGAGGACTCTGGTGGTGCTGGTGGTGGAGATTCCCAGAACACTCTGAAGCAGTTTCAAAATATTATCACTCCTTTATTATTCCTTGCCTTTGTGTATTCTTCAATGTTTTTCAATACTCAAGAGCAAAAGCAGGTTATATTTTCTAAACTACTCTGAGCAGTTGGTGTCTCGTTTCTAATAATAATATAATCTAATACAGGAAATAAAATCACTGACATTCTATGTTTGAAATTAGTGAGTCTAGAAATGTGCATTATTCAGTGCGCACATCAACTTCTCTTGGCTGTAATTCCTCCTAATGCAGCTGTCATTATTGCAGCATAGAGTGCCATAGACCTCAGTATTTGAATGTTTCTGATGTGAATACCTGAATATGAAGGTTTAGGTACTTCAGCTTTTAAACAATGCAACTTCTCTGTACCGTGGGCTTACTGGAAAATCCGAATTGGAGTTTTGCAATTATTGAAGTTTAGAGTTCCATGCATTACTAATCATATTTTAATCATTCATATTTTTATTTAAGTGATAAAGTGTATTTAAAGCACTTGAAATCATTGAGCTTATCCTCATAAAAGTTCAAACTAGCTCCTTCCAATGAGAAAAACTGAAGTTTGATTAATTCAACTTTCATATTTCATTGACAATGGGTTTCTATGCTGAAGAAAATTTGGTAACATAGCTATTTTATTTCAGTCATGTCCTTTGGGGAATGGGACTATATTGGCGATACTATAATCAGATGAAGATAGATTGTGCACGTCTCGATTATTGGTGGCTTTCAATTTCTTTAATTAAATATTCTATCAATTGGTATTCTGGAGCTCTTTGAAATAGAGTTTATACGCTTGTATGAAAGGACTGTGTTTATCCATCTTTTAAATTGGGCATAATTGGCTGCTTGTTTCTTACAGATCCCATGAATCCTTATGTTATTTTATCTGAACCCAAATTTGGATCCTTGAACTTATTTGCTCTCTTTCTTTTGTGCATTTTGTTTCTTTATCTGGATATCTGATGTTGTCAAGTAAATTCTGATGCCACATTTTCTGGTTCGTCTAAATATCTATTTTCATACCATTTCTTCACCATTTAAGCTGTTTGATATTTTCTTCAGATTAGTTTCCAAGAGTTCAAGAATAAGTTACTGGAACCTGGTTTAGTGGATCACATAGTTGTTTCAAATAAATCAGTTGCAAAAGTACATGTAAGGAACTCACCGCAGAATGCAAATCAAAGTGGTGATAATGTTAATGGTACTTCTTCCAGAAGGAACGATGGCCAGTACAAATTCTATTTTAACATTGTTAGTGTTGAATCTTTCGAAGAGAAGCTGGAGGAAGCCCAGGAAGCTCTAGGGATTGATCCTCATGATTTTGTCCCTGTAACTTATGTGAATGAAGTGAACTGGTTTCAAGAGTTGATGAGGTTTGCTCCAACGGCCATGCTTCTAGGAGTCCTGTGGTTCATGGGGCGAAGAATGCAGAGTGGCCTTGGTGTTGGTGGTCCTGGTGGACGAGGAGGCCGTGGAATATTTAACATGGGAAAAGCACATATTACAAAGCTGGATAAGAATGCCAAAGATAAGGTATCCTGACTCATAATCTAGGGCAGTAAGATATATATGTTCTGCTATGGTTCTGTTCATCCCGTTCCACAAGGAGTAAGCACCATCTGGTTTGGAAAACATATTGTATGTTGTCAATATTTTGTCCTTGTGTCCATATAATGCTTCTTCGTTGTGGAACAGGATTCACAGTGCACAATGCACTATAGTCACTGTAACTGAGAGTTCTTCCCCACCTTCACTCGCCTGGATCATTACAATGCTCCAATCGTATCTCTTTTCTCTAAAATGATGAAATAAAATATTGCTCAGCCTTGTAATCCTGGCATGTTTCATATGGCAATCTAGGTATTCTTTAAAGATGTAGCTGGCTGTGATGAGGCAAAGCAAGAGATTATGGAGTTTGTACACTTCCTCAAGAATCCAAAGAAATATGAGGAGTTGGGAGCTAAAATTCCAAAAGGTGCCCTCCTTGTAGGCCCACCAGGCACAGGGAAAACGCTTCTTGCAAAGGCAACTGCTGGTGAATCTGATGTGCCTTTCTTATCCATGTCCGGGTCTGATTTCATGGAAATGTTTGTTGGAGTTGGGCCATCCAGAGTTAGAAGCTTATTCCAGGAGGCAAGACAATGTGCACCTAGCATTATATTCATTGATGAAGTAGATGCAATTGGTCGAGCAAGGGGTCGTGGAGGCTTTTCAGGTGGCAATGATGAGCGCGAAAGTACTCTTAATCAGTTGCTTGTGGAAATGGATGGATTTGGGACCACCTCCGGAGTAGTTGTGCTTGCTGGCACAAACAGACCTGATATCTTAGACAAAGCATTGCTGAGACCTGGTCGGTTTGATCGTCAAATTACCATTGACAAGCCTGACATCAAAGGCCGAAACCAGATTTTCATGATCTATTTAAAAAAGCTAAAACTTGATAATGAGCCATCTCATTACTCTCAGCGACTTGCTGCTCTTACTCCTGGATTTGCTGGTGCAGACATTGCAAACATTTGCAATGAAGCTGCTTTAATTGCTGCAAGGAATGAGAGTGCACAAGTGACAATGAATCATTTTGAGGCAGCCATAGACAGGGTAATTGGTGGTTTGGAAAAGAAGAATAAGGTATCTTGTCCCTTTGCTGCACCTTTTCTTTTTCTATACTAGTTCATGACATGTTGATTGTGTTTTCTCCATACTTCACTCAGACATGGATGTATCATGTATAAGGACATGGTTTTATGCTGTTGGTAGACATGGCACTGCTTTAATAAACTTATTCTCATCATCTGGAATAGACCTTTTTTCCCTTCCTTCTGTGCAGTTCCCACATGCAAGTGTGTGGGAACTTTAACTGATCTGATGAAGTATTGCATTGAGATGTCTATCTTGTGCTCACCCCCCCATGACCTCCCATGCTTTATGGCACATAAATTTTTCCATTTTAACCTTTTAATCTCACTGCCTTCTCCTGTTGTATATCCTTCTGAATTATTTCTTCTTAAAACATGGAGCGGTAAGTCAATTATACTGCAGAATTTATGTTCATCAAGTCTTTCTTAGTTTTATGTTTGAACCCATAAGTTGAAACATGCTGAAGGAAAATCTCTTGCTCTCCACAGTTAATTAATGTCTCTTGTAGACATCATTTGAAATTCAATATAGTGGACCTGAGATGTTTGTTTTGTCTGGTCCCTGAAAATGCATTTTGTTATCATCATGGGTTAGAAGTTGAGCTAAATTATTTTACTGTTTCATTGTTTAGGTTATAAGCAGGCTTGAAAGGCGGACTGTTGCTTACCATGAATCTGGTCATGCTGTTGCTGGTTGGTTTTTGGAACATGCTGAACCCTTGCTGAAGGTAACAATTGTTCCACGGGGTACTGCAGCACTGGGTTTTGCTCAGTATGTTCCCAATGAAAATCTTTTGATGACCAAAGAGCAGCTTTTTGATATGACTTGCATGACACTTGGTGGTAGAGCTGCCGAGCAGGTAAAATACCAATCCCTCTCATCCTGTTTTTTTTTCCCCACAGTATGATCTCATATTAGTGAATCAGGACTTCTTGATAAGTTGGATTCTTGATCTATCAATACAATTTTTAACATATATTTATTAAAAGCTTTAGTTTTAAGGGTTAAAATGCATAAAGATCTCCTGAACTATAGATTGCTTGGATTGACACCCCCTATTTTTAATTTTCTCTCTCTTTTGATTTTAGTACCTAAACTATGAGGTGTTTGGATTGTGACCCCCTCTATTAGGTTTTGACCACGATTAGTGGCGATACCACCACCAAATGAAAGGTTCAATTGATGACCAGGACTAGTGATGATACCACCACCAAATGAAAGGTTCAATCGATGCTAATTCTTGCATACCAATTTTAAATCCGAGCATTACTGATATTGACTGTTTCAAGACTTGGACATTTTAAATGAAAAAACTAAAAACTCAAATTTTTGAGTTTAAAAATGGTTTTTAATATCAAAATGTTGTTTGGGATGTTGAAAGGATTAAGTTGATTTAGTGGTCACGAAGGTAGAGTTTCAATGGTGAGTGGTGTTAGGAGTTCGAATCCAAACACATCATAGTTCCTGTAATAAAATCAAAAGAAAATAAATATAATTGGTGACAATCAAAACTGTCTATAATTAAGTGGGTCTTTATACAATTTAGCTAGTTTTAAGTATTGAGTGAAGATTCCTTAATGTTGTGACCATCTAAATTTATTGTATGACCCAGGACTTGTACATAAATAAGTTTAAAATCTCAATCAGTTCTTAAATGCATGCACTTTATAGTCTTGAATGTGTTCATTTAGATGTGTGCTGAAGCTTTTAGCTTCTTGAATTAAAGAAAATGAGCCTCCAATCTGAGACCTCAAAACATGATGCCTTTTGTGCAGTCAAGTTGCACCATGAACTAGTAGTGTTGTGTATTATCATATAAAGGAGCTGCTACATCGTATGCGAGACTACTTTTTTTTTTTTTTTAAATCACAGTACTTTTCTTAATCATAATGTTGGTTTTCATTACTAATTAAATATCTGCTATTCAAAGTCATTAAAATTTAAAAAACAATTCTGTATTGTGCTATACATGTTTTCTTTATTCCTGTTGTTTATTTTTAGTGTCCTTTTCTTTTGACATCTCATTGACGAGTGATGGATAAAAACTGTGTCAAAGTTATATGAGGAAGCTCTTCACAAGATTTGCCTATGCATATTCTTAATGTTGTCATAACATTTGTGAAATGTATGAGGTGTAAGGCTTAATAGATCTTGAGTTTACTTTATAGGGTCAGTTTTCAACATCTGGTCCCTCGCTTTTATGTTAAAGAGAATCTTGTTTTAATAGAACATGTAGTTTCTAGTAGCAAATTGTGGTTGCGGTTGCAGTTGTGGTTGCATTTGATATTTTTTATTCCCCTCTCTTTTTACATCTATCAGTCTTTTTATCTGATTTGCTCGCGTCATAGGTATTTTATTTTATCTATAGGAACTGTGCTTATTGCATCATTTAATGGAATAGTTTTTTAAGGGCAAGAACTTCATACTCTTAAGATTTTTTTTAATGTAAATGGCGTCGTAATTTACCTATGGCAGGTTCTGCTGGGAAAGATTTCAACCGGAGCCCAAAATGACTTGGAGAAGGTCACTAAGATGACTTATGCCCAGGTGGCTGTTTACGGTTTTAGTGATAAAGTGGGACTTCTTTCCTTCCCTCAGAGGGATGATGCGTTTGAGATGAGCAAGCCCTACAGCAGTGAGACGGGAGCAATTATAGACAGTGAAGTAAGGGAGTGGGTGGGCAAGGCATATGACTCTACCGTTAAGTTGATAGAGGAGCACAAAGAGCAAGTGGCACGGATAGCAGAGCTGTTACTTGAGAAGGAGGTCCTGCATCAGGATGACTTGGTTAGGGTTCTGGGAGAACGACCATTTAAAACTAGTGAGCCCACAAATTATGATAGGTTTAAGCAAGGATTTGAACAAGATGACAAGGAGACAGCAAAGGGTGAGACCTTCGATGATGATGGATCATCACCGATAGAGCCGGAGGTTGTTCCTGCATAGTGATCGGAAAAAGACAAGTGTAAATGGTTTATTTTATTTTTTCAATTTGTAGCGCTCACTAAATGTGCTCATGCTTTGTCGAGGGTTTTCATGAAATTCCCAGCATGATATTAAACATGTGAAAAGCTTTGACACAGCATATAAATCTAATAGATGCGAAGGTTTTAATCTACTTTCAAAAGCATTCTTGATGTGGTCTTTTTTTTTATCAAATTATAATTAATTCATTTATGTCAGGAAAGCGCGTGTATAAAGGACCCCTGGCATCCCTGATTGAGTTCAAATTTTTGGAATCTAAAGGAGCGTAAGGGCGGTGGATGAACTGTGGCCGCATGCTCTGTTTTACCTCTCGTCAGTTGTCACGCCCGTGATTGCGATCTTCCAAACACGTTTCGAAGTTCTGCTTTATGCGCTAATTGGTGCCTCTCAAAGAGATCTGAAGCGGTTGTGTCATGTGTGATCTCCCAAGAAAATATCCTGTGTGATAAT
>Ga0325400_1005565_pt1 | contig 11891 bp, 15 predicted proteins | sample PopdelMetagenome_2_FD_205662 | JGI IMG/M metagenome (GOLD analysis project Ga0325400, IMG submission 205662) | Populus deltoides microbial communities from Bellville, Georgia, United States - Xylem-PdKOR-R1 | ecosystem: Host-associated > Plants > Phyllosphere > Stem > Wood/Secondary xylem...
TCGACCTCTTCTTTTTTCGCTAGCGGGTATTGACGACATAATGAATAGTCGCTAGCTGGAAATGCAGAGCGGCGCAAGGGCTGGAACCCCTCACGCCGCTCCTGACCACAACCGATCCTCAGGAGATCGTCATGGCTGTTACGACCCTACCCGCCGTCACCGGCGGCGTCACCCTCTCGCCTGCTCAACTCTCTGCCGCCCGCGCGGCGCTAGTCGCCCGCATCGACGCGGCCGCCAAACACGGCTCCCGCCGCGGCACCATGCCCGGCATGCCCGGCGATCTCGTCTCCGCGTCCTGTTACCTTGTGGCGCACGGCGTCATGGCCCCGGCCAGCAAGGGGGAGTTCTACTTTGCGTGGGACAGCTCGACCTCGCGGCAGTTCCTGGACGGGCTCGACCCGGCCGCGCATGCCGACGAGCTGGAGCAGGGCCGCGCGGCTCTGTTCGATGGCCGCCGCGCGATCTGCAAGGGCGTGCTGGACGCCGCCGCCGATCTGGTCGCGGCTGGCGATCGGCTGGCCCGCGCGCGGGTGGAAGCCGATGCTACCGCCGACGCGCTGCGGAACCGCTGGGCGGTCAATGCCGCTGCCAACTTCGCGCGGCGCGGAGCCGGATGGGCGGTGGCGGGATGAGCGCGCGCACAAGCCTTGCGGCCCTTGCGGCCAAGCAGCCGATGGACCTGTTTACCGTCAACGGCACCACGCTCGGCACAGACGAAGCCGGCAGCTTCATCGATCAGGCCAATGCGGTGGCGGCGTGTCTGGCAACTGCGTTGAGCAATGAGCATCGCGTAAACGACCTACTGGCCGCAGGAGCGGCCGATGCGATCGGCACTCTGACTTGGCTGGCGCAGTATGCCGACGCTCGGCACCAAGGGCGTGCAGAACAGGGCCACGCACCCTCGCCCTTCCGCGCCGCTGAAGCGCGCTGGCGAGTAGCCTACGATCGCCTTCACCGCACCAGTGAGACGGATCGCATCGCTATGCGCCGGGAGGAGATGGCCTACGCGGAAGCCGTCAGCGATCTGGAGAGCGTTGCGCCGGCGGACTGGCAGGAGTTCACCGACGCCCTTGCCTGGGCCAGCGAGCAGGGCACCTGCGCGCCAAGACAGGAGCTTGTGGCCAAGCTGCTGGGGCACGCCAATCGGCTCACGGGGAGAGCTGCGGCATAGCCTTCCTCGGGAGGAACCCGCTTATGAGCGCTGCTGCTCACGCTCCTGCGACCACGATACTGGCAGGCTATCGCCACCATGAATTGAGCAGCACCCGTTCGGGTGAACATCGCCCCGCCGGCAACGAACGCCGGCACGTGTGGAAGCGACGCACGTCTGGCTCGGTCGGGGACATGCGCCTGAAGCCGAGGAGGTGCCGAGCAGCATCGCGACCCTTCACAAACCACAACAGTAGATCGACGGACTAGCAGCATCAGACATCGTCGTCTCCCCAGCCCGTCCAGTCGATCGGCTGGAGCCGGGCGGCCAATGCTTGATCCGCTGGAGCGTGACGAGCGACGCGCGCTGCCATCTTCATCTCGATCGCTGTCGACGGACGCCGGACGGGTGGCACGCGCGCGGGTTCTGGCAAAACGCTTGCAGGCCGAGGGCGGGCGTCAGCCCGGCCCGAGGCGAGAGACGCTTCGCTCGCCACAGGGGCAGCGCTCGGCACCGCAGCCGCTAACGCTCTGCGGCGCACCTGCTGGCGTTTAGCCCGGCCACGACGGGGGCTGGTGCTTCCCTTAGATATATACCCTTGTTCTGTGTCCCGTGGCGGGACTGTTTTACTCTGCTCAAACAGTGGTTGGGGCGGGACCGTTTCGACCGTGGAAACGATCCCGCGGAGGGACTGTTTGGGCTCAGTGCAACGGTCCCGCCGCGGGACCGTTTCCGTGCGGCTGCGGTCGATCGCCTGCTGCGCTCGTTCAGGCTGCATGACCAGCCTGAACACTCTGACCAGGCCCGTTTTGCCCACCCTCCGTCCGGTATCGGTTATAATCTGTTCGGCTTCCAATCGGGCGATCGAAGACAGGATGCGCTTGCGTTCCAAACCCGTGCGAGCAGCGAGGGTAGCTGCGGATGGAAAGATGTCGCCCGTCCTGTGGTTGCGGAAGGAGAGCAGCGCGAGCAGAACATACCTGTCCCAAGGCTGCGGAGTTTCCTGCTCCCACGCCCAACGCAGAGCCTCTTCCAGGCTTACGCGCTTAGCCGCGCTCAAGTTACCGCCTCCCGCTCTTTGACCTGCCAGCCATGCAGGTTGTGCATGGCCCCAGCAGCGATCGAGAGACTGACCACGATCACGCTGCGGTCTCCTTCGTCCGGGTTGCATGCAGCTCGCAGCGCCGGTTCTCCGGCAGCCGAAAGGCGGTGGTTCGCGTCTCGAAGGCGACGCCGCAATCTCGGCAGGTGCCGCGCCAGACCAGGAGCTTGGTCGAGCGTCCACCCTCGCGCTTGAACCGCTCGGCCGCGATTAGGTCGAAGCGTTCGCCCGAGAGCCGAACCGCAAGGCCGATCGGCGGCACAGCGGCGAAGCGAAAGCGGTACTTATTCATGAGCTGCCACCACCAATCTGCCGATAGGGGTTCGCTGTTGTGCGCAGCTTGGCGAGCCGGTCTCGTTGCGCTGCTCGTTCGCCAGATGGCCGTTGGCTTTCCAGGCCTTTGAAGTGCCTCGGTGCCTGCGCTCAGCGGCGCTCGGCCTCTCGGTAGCCAGCACTGCCGATCACGCTGCCGCAGGCTCGCTGGTGCTGTTGCGCACCCGCTGCGAAGCCCACTCGTCCAGGTCGGCAGGACGGTAGCGCACCATGCGGCCAAGCTTCACGAAGCGAGGCCCGGTACCGAGCAGCCGCAGCTTTCGCAAGGTGCTCTCACCCATGCTGAGCCGCCGCGCGGCCTCATGGCCGTCCATAAGTTGTAACAATGCCACCTCCATGTCGCTCCGGGAACACCCGGGAACAACCAGACCGAAGACGCTGCGGAGCCGCTTGGCCACCAGAACCAGAGGGTGCAAATGTGACTATCGATGGCGCAATATGCGGAGGGTCCGGTCCAATCGGGCGCAATTCGCCAGAACCGCCTTACGCTCCCCGCCAGGCCTTCAGAGCCGCTACCGCGTCGCGCTGCGCATTGTCTAAGTGAGGCACCTCGGCACCCGCTTCCGCGTACGCCTCCATCAGCCAATGGCCCAACACTGCCGCCTTTTCTGCGCGCGCTGCTTCAAGGCCGCGCTCGATCATCTTGTGGAGGAAAATAGCGATAGCTGCACCGTGCCGATTAGCTGGCCGGCCGCGCGCACGCCCGGGACGACGCGACATGCTGCTTGTGAGGAGAGCGCTGGAAGCTTGCGTACGAGCTGCTGGTGGTGTGAGCTGCTCCTGTGGGGTGTCCGGTGAGGGCCAGGGAGCGAGCGCAGCAACATCATCCCAAGCGTAAAAAACGCCCTCGAAAGAGCACTCGCTGTAGTCAACTTCACTGTGGACGCAAAGTGACAGGCTGTCTTGACCATCCCATTCGTGGGACACCTGCCAACCAGGCTGGCTAAACTGAGCTGGGTCGATTTGCGTTAATCTTAAATCAGGATTGCCTTGTGTGTTCTCGATCTCTTCGACGTACAGGCAGCGAACAGATCCTCGGCGGAGCGCTGCAACGATCAAGTCCTCCGCGAGATATCTCCTACCAACCTGCATGAGGCTATCGCGATTGACGAGTGAGGGCGTGCAAGCCATCCACGGACGACGAGGGTCGCTTTCGACGCTAACTCCGCCAAACGAGCCGTCGGCAATCCAGTTGATAGCAGGAGCGGGCTCGATGAGCCTGAACGTAGCGTCGACGGCAGAGATGGACTTGGAGGTGTTGAACACCACCCGGCGGGGGAGGCGGCGCACCGGCTCGTGCGGGGTGTAATCGCTCACGCGCGCGCTCCGATTGCAATCACGTTCGAGGCGACAGGCTTCGGCTCGGAGAGGCTTTCCAAGTGCCGTGCCCACGCGTCCAGAGCAGCACGCTTCTCCTCCTTCCAATCGTGCCGCTGATAGACGCCCGCGATGCCGCCACGCGCGCCCGACGTATGGTTCAGCACCGCCTCCGTCACCTCGAACCGTACCCCCAACCGTTGCAGGCCGGTGGCGAGCGTGCGGCGGAGATCATGGACGCGCCACGCGGGCAACGTCGGCTGTAGATCATCCTCCAACGGAGGCTCGTGGTCGCCCAGCATCTTTGACACCTTGGCGTCTAGGCGAGCCTTGGCCTTGCTGTGCCCAGACGCTGCGGTTCTGCCGTTGGTGCTGAACACCAAGCCGGCGCGCGGCCATTCGATCGGCTTGCCCTCCTTCGGCGGCTGGATCAGCACGGCCATGGCGTCCAGCTCGGCCGAGGCGAGCGCGTTTAGCGGCACGATGTGCGCCTGCTTGTTCTTCGCCCTGCTGGCCGGCAGGGTCCACGTCCGCGAGGCCCGGTCCAGTTCGCCCCAGGCCAAGCCGGCCACCTCGTCGCGCCGCTGCCCGCTGGCGATCAGCACGCGGATCATGGGGCCGAAGGGGAAGCCAAGCTCCCCGGCCGCCATCCAGACCGTATGCAGCTCTTCGTCCGTCAGCACCCGCTCCCGCGCGGCTACGGCTGGCGGCACCTCCATGTCCTCGACCGGCGAGCGCTCCAGATCACCGCGGCCGGCCGCCCACCGGAACAGCTTGCGTAGCGTCGCGTGTACCAGCCGCGCAGTCGCAGGGCGATCGGCTACCGTGTCCAGCACGGCCGATATGTCCGCGCGCGTGATGGCGGGCAGGGGCTTGGAACCGAGTACGGGCACCGCGACGGCCACTAACAATCGTCGGCCTGCCTCCGACCGCTTCCACCGGGCCCGAAGATAGTTCCGCGCGAACAGTTCGACGTATGCGGCGAAGGCGAGGTCGACTGCCTGGCGCCGTCGCTCGCGGCTATGATCGAGAGGGTCGGTGCCTTGTGCGACCAGATGCGCCAGCCGCTCCGCCTCCTTTCGCGCTGTCGCGGGCGTCCACGGCGACCCGTGCGGCCCGATAGTGAAGCGTCGCTTCTGCGCCTCCCGGCCGCCCATGCGGTAGGCGAACACGTAGGATCGCACGCCGCTCGACGCGACGCGCACCCCGAAACCGCGCAGCTCGTCATCCCAGAGGAACGCTTCGCGCCCGGCGCCTGCGAGAGCGTCGACTGCTCGTTTCGTGATCTTCGCCGTTGCCATACGCCTGTCCCACGGACCCACCGTGGACCCACGCTACAGGAACGCCCAGGAACATCCAAGAACAACCGTAGCGGAACGAGCGGGGAAGAAAGCAGGTCAGTGGAACGAACACGGCGCTCAGGGTGCAACCGGATCGGAAGCGCCCGATAACTCTTAATCAGCGGGTCCTTGGTTCGAGCCCAAGTGCGTCCACCACCACCTCAGGGTATTTCCGTTCAGGAGGCGGTAGGTTTAGCCGCCCTTGCAATTGGCTCCGGTCGACCCACCTACTCGGCTAATACACTTGGGAGCGTGGGCATGCAGAGCGAAAACCGGATCTTCGAGGATTTGTCCAAGATGCTGAACGGGCTGGCCGGCACTGTCGCCGGCATGGGTCGCGAGGCGCAGGATACGGGGCGCGAGCGGATGCGCGCTTGGCTGGGCGGCATGGACTTCGTCGGCCGCGACGAGTTCGAGGCGGTGAAGGCGATGGCGGCCGCCGCGCGCGATGAGGTGGCGGCGCTGAAGGCCGAGTTGGCGAGCCTGAAGGGCTCTCCTCCCGCTCGTCCGGGCGAGCCCGGTATCGCGCCGGAAATGCCGCCGGCCGCCGGCATCTGAACGGAAGACCGTCGTCGAGCGCGCTGGTGACGGGGCTTCTCGTGCGCTGATGCGCCGTCAGGCACACGCTTTGGCGTCCGGATAGCGGGTCGGTGTCGTGAGGCGTTAACTCCGGATACTGGCCTCCCGGCGCGCAACCTGTCACATCTGCCTCGTGCTGGCCGCCTTTGCCTGGATCGAGCAGACGCGGCCGTCCTTGTTCATGCGCGAGGACTTCTCCGCCTACTTCATCGTGCTGATCTTCCATGCCTGGGGCATGGCGTTCCTGGTCGGCGGCGGCATGGCGGTGTCGCTTCGGGTGCTGGGTGTGGCGGCGGCGTCACCGCTGGAGCGATTCGCGGGCTTCTATCCGGTGATGCGCGTCGGGGCAGCGTTGGCGATCCCGTCGCGCATCGCTTTACTCGTCGGCTATCCGGCCAAGGCGCTGACCAACTGGGTGTTCGCGCTCAAGTTCGTCTGTCTCGGCGGGGCGGCGTGGCTGGTGTGGCGGATGCGGGTCGAGCTGTTCCCGCTGGTCGAGGCCGCACGGGCGCTGCCGGCCCGCGCGCGCTGGATGGCGGGCATTGCCTTGCTGTTGTGGGTCGCCGGCGTCTGTTGCGGCAAGCTGCTACTTTACACCAGCCATATGCTGACCGTCTCGTGAGCGGCGCCGGCTGGGTCAGGCGCATGACCGCCGACATCGGCGAGTTCGGCTTGGCGAGCGGGGCCAACGCCGTCATGAACACCGCCTGGGGTTGGCCGATCGCCGAATGCGTTCACTTCGTCGGCATATGCCTGCTGATCGGAACGGTGGGCCTGTTCGACCTGCGCATGATGGGTGCCGTGCACGGACCGTCGCTCCCCACGTTGCACCGCATGGTGCCGTGGGGAGTTGCGGGCTGGCTGCTGTGCCTCGCCTCGGGGGCGATGTTCGTGCTCGCCGCGCCGTTCGAATATGTCGAGAACCCGGCCTGGGTCATCAAGATGGTGCTGATCGCGCTGGCCGGCGTCAACATGGTCATATTCTACCGCACGGTGGCGTCCCGCGTCCGCCATCTGCCCGAGGACGCACCCGTTCCGCTCGCCGCGCGCGTCGTGGCCGTCGTGTCGCTCGCGAGTTGGCTAGGCGTCATGACCTGCGGCCGCGTCATTACCGCCTTTCGGCCGCTGATCGAGTAGGCCGGCCCCGGCTTTGCCCGCCCGGCCCGCGTCGGCTAGGGCGCCGCCCATGACCCCGCTCGACCGCATCCGCAACTTCTCCATCATCGCCCACATCGACCACGGCAAGTCGACGCTTGCCGATCGCCTGATCCAGCGCACCGGCGGGCTGACCGACCGCGAAATGTCGGCGCAGGTGCTCGACAACATGGACATCGAGAAGGAGCGCGGCATCACCATCAAGGCGCAGACCGTGCGCCTGGAATGGAAAGGCCACGTCCTCAACTTGATGGACACCCCCGGCCATGTCGACTTCGCGTACGAGGTCAGCCGCAGCCTGGCCGCGTGCGAGGGCGCGCTGCTGGTGGTGGACGCCGCGCAGGGAGTGGAGGCGCAGACGCTGGCCAACGTCTACCAGTCGATCGAACACGACCACGAGATCGTGCCCGTCATCAACAAGATCGATCTGCCCGCCGCCGAGCCCGAGAAGGTCCGCGCCGAGATCGAGGAAGTGATCGGCCTCGATGCATCCCAGGCGGTGCTGGCGTCGGCCAAGTCGGGCATCGGCATCGACGAGGTGCTGGACGCGGTGGTGGCGCGCATCCCGCCGCCGAAGGGCGACGCCGACGCGCCTCTCAAGGCGATGCTGGTCGACAGTTGGTACGACCCGTACCTCGGCGTCGTGATCCTGGTGCGCGTCCTCGACGGCGTGCTGCGCAAGGGGCTGGACGTGAAGCTGATGGCCGGCGGCACGCAGCACCTGGTCGACCGCGTGGGCTGCTTCCGCCCCAAGATCGAGACGGTAGCGGAACTGGGACCGGGCGAGATCGGCTTCATCACCGCGCAGATCAAGGACGTGAGCCAGGCGATGGTCGGCGACACGATCACCACCGTGCGCAACCCCGCCGCCGCACCGCTGCCGGGGTTCAAGGAGGTGCAGCCGGTCGTGTTCTGCGGCCTGTTCCCGACCGACGCCAACGACTTCGACAAGCTGCGCGAGAGCATCAGCAAGCTGCGCCTCAACGACGCCAGCTTCTCGTTCGAGATGGAAACGTCGGCCGCGCTCGGCTTCGGCTTCCGCTGCGGCTTCCTGGGCCTGCTCCACCTGGAGATCATTCAGGAGCGGCTGACGCGCGAATATGATCTCGACCTCATCACGACGGCGCCGAGCGTGGTCTACCATCTGCACCTGACGCATGGGCAGGGCACGATGGAGCTGCACAACCCGGCCGACATGCCCGATCCCAATCGCATCGAGACGATCGAGGAGCCGTGGATCGAGGCGACGATCTATGTCCCCGACGAGCATCTCGGCGCGATCCTGAAGCTGTGCCAGGATCGTCGTGGCATCCAGAAGGACCTGACCTATGTCGCGGGCCGGGCGCAGCTGACCTACGAGCTGCCGCTCAACGAAGTGGTGTTCGACTTCTACGACCGGCTGAAGTCGATCAGCCGCGGCTATGCCAGCTTCGACTATCACCAGATCGGCTATCGCGAGGGCGACCTCGTCAAGATGAGCGTGCTGGTCAACAACGAGGCAGTCGACGCGCTTTCGATGATCGTCCACCGCGGCGTGGCCGAGCCACGCGGGCGCGGCATGTGCGAGCGGCTGAAGGACCTGATCCCGCGCCACATGTTCAAGGTGCCGATCCAGGCGGCGATCGGCGGCAAGGTGATCGCGCGCGAGACGATCGCGGCGCTCCGCAAAGACGTGACCGCCAAATGCTATGGCGGCGACGCGAGCCGCAAGCGCAAGCTGTTGGACAAGCAGAAGGAAGGCAAGAAGCGGATGCGCGAATACGGTTCGGTCAGCATCCCGCAGGAAGCCTTCATCGCCGCGCTTAGGATGGGCGAGGAATGACGCCGCCCGGTCCGCCGCTGCGGACCGGGCGGGTGTGGATCAATTGTTCGAGTTCTTCACCGCATTGCCGGCGCGGTTGAGTGCGTTGCCGGTCGCGTCCACTGCATTGTTGGCGGCATTGCCGGTGGCCGACGCCGCATTGCCGAGCGCATTACCCGTTGCGGACGCGGCGTTGTCGATCGAGTTGCCGGCCTGGTCGAGCGCCGGGCCGACGCTGTCGGCGGCGTTGTCCGTCGCTGCGCCCGCGCTGTTGAGATTGGCCGACGCGTCGTTCAGCGCCGAGTTGGCCGTTGCGGAGGCGGCATCGCCTGTCTTGTCGCTGCATGCGCCCAGTGCGAGCAGGGCGGCCGCGGCCGGCAAGAAGAGGATGCGCATGATGGTCTGATCCCTTGTTGTTCCGAGCGTGCAACGAGTACGCGGGCGCCTGGTTGCGTCAGCCGGCGCCGACATGCGCCTGCGTCCCGCGGGTCAGCACGACGTCTTCGTCCAGGATGTCGGCCACGGCCAGATCGGGAAGGCTGGCGAGTTCCGCGTATAGCGGGCCGAAGTCGGTATCGAGCGTGGCACGCAGCAGCTGGTCGAAGCTGTCGATGACGAAATAGGCCTGCTGGTAGTCGTCGATGCGGTAGCGCGTGCGCATCACGCGCGCGAGATCGAAGCTGATGCGGTTAGGTGAAGGATCGTCCAGCGCGAAGCGGCTCTCGCCCGCCGACGACACGATACCTGCGCCGTAGATAGCGAAACCATCGCCCGCCCGCATCAGTCCGAACTCGACCGTGTACCAGTAGAGGCGGGCGAGCTTGTCGATCGCGCCATGCCGCATCGCGCGCTGCCCGCCCTGGCCATAGGCCTGCATATAGTCTGCGAACACGGGGTGGGCGAGGAGCGGCACGTGCCCGAATACGTCGTGGAAGACGTCGGGCTCCTCCAGATAGTCGAGCTGGTCCGGCCGGCGGATGAAGTTGCCTGCGACGAAGCGCCGATTGGCGAGATGATCGAAGAAGACGTCGTCCGGCACGAGGCCGGGCACGGCCACCACCGTCCAGCCGGTCGCGGCATAGAGCTTGTCAGACAGCTCGCGGAAATCGGGGATGCCTGGACGCGACAGGTGCAGCATGTCGAGCCCGGCCAGGAACTCGGGCGCGGCACGGCCCGGCAGCAAGGCCGATTGGCGCGCGAACAGCGTGTCCCAGGTCGCGTGCTGTTCCGCAGTGTAGGCCTCCCAGTCCTGCGGGATGGTCCAGTCGGCGGCAGCGCCGGGCGGAAGCGTCGAGGCTGACATGATCGGGATGTAGTCGGCGGTGCGCCTTCGTGCCAGTCGCCGGTCACGTCCGGTCGTGCCAGGCATGTGGTGGGGCGCTGCATCCCAGGCGGTAAACAAGCGTTGGCGCTGCTAATGGCCTGGGAGTTCGGGCCAGCAACGGGGAGTTAAGCGCATGTACCAGACCGGGCCAGGCCCGTATCGGCCGGTAAGCGATGGCGAGCTGCGCTCGATCTTCTACCTGACGCCGCAGACCGGACGTTCCTTCTCCCTCCCCGTTTCCACCACGCCGCCGCCCGGCACCGACCAGCCGCAGGTCACCCGGCTGCTGCGCGCCATGCTCTACCTGCGGGTGGAAGCACCCAACCAGCGCGACGCGTTGTATCGCGCGATCGAGGCCGGGCTGCCAGGGCGCAACAACATCGCGATCAAGGCGGCCCTGCTGTCGCGCTGCCGCCAGGTCATCGAGACGCCATGGGCCTATCCCGCGCTGCACGACACCGACAGCTGCAAGCGCATGTACAATGAGTTGAAGCCGATCATGGAAGCGTCCGACCAGGTGGCCAACGCCGGCAGCGACCCCGTGAGCAGCATGGGCATTGGGGCGGTGCTGACCAAGCTCCTGTCCTCGGCGGCGGCGTTCGGCTACGGGCTCGCCACTTATTTCGGCGGCAAGTCGAAGGACTATTACGACTTCTACATGCGCCGCATCTCCCAGGAATTGGCGTTGAGGGGCGTGCCCGAGTCCTCGCTGTGACGGCGGCGTCCATGTCCGATCGGGTAGCGGGCGCGGCGGCGCTGGCCGTGGCGGCGGTGATCTGCTGGTGGGCGTGGCGGACCTTCCCGCATCCGCGGGAAGGGGGGACGCTGGTTCTGATCACCGTCGCTGCGCTCGCCACCGCGGCCCTGTTCCGCCGCGGCCCGCGGCGGGCCTTCTGGCCAAGGGCAACGCTATTCGGAATGGTCGTGCTGGCGGTGCAGGCATGCCTGCAGGCGGCTGCAGCGAGCGGCATCCTGGCCTGACCGCGCGTCAGCACTCCACCACGTTCACCGCCAGACCTCCCAGCGCTGTCTCTTTATAGCGCTCGTTCATGTCCGCACCCGTGCGCCGCATCGTCTCGATCACCTGGTCCAGGCTGACGCGGTGCGTTCCGTCGCCCAGCAAGGCGAGGCGCGCCGCCTCGATCGCCTTCACCGCGCCCACGGCGTTGCGCTCGATGCACGGCACCTGGACCAGCCCACCGACGGGATCGCACGTGAGGCCGAGATTGTGCTCCATGCCGATCTCCGCCGCATTCTCCACCTGCGCGTTGGTGCCGCCGAGTACGGTCGCCAGTCCCGCCGCCGCCATCGAGCAGGCGACGCCGACCTCGCCCTGGCAACCCACCTCCGCCCCGGAGATGGACGCGTTCTCCTTGAACAGTGAGCCGATCGCCGCGGCGACGAGCAGGAAGCGTGCGACGCCTGCCGCATCCGCGCCGGGCACGAAGCGCTCATAGAAGCGCAGCACGGCGGGGATGATGCCGGCGGCACCGTTGGTCGGTGCGGTCACGACGCGCCCGCCCGCCGCATTCTCCTCGTTGACCGCCAGCGCCCACAGGTTGACCCAGTCGATCACGGACAACGGGTCGGACAAGGCGCGCTCCTGGCGCTCCACCAGCCGGGCGCGGATGTCCGGCGCGCGGCGCTTCACGCGCAGGCCGCCGGGCAGGATGCCGCGCTGGTCCATGCCGCGGTCGATGCAGGCGGACATGGCCGCCGCGATCGCGTCCAGGCGCGCACGGACCTCGGCCTCCGGGCGCAGCGCCGTTTCGTTGGCGAGCGCGAGCTCG
>Ga0325400_1005566_pt1 | contig 11889 bp, 7 predicted proteins | sample PopdelMetagenome_2_FD_205662 | JGI IMG/M metagenome (GOLD analysis project Ga0325400, IMG submission 205662) | Populus deltoides microbial communities from Bellville, Georgia, United States - Xylem-PdKOR-R1 | ecosystem: Host-associated > Plants > Phyllosphere > Stem > Wood/Secondary xylem...
AGCTCTAATTCTTTTTACACTTGGTAGTTTTGCTACCATTTCTTCTTTGCTTGTCATTTACTTCCCCCGCTACTCGAGTGTAATCGTTATTTTATTGAGGATCTTACAAGACTTGACCCTTGATTAACTGATAGGTTTGCTCGTGATTCAGCTAATGATAATTAGTGAGGGAAATAAGTGTAGTACTGTACAAAACGAAGAATGTTGTGGCAATCAAGCCTTCTGTTCATTCCTGATGTTCTTGTTACATCTGCTCTTACTTGAGTCGGATTTCCATTGCAGGAAGTAGGCATTTTCTAAGAACCGACAGATTTCGAAGACAAAGGCGATGCTCTTGAATGCCAAAACCTCCAAGAATAGAATGACGGTGAGTTATGAAATGTGTAGCTTGCAGAACAGCTGTCCTTCTTCTTCCAAATAAAACATGTCTATGCCCCCACCAGCAATCATGATCCCAGGCAGGCCCCCTCTTCTCATTCCTCTCCACACTTGAATGGTCCTGATTGCAACTTGCCCTTTTCACATCTGACAACGTATCTTCCCCATCTTTCGAATCTAAACTCAACAAAACTAATATGAGTATGTTTGGTATTGCGGTAGTTGTTGTGGTTGTGATTTAAAAAAAGTTGTTTTATAAAAAGTACTTTTAGTTGTGGTTGGTTTGAAAAAATAGGTGTTTGGTTAAAACTGTGGTTGAAATTGAGGTTGAAGAAAAAATAGTTTAATGTGTTTGGTTAAGAATGTTTTTGAAATTGAGGTTATAAAATAATTTAAAAAAATATAAATTAATATTGATGGCTTTTAATTTAAATATTGTGGATTTAACTATTGCGGTAACATTATGAAATAAATCATACTTTATATATAAAAAAATTTATTGTTCTATTAAACTATCTACAATTCCATTACGTACAAAATTTATCTGACAAGAACTACAATTTTCATAATTTTTTAGCGTGTAATAAAATTAGATAAAATATTATCATGTATAAAATTCACTCTAAATTAGTTTTTTTAAAAAAAATTAACAAAAAAAAAACTTAACACACTAATTAAAAAAAAAAAAAAAATCCACGCAGTGCAAGTGAACAGTGCACGAAAAGTGCACTGTTCACTATTTTTAACATGAACAGTGCACTGTTCATGAACAGTGCATCATTTTGCACTGTTCATGTTAATTGCACTGTTCATTGAACAGTGCAATTACGTGAACAGTGCAAAAAAAGCATGTAATCCTTGCTTTATAAATGCTGCGTTTCCAACGCAGAAAACAGGTGGGACCCAGTAAATAGTAAATTGTTTTTTTTGTAACCAAACAGCTGCAACTGCGTTTTAAAAAAAACGCAGCCGCAGCCGCAGAGCCAAACGGGCTCTATATATTGCAACTCTTGTTTTGACTGTGGTTCAAAAATTATGTTAGAAATTGCAATAATTTTTGTTTAAAAATATATTTTTATATTAGTATATTAAAATAATCTAAAAATATTATAAATAAATTTAAATACAGTCAAAATAAAGCATATAAAATATTGCCGTTAGCACCTTCTACACACAACTATTGTTATTTTCATTTTATTATTATTATTATTATTATTATTATTATTAGGTAACACCACCTTTATTTCTATTATTACCACCGCAAGCTATTAATATTAATGTTATTATCATTATTATTTCTTTATCATAACACATCATTATTATTTCACATTACTTTTATATTATTATACATAATTATTTATAAATATCATAAAATTAAGTTGTTTTAATGTTTCTTGAAAAAAATTGATTTTAAGTGGTGCCACATGGATTTCAATAAATCACACATAATTACTTGTCAAATATCACGATAAATTTCCAAAAAAAATTATTATTGTCGTACAAAAAATAAAATAACGGAAAGATGCTAGTCAATAGGTGTAATAATAAATCGCGAAATTCAAGATTGAATAGGACAAATATTTTTATTTGGCATCTTGTATCGTGCGTATCGGAAACTGGTACAATGAGATGCACCTTAAAATTCCCCCTTTTATGTTTTAAAAAAAGGATGGAGGCTGGCACATATATCATCGGGAACTTTTATTAAACCTTTAATAAAGCTAGGGATTAGGGCAGCGAAGCTAATTGATTATACTTAAACACATCAATTTTTCTTTTTCTTTTTTTTATTTTTAATTTTTGTATAAACAATAACAATAACCACTGATACTTGAATTAAAAATATTTTTTTATAATTGAAATACACACAAACTGTGCAAATATTTATATTAAACTAAAAAACTATTAAAATTAAAAATATTAACACAACCACAAGGCCTCAGTCGCTAACCATGTTAGTTGAAATTAAAAGAAGACTATTGCACTCAAGCCCTCTGTTTAGTTTGAATGACTATTCTAATGACATGACTAACATTATTGTTAAAATTGTGGAATCAAGAGAACAGACTTTGTTTGATACATCAAGTACTTCTATCACTTCCTCAATCACACATGCAATAAAAATTATAAAACAAAATTTATTTGAGAGCTTTTAAAATCTTATTAGTTTAATTTAAAATTATTTAAAAATTTATTATATGAAAATCTCATTTTTTATAGCTTTAAATAAATCTTTAAAGTAGTGTTTTAAAACCCAGTCCGGTCCGGCGGGTCGACCCGGAACCCGGGCATGGAACAGAGCTAGGTTGAAGAAAAAACTAGCCAGGGATTTGCCCTGGCAAAACCTGAAGGGTCGACCTGGAACCCGGACTATCCGGGTAAACCCAGCTGAGACACGACTGTTTTATATATATATATATATATATATCAGTAAAACGACATCGTTTTTGGCCTAAACACTCAATTTAATTGAATGTCATCGTCTCTCTTTGTCTCCGACCCAAAATCTTTGTGGATCTCGATCCTTGCTAGTTGCTTAAACTATTTCTCTCCTAAAAGCTCATAAAAAGAAAGCATATGGCGATGATATTTGTTCAAAATCTGGTCAAAAAAAGAAAATACCCTTTCATTTTCGCTCTTGCTATCTTACTCGTTTCTACCACTATCTTCTTCTTATACTCAAACAATTTTCAATCTCTCACATTCTTTTTCATAGATCTCCAAAAATCTAACCCCACTACCTTAAAACCTTCTAAAAAAATCCAAATCCAAGGTGTTTGGTCCCTCTTTCTAATGGGTATAAAGTGCCTGTTCAGTGGCCGAAAATCAAGACATAGTGAGATTATTTTGATTAATTCTTTTTGGTAAGATTTTGGTTTTAGTTAGTTTTCTTCCTTTTTATTTTAGGTTTTAGTTGTTGGGCAAAATCTGGAAGCTTAATTTTAAGTGAGTTTCCTAAATTTTTTGTATTGTTTTAGGAGTGAGGGATGAGATTTGATATTTTTTTCCCTTAAGGATGTATTATGATGTTTTTTTTAGTTTCTTTGTTACGAGCACAAGAGAATAATATTTGAGGTCAAACTTAATTGGTTTGGTTTAATGTTAAGTCAGTTTCAACCTTCTCAAACTAGAATCGAACAAAAAAAAATTTAAATTGATTTTTCTCTGTTTTTTCTTGGTTTAGTTTTTCAATTAATTCTTTTTCAGTTTATCACTCATTAATTCTCTAAGAGTTTTCTCTTTCGACAGTTTTACGATATTCCAAAGCAACGTTTACACATTGCAATCTCTTAGAATTTTGCAATTCAATGCAGGGAACACGTACATACATACGCAAGGTTTATCAAGATACTATTCTTCATGGAGATGACTCCATAAGATTCATTGTAAAATCAATTAATTTTAGAAACATAAACTAATTCTTGATACTGAAGTTCATGTCTTCAAGAGGATCTGTACATTGCTTTTTTATGATGTTGTTTTGTTTTGTCTCGTTGGAGAGAGGGAGATTTTATGTCTGGTATTGTAAAAGAGGAGATGGTTATTATGGTCCATTAATGGCATGTGATGTTTTGTTGATTTAATCAACTTGATTATCATAGGTGGAGTAACAGTGGCCCTTTCAGTAGCCATCAGTTTTTTTTTGTTGACCCGGGTTAACCCGAGTCAACCCATCTGACCCGTGACTCGATCATTATACCGGGTCGACCACTGGGTCAGGTTTAAAAACTATGCTTTAAGACTGAGTTATTATAAATTATAAGTTATTTATTTGTCTGGCCTTCAATGGTAATCAATATAAACCATGTGAAAAATCTCCTAGATCCTTATTTTGGAGAGAAGGATTGTTATGTCTAGAGTGCTAGCTTTAATTATGTATTTTTATAGTTTTTCTGTCTAACAAACAACTTCTAAAAAAATAAAAGGCATAACTTATTATTTATAGGAAAATCTAAAAAACACTATAAATTGGTAAAATATCAATTTGCCCTTTGAGTGATATCTATATATTAATTCAGGATAATTTTAAAAATTATCTCTATCAAGATAACATGTAACTTGATCAAAACATAATATTCTCTATATAAGACGACTTAGTGATCTCAAATCTAAAGATCACTTATACTACCATCATGTGAGCCTTTCCATAAATATAAGTGATCTCTCCATACGAAATTATCATACGGTCCAGTTCAATAAACATGTCATATGACAAGTATCTACATATTAGTTCTAGGTATTCCTTACACCTCAACTTATGAGAACAACTGTTTCATTTCATAAAGAAAAGAACATTATATATATTCGTTAGAGTCGTAAACACGAATACTTTGATGCAATATAAATATTATAATTATAATAATTTTATAATTTTTTTTACAAAATATTTTTATAATATTGACTTTATCTTTTTTTTTATATATATTCATTAATCTACTATATGAATATTAAAGATAACATGTAACTTGCCTTTTTCATGTTAATTTGTCTAAGTGTTTTTGTTGGCTGCCTAACCAACTTCTATATCTATTTATGCAAAAATATCATTGAAAGTGTTTTAAGTGTTTGAGTGTTTAAGTGAAGAAAAAAAGTAGAAGAGAATTAAACCAACAAATTATTACTACTATTTTATTTAGAATAAAAGGAATAGATTGCTTATCGTTCATAGTAATCTTTTCAAATATATAGAAACAAAAGAAACTGAAATGCTGACTTATAACAACATATCTTGCCATGATTTGTTAACAAACTAACAGATTAATAAGCTCCTAGAGATTAGGACAATTATTTATTATTGTAGAAAAATCATAACAGAAAAAACAGAGTCTTTGAAAGTAACTTGAAGCAAACTTCAACACTTCTCCTTACTTTAAGAGCTGCAGACTCTTATTATTTGTCTTAGAAACTCAAATCTTCTTACTGGAAGTGCTTCAGTAAACAAATCAGCGAATTGATCTTCAGACTTGCAATAAATCAACTTAACATCAACATTTCTCTGTACCTCACGTAAAAAATAAAGTTTAATGTTAAAGTGTTTGGTTTTTCCATAAAACACTGGATTATGAGAGATTTCAATGGCTGCTTGATTGTCAATTGAGATCTCTATTGCTTCTTCTTCCTCCATGTGCAAATCACATAGAATCTTCTGAAGCCATAACGCTTGATTTACTGTTGTTAGGTTGTAATGAACTCTGCCTCTACAGTAAATTGTGTTATAATATCTTGCTTCTTGGATGACCACGAAAATATTATTGATCCTAGATTGAAACGGAATCCAGAAGTGCTTTTCATGTCATCAATGAATCTACCCCAATCACTATTAGAGAAACCATGCAATCTTAACTCTTGATACTTTAAAAATTTAACACCAAAATTGTATGCCTCTTTGATGAATCTCAGAATTCTTTTGGTTGCTCTTATATGTATTTCACGTGGACAATGTATAAAACGAGATAAAAGGCTCGTTGCATTAAATATATCAGGTCTGATTGCTGTTAAATACAACAAACAACCAATCAAACTTCTGAATTTCTCTTCATCAACTCTAGTAGTTCTATCTTCTTTGCTGAATTTGTCTTTTTGATTCATGGGAGTGGCTGTTGGTTTGTAGTTCTCAATATGAAATTTCTTCAGGATTTCCTTAGCATATTTCTTCTAGCATATGAATATTTCTTCTTTGCTCTGCACGATTTCCATTTCCAGAAAAAATCTCATGAGACCAAGATTGGTCATTTCAAACACTTGCATCATCTTCTGCTTAAATTCTCCAACCTGCTGTATATTGCTTCCTGTCACTAAAAGATCATCAATATAGAGTGATATTATGAGAACATCATTGTTAATCTTTTTTACATTGAGAGTTGCTTCAGATAAGCTTTTCTGAAAGCCAGAACTTGTCAAATAGTCATCAATTTTGCCAAACCAGGCTCTAAGTGCTTGCTTCAACCCATAGAGAGCCTTCTTTAGTAGATAAACTTTGTCTTCTTTTCTTTGAATCACAAACTCAGTTGATTGTTCAACATAAATTTCTTCTTGTAGAATGCCATTTAAGAAGGCTGATTTAACGTCTAATTGATATACTTTTCGGTTCTTATGTGCAGCAATAACAAACAATAATCTGCTGGTATCCATCTTTTCTACAAGAGAAAATGTATCAGAATAATCAATACCATAAATTTGAGTATACCCCTTAACAACCAACCCAACTTTATGTTTGTTGATGGTGCTATTTGCATTTAGTTTGGTCCTGAATACCCACTTCACATAAATGATATTTTTGTTTGATGGTTTATCAACTAGTTCCCATGTGCAGTTCTTTTCAATCATGGATATCTCTTCCTGCATTGCTTTCTGCCATTCTGGGTTCTGCTGAGCTTCTTCATAGTCTTCTGGTTTGCAAACTGCTACACTACTCCTTTGGTAAATGTCTTCAAGAGATCTGGTGCTTTTGATAAGTGAATCATCAATTGATTCATCTTGCAATTGAGGTTTGATTTTATCTTCAAGCAACTCATTTATTTGTGAGTCTCTCCAGTCCCATTGTTCTTCTTTATGGAAATAAACATCCCTGGTAATGGCCATCTTCTAAGTCTGAGGATGATATACTATGTAGGCTTTAGAAACAGTACTATAGCCAACAAAGATACCTAGCATAGCTTTCTTGTCAAGCTTGTCCTTATTGATCTGTGGAACATGAAAAAAACATATACTGCCAAAGATTTTAAGAAAGCTTAGTGAAGGTTTGTAATTATACCAAACTTCAAAATGTGTCTTTTCTTCCAACAATTTTGTTGGAAGTCAGTTTTAAAGAAAAATAGCTGTGTTAGTTGTTTCTACCCAAAACATCTCTGGCAAATTCTTTTCATGTAGCATGCATCTAACCATCTCTATTATATATATGTTTCTTCTCTCACTAACTCCATTATGTTCTAGAGTGTAAGGAGCAATGAGTTGATGTTCAATGCCAGCATCTTCACAGTAGAGATTGAATTATGATGAAGTATATTATTTACCATTGTCTGAATGAATGGTTTGAATTTTGCAGCTGCTTTGATTTTCAACCTTCTTCTTGAATCTCCAAAACATCCCAGCTACTTCTGACTTGTATGTCATAAAGAAAATCCAACACATTTGGGTGAAATCATCAATAAAGAGAATGAAATATCGAACACCTTTTAGTGAATGTGTGCTAAGAGGACCAACAACATTAGTATGAATTAATTGAAGTTTCCGTGTAGACCTCCAAATTGATTTTGGAAATGGTTTCCTGCTTTGCTTACCAAACTGACAAGCATTATAATTTGGTAAATGATCTGTGAATGAAGGCACACCTTTTACAACATCATGTTTTTTTATACTGAGCATCCATTGTTGATGACAGTGTCCCAACCTCTTATGCCATACTTCTATGTCATTTAGCTTTGTTGAAAAAGCTGTGTGCTCCTCCTCAAATGGTAGAAATGAGAAACTTTTGCCTCTCATCTTGGCTTGCAATATTTTTTGTCCAACATCATTAAATATATAACAAGATTTATCTTCGAAAATCACCTTCATACCTTTCTCTATTAATTGCCCAACACTTAACAAATTCTGATCTATATCAGGTACATAGAGAACATCAGAAATTGTTTTTGTACCTGATTTTGTTGTGATGACAATGGTCCCTTTTCCTTTTATTGCTATACAATCACCATTTCCAATTCTAACTTTAGCAACTTCACTAGATTGCAAAGTTCTAAAGAGACTTTTATGAAAAGTCATGTGATTTGTGCAACCATTATCAATCAACCAGTGATATGAGGATGTTTGAATTGAAAAACACGTGGCTACAAACATCTGATCTTCATCATCTTGACTAACGACTTGAGCATCTTCTTTTTTCTAAGGTTTTGTCTTGCAGATAATTGCTTCATGTCCAAGTTGGTTATATTTGCTACACCTTGCATCAGGTCTCTTCTAGCACTTGAATGGTGGATGACCCATCTTGTTGCAGTGTTGATATGGTGAAAAATTTCTCTTAAGAAATTTTTCTTTGTTATGAAATTGAATGATAGTAGTCTTACTGCTGCTTGAAGCTTATTTTTTTTTCTAAAGAACTTCTTCTTATTAGAATCTGGATACTTGGCTTGTAAAGCACCTTCTATAACATGGTCTTGCCTCATAAGTCTTCTTTTCTCCTGAGCTTGTAAGGCATTTAAGAGTTCTGCCAATGTAATCTTTGACAAATCTTTTGTATTTTTTAATGTAGTAATTGAAGCTTTATATTTTTCTAGTACTGTAACTAGAATTTTTTCAACAATTCTAGAGTATGTAAATGATGTTCCTAGCAACTTGACTCTGTTAACTATTCCAAGCAACCTATCTGAGTATTCCTTTATGGTCTCAGATTCTTTCATTCTTTGCAGCTCAAACTCTTGTATTAAGTTTAGGTTTTGCATTCCATGAATTCTTTCATCTCCTACATATTCCTTCTTTAGATAATCCCAAATGTCTTTTGCTGATTTAAGAGACACGATTCTTGTGAAAATGGTTGTTGAAACAGCAGCAAATAGACATACTTTTGCTTTTGATTTCTTGGTTTTCCTTTCTTTGTAACTCTTGATCTGCGCCATAGTTGGATTATTCGGTAATGGAGGAACATCATAATCTTTTTCAATTGCTTCCCAAAGATCTAAAGCCTCTAAATAAGTCTCCATTCTCACTGCCCAGAGTTGATAGTTTTCTCCATCAAAAACAGGAGAAGAAATGTGAGAAAAACTTGCTTCAGCCTCCATTACAAGTCCCTCAAGAAAATTGCTCTAATACCAATTGAAAGTGTTTTAAATGTTTGAGTGTTTAAGTGAAGAAAGAAAGTAGAAGAAAATTAAACCAATAAATTATTACTACTATTTTATTCAAAATAAAAGGAATAGATTGCTTATCATTTATAGCAATCTTGACAAATATATAGAAACAAAAGAAATTAAAATGCTAACTTATAGCAACATATCATGCCATGATCTGTTAACTAACAGATTAACAAGCTCCCAGAGACTAGGGCAATTCTTTCTTATTGTAGAAAAAATCATAACAGAAAAAACAGTCTTTGACAGTTTCGACAGTCCTGACAGTATCTACCAATTTAATATTTCCCATTATTAACAACTTCTCCACTCCACTGACCCTTCACAATTCCTGTTGCTGCCTTCCATCTCTCTCGCTCTTTCTTTCACTCTGTTACATATGACAACCTGTATAAGGCTTTTTTCTCCAGCTTCTGCAGCTAAAACTTCTCAAGTTGACCATAAAGCTACTCCTCTATTCTCTTCTTTAAACCCTGAAATTACACATTCAAGAAAGTCATACCATAGAATTCAAAGCAGCAAATATGGAAGCTTTCTTGAGCCGATCAAACCTTTATCGAAACCACAATTGTTGGACTTTGATAACCTCTCATAGTTTGTTCCTTATTGATGGTTGCCTCATTTGCAGCTGAAGAAGTGTTCTTCGACGCTGAAAAAATTAAGTCAAGATTATCTCCAATAAGTTAGGAAGTTAGTTACAAATAAAGCTGCTATAGAACAACTTCTTTTCTGTTAAAATCTTGTGATTATATTTTTGAAATTTGTTATTAGAACTCTTGTATAAAAGAGTAATTTAATCAATAAAAAAAATATTTTTAAGTCACAATAACAACTATATATTATTGGTTTTACTCTGTTTTTTTTAGTGTCTATATACTGTCAAAAACAACATTCCTGCTGATCATAAGTCCCGCTGCTTTGATGTGATCATTATTGGGACTTGATCAGCTGGCCGAGCAAGTGTCCCGCAATGGAATTGAGGTATGTTGTGTTGATCCTTCACCTCTTTCTATGTGGCCTAATAACTATGGTGTTTGGGCTGATGAGTTTCAGAGCTTGGGGCTTGTAGATTGTTTGGACAAAACATGGCCTATGACTTGTCATTATATTGATGAGCACAAGACGAGGCATCTAGACCGTCCATTTGACTTGGATAAAATAGTTCTTATGGATTGGAGAGATTCCCATCTGGGAAATGAACCTTATATGCGAGCTAGCAATTCAAGGCAAGCTTCCATCATTTTTGTATGTCATGCCATTTGATTCAAACTTGGTATTTTTAGAGGAGGCTTGCCTGGTTAGTAGGCCGGCATTATCTGACATGGAGGTTAAGAGTAGGATGGTAGCAAGATTAAGGCATTTAGGAATCAAAGTGAAGGATGTTATCGAGGATGAGAAAGCTTCAATTGCGATGGGGGGACCTCTACCAAAAATCCCTCGAAGTGTGATGGCTATTGGTGGGGCTTCAGGGGTAATCCACCCCTCAATTGGGTTCATGGTGGCTAGAACAATGTCTTTATCCCCAGTTGTAGCTGATGTTATTGTAGAGTGTCTTGGCTCAACCAGGGTGATCAGGGGAAGACCACTTTATCGTAGAGTGTGGAATGGCTAGTGGCCTTTAGAGAGGAGGTGTACAAGGGAATTTTATTCTTCTGGGATGGGGACTTTTTTTAAGCTTTGATCTTAATGTAATTTGGAGGTTCTATGATGCTTTCTTCGAGTTGGATCCCTATTACTTTCAAGGGTTCCTCTCCTCAATGTTATCTCCTAGGGAGCTTGCTTCATCTGGCTTATCTTTATTTTGTAACGCCTCAAATCAATGCAGGTTTGACTTTGTTACAAAGTGTCCTGAGCCCATGGTTAGAATGATGAGCAACTTGGCACGTGAAATAATTCGAGGATAGAAAGTTGCACTTGTTTGTTACTGAATAACAATGATTTTGGAATTTATATATCCAAAAGGAAAATGATTCTTGATTTCATTTCCCATCTCTTGCTATGCAAGTCTGTAGAAATATCCTGAAATTCATTTTATCACTTTGTTGGCTATGTCTCAATTTTGGAACCCAAATTTGAATTTCAGTTGTATGGTGCCATTCTTACTACTGAAAAGGACGGACCCCATACATCCTTGCGAGTTTTCCAGCAGCACTTTGTCATAAATGCCTCATAGGAAAAAATATCAGGATTTTGGAAAATAGAGCTCTTATTGCTTACAGGTGAACTACCAAGTTTGATGTTGTTGATGCAAGAATCATCAGATTGCTATTGAGCGTCCAATTTAATGTTTTTAGAAAGTTAAAAACTTTTAAGTGACATGTAATGACGGTGAGCTTTTAACGGTCATGTTTTCCTTTACGTCAACCATTCAAACAATACAGACAGTTAGTTTATGGTAGTCTGCAAACTGGGGATGATCCTTTTCCAGGATGTAATTGCATGGTTTTAATCCAAGAGATAGGGGATGATCAACAAGCTATCAAGTATATCCCAGAGTGATCATAATGTGGATCATAATGACGGTGATGGGGGGTGATCCTTTTCCAGGATGTAATTGGATTGTTGCAGGCTAATGTTGGAGTGTTGGTGTTTAATGTGGATAAAATTCTTGATAGATCTCTTGCGTAAAGGACTCATTTGATCATGGTGTTAATTGCGACCATGCAAG
>Ga0325400_1005570_pt1 | contig 11885 bp, 11 predicted proteins | sample PopdelMetagenome_2_FD_205662 | JGI IMG/M metagenome (GOLD analysis project Ga0325400, IMG submission 205662) | Populus deltoides microbial communities from Bellville, Georgia, United States - Xylem-PdKOR-R1 | ecosystem: Host-associated > Plants > Phyllosphere > Stem > Wood/Secondary xylem...
AAAAAAAACAAAGATATTTTGAACGTTTTTAACCGAATCATGAAAACCCTCAATTTTATAAATCAAGGTTACTGTTCCCAAAGCTATAAAAACCATAATTAATTGAACAAGGTAAGAGGAATTGGACAAAGAAGCTCAAGCACAGATGATTGAGGAGCTGTGTAAGTGGAAACTTGTTGCTGGTGATGTGTTTAGAGAACCAGATTGCTCAAAGCTTCTCTGTGTTATGGTTGGAGATGCCGGTAGTTACTACTGGTTTTTTAGCCCTTGGTTCCACGTCGCCAGCTTCACGAGGGATCGATGCTGCTGATAGGGATGATTTTACTGTATCTTTTCCTGGGTATTGTGGTAGGCTATGTCGCAGTCCGTTTGCGGAGAGCCATAGAAGGAGCTCCAGAAGGAAGAAGGTCTATTTCTTGGTCGATTGCGTGCTTACTCCCTGGAATTGTCTTCGTTATCCTTACAATATTTCTGAACTTCATTAATCTCTAGGGAAGCCATAGCACTGGTGCAATTCCTATCTCCTTGTATTTTGTCCTTTAGACCCCTTTGGTTTTGCATTTTAGTGCCACAAACTCTTTTGGAACGATTCAAAGGGACATGAGCCAAGGCCATTCAGTACCCAGCGAGAACAAACCAGATACATTAGGAAGAAGAACCTTCCTTGTATAGCAGACATTTCAAGCTTATTCAAAACACACCCCACGTGGGAGGAGGAAGAAAGAAGAAGGAGGTATAGCAAAGATGTGTTGGTAATCTTATGGCTGTTTTTGTCAGTTCGTGTCGGTAATTTTAGGTGTGTTCTTGCATGATTTTCAGTGAAGAATTGTTGCTTTGGAATTATTTTTACAAATTTGTTTATTTAATGCTAGTTATAATGGTTTTTGAAATGGTAAGCAACACTAGAGAATTATTGTTTTTGGTTGAAACCATGAAGAACTCTTTTTACTTTTTTTTTTTTAATTTTTTAGTTATTAAAGATATTTTAATCATTAAAATTATTATTATAATAATAAATCTGTAAATAATAGTTGATATAGCATGGTAAATAATAGGATGATTATTTTTTGTTCGATTTGGTTTTTATCAAAAAAAGTAATTAAATCAAAATTTTTTTAAAAAAACTGAAATCGGTTCAAGCCGATCGGTTTAGGTTCGGTTCGGTTCGGTTTTTTAGGATAAAAACCGGTTTGGCTCGGTTGTTTTTTTTGTTTTTTGGGTTTGAGTTCAGTTTGATTTTTTCGGTTTTAGATTTATAAAATCAAAACCAAACCAAATTGACAGTTTTTTTAAAATTTTAATTAATTTTTTTTATAATTCAATTTTTTCAATTAACTTAATTTTCTTGATTTTTTTTAATTTTTTTCTCGCACCTAGTAAATAACCTAGATTACTCTATGACATCTATGTGCATAAAACAAGGGGACAAAGTTTTGGAGTTTCATTCCCATTTCTCCAGTCCGTCCCTATCTACTAAAGAAGCATCGGTTTCTCTCTCATTCTCTCTCACCGTCCATTTTCTTGAGTTTCAGCTTCTACTCACTAAAAAATTGAAAACACAGTTTTTGAATAATAATAATAAGAATAAAACGTAAACTCCCTAATTTAACGCTCTAGTCTGCAATCAAAATCCAAAACCAAAGCTTTCCTCATATTCTCTCATTTAAAGCAAAACCCATTTCTCCTCTGTTAAGAAAAAAGAAGAAGAGAGCAATGGCGTCGAATATAGGGATGATGGACAGTGCGTATTTTGTCGGGAGGAATGAGATATTAACATGGATCAACAATAGGCTTCAGCTCAATCTCTCTCGTATTGAAGAGGTCTTCTTTTCTTTTCTTTAGGAAATATATTTGTTTGTCTCAGTTTGAGGGAATGTTGGCCTTTTGTGATTACTGTTCTTCTTTTAGGAATTTGGAACATTTTCATGAAATGGGTTCTTGTTTATAAGCGTTTTCCAGTATTTTTCTTAAGTTAATTTTCTGTTACGGAGAATTAACCAAAATGGGATGCTCTGATTTAAATTATCTAATTCTGTGTTCGACTTGGTTCTGAAATCAGCTTTGTCTACAGGATTGTTAATTTTTACAAGTACTTTGGATTTCTTGTGTTTTAAGGCTGAGTTTAAAATCTTTAGATATGGCTTTAGGACTAAAGAGTGCTCTTCGAATGAGATGTATTTCACATCATGCCTTTTTAATCCCTTATTTTCTAATGTTATTCGTGTGTGTCTAGGCTGCTTCCGGTGCTGTGCAGTGTCAGATGATGGACATGACTTATCCAGGAGTTGTACCGATGCACAAGGTAACAGAATTCTGCCTCGGACATTTTTATTTTTAATATTTTCCTTGTCGTTTGGTTAAGTATTGCAATTATAGAATGCCTTCCTCTACATTTCAGTTTCATTTGTTGTAGGTGAATTTTGATGCAAAGACAGAATATGATATGATCCAAAATTACAAGATTCTGCAAGATATATTTAACAAGTTAAAAATTGAGAAGGTACTAATTTCAACTTTCATGTGTAAGATAAATTTTTCGCTTTGCTTTATGTGTAGAGCTTTTCGATGTTCAGATACATTTCTATTAATTTTACTGAATCGCCATGTCCATATAAACCTTGGGCTCCTAGTTTGATTCTCAGCAGGAAGCTTCCGCTGACTAAAATATGAGAATGTAATTTCCATCATATGATACGGTTTCGATATATAATTTGCAGCATTCTGCTTCTTGTGTTTATACATTTTCCCATTCTTGCATGTTACCATTTGGACCATTACTTCCTTGGTTGGATCAACTATATGAGTTGGCATTATAGTAAGCCTGTCCAAAGGCAGAGTTGGATGGGAGATTCTTGGAATTTCTGATTCAGGTTTGTTTCAGTCTGATCAATTCTAGGCCCAGAAAATTGAAGATGGTGAGCTTGGTTTAAGTCAACAAAGTCAGGAAAAAAAAACATAGAGGGAGAAGCTAAACATTGTTCATGTTTCAGCAAATGGTGACATTATTCCACCCCTCCATTTTGAACTCTCAACAGCCCTTCCCAACTTATCCATCTAATAGGCGGATGCAAGCAGAAAATGATCAAAGATCGCAAGAAGGCTATCTCTGGCTTCTAACATCAGAGAAAAGACAAAGAACTTCAAGGGCGAAATGAAAAAGGGGTAATGGGAATCAAAGGTTAAGAAGTATACTTCAACTCACAAGTATAGGCTCATTCTCAATCACAATAGTGGCCTCTCAGTTGTATTAGCGATACATATAGAGATATGATTGAGCTTGTTGATTGTGTTGTTAACATGTGAGTTGAAGGTGTGTGTTTTTAGTTAACAGTGTTGATATTCTTCAAGGTTCTAACATGAGTGAGGAGACTGGGTACAGTTTTTCTTTTTTCTTAATAATAGAACCAAGACACTATATTTTCCTTGACATCCCTTCTCTTTCGATCTACATGGCAGCATCTTGAAGTTAACAGGCTTGTTAAAGGGAGGCCATTGGACAACTTGGAATTCTTACAGTGGCTGAAACGATACTGTGACTCTGTGAATGGTGGCATCATGAATGAGTATATCACTTTTACATTCTTCACCCTTCCATTTATTTTAGCTCTCTTGAAATTGTTTTTTTCATTTGCTCTAGTCTCTTACATACTTTTTATTGAACATTTTTGTTTCTAAAAGGAACTATAACCCATTGGAACGGAGAAGTAAGGGTGGGAGGGACCGTAACTCTAGGGGTTCTCAGAAGAACACAATACCGCAGCAAGCAAGCAACATGCATAACTCTTCCTCTGGTTACACAGTTGACCTGAACAAAATGTCTGGTAAATATGCAGCACGTGATATCTTCCATATCCTTGCCTCTCTTTTTTATTTTGCCTTCATTTTGCTTTAATCCTTTGTTGTTTAATGCATGTTGCTACAGGGCAAAAGCAAGGGAGGGGAAGTGCTGTGGTAGGTGAGGCAAATTCTTCGGAGGAGATTCAAGCTTTGTCCAAGGAGGTATTGGATTTATTTTATTTTATTTTTTTTATTGTTTTTGAAACTGCAGCGAGTCAAAATCCCCTTGCATTTAGTTTCTTTGATATATGCAGATTGTTATCATGCACTTTAGAGTTTAGATGGTCAATTTGGCAGGGAGATGAGCAAGTGTTTTACACAGATGGTAGCGATTGAAATTTTTCAATAACCGCACTAGCTCTACTTTGTAGTCATAGTTCTCATATGGGGAAACCTCAATTTAATTCCTACCAGATTACCTCATTATGAGTTGAGTTCTAAACCTTTTGATTTTATCAATTTTGCCCCAACATTAGAAAATATCACTCTTCTATTTATCCACCTGTAATAATAGTTAAAAGATTCCATCTAATTTGCACGTGCTCTGAAGTGTTTTATTCCAAGGATTTTAAAATAAGCTCTAATTTTCCCTAAAAGACAATCTTAATGTTAAATAATACTATTTTTTTCTATTTTCCTCTCCATTTTGCTATCTTGTATAAAAGAGAAATTTACTATATTTTGGTGGTAAAATTATTCTTCAGGGAACATGAGAGTTTATTTTGGCTCTATGGATGGAAACACTTAACAAGCATGTGCAAATTGGATGAAATATCTAAACTGTCATCAACAGCGGATAGATGTAGGGATAACATTGACTGCTGTACATTATGTTTGGGGAAAAATTGATAGAGTCAACAGAATTTAGATTCAATTGATAATGAGGTAATATGCTACGTTGAGTTTACCTCTTCTCATAATAGCCTTTGGCTATTGAGACCTTGGAATATGAAAGATATCATGCAATAAGTATTGAAGTTTCTGGTGTGCATATAGATTGCAGATATGAAGCTCTCAGTGGACCTCTTGGAGAAAGAAAGAGATTTTTACTTTGCAAAGTTGCGTGATATAGAAATACTATGTCAGACTCCTGAATTGGAGGATCTACCGGTAAGAGTTTCTGGATGCCTAATATATAGATAAAAGACATGGTTAGTATCATAAACATGGAGTGGGGTTATGCTTCTAGTCATGCTATTGTTTAAATTCCATGCAGGTGGTAGTTGCTATAAAAAAGATACTGTATGCTGCTGATACCAAGGAATCTGCACTTGAAGAAGCTCAGGAATACTTATCTGAAGCTATCTGTACTGGTGAAACTGAAGTTGAAAGTGAAGTTTGAGTTCTGGCCAGCAATGGAATCTTGCCTGGGTTGCAGGGCTTTCAGGGCGTTGTCATGAAGCTTAGTTTTTTACCAGCAATGGTAAATAAGTGTAGTGTTTTCTGTTTATTATGTGTTCCTGGGTTTTTGTGAATTTAATTGGCGACTAATCTATCAAAGTTAAAGGGAAGCTGCCGTTGCTCCCTTCTTCTGCACTGTGTTTGTAAGTTTAGTACATGTTCCTGGGTTTATGTGAATTTACGCGGTGACTAATCTATCAAAGTTAAAAAGCAACTATTAATGCCGCTTTCTTCTCCACCGTATTCGTAGGTTTTGTCCTGAACTAGTTGTCTGATTTCCTTATCTTTCTTTGTTCAATGCCAATATCCCACACGAAGAAAAGGAAATTGAACACACACACACAGAGTAGACCCGGTGGATAACAATAATCTGAAGGAAAACGATAAGAGCAGATCATCAAATTTGCTAGTTATTTTAATCCAGCAATAAAGTGACATGATTTACACCCATCATTTTCCTAAAACTGAAAGTTCTTGGAGAGCTGTTTCCATCCATCACTGTCAACTACCTTGGCCACCATAGCTTACAAAGAGAGAACATTTATCATGAACAGTTGTGTAATTGGGATGTGAAACCATTCAGCTCACCACAAGAAAGTTACTTTCCACATTGCCAACATACATGATATAATAAGATTTCAGTTGGAAACCGTTGCTTTTAGGATTCTCCTTCCAGCTACAAGTGTACCCCAAGATTTAATAATGTAAGATCATAGTTAATTAGTGGAAAATCCCGACCAGAAATAATAATAATAAAAAAACCTATATACGAAAAATAATTATGGCCGAAGACTTGATGAAAATAAGCATGTGTGACATGAATTAGGAGCAAATTGGTAAAATTTATTGTCAACCCCATTTTTAGTAGTATAAACCCTGAGTACGTGAATATGTAACACGAACAAAATACTCATGATTGATGGTTTAATGGAAAACATTTAAGTATCAGCTATAAAGCCAATTAAGGACAGTGGCCTAGGAGCAAAAGAGAGGGTGAGAGGAGAGCTTCCTTTTTCTTCTTTTTATCCTCCAAATTGGTTTCTAAGGGTGAATGAGAGTGAGGATCGATATAAAAAACACAATCAAAGCTTGTGGAAAAGGGGAGGAGAGTGAGAGGTTGTAGTGCTCTGGCTATGGTTTGGAAAATTATAATTTGGATAGAAGGAAAGGTGGGTTCTTGGATTCTTTGATTCCCACACCAAAATTCCTTTACATTAGAGTTACATGGAAGTGTTGGAATGTTTACTCTCCTTAACTTCATGTGTTTGTTGCGTAATTGATTTCTCCCTAGGTTATGTAAAATTAAGAATTTTGTGTTTGAAATAATGTAATTAGTAGATAAATGAAAGAATTTGAGGCCAACCATGTGTTGCCGGCCATGAATGTGCAAGTGTAGTAAGTTTCAAATTTGAGCATGATTTGATGTAATGATGTTTTTGAGTTGATTTTTGTGTGATGTGATGGTGATTTGCATGTTTGTGTTTGATTATGTTGCTATTAAAGTAGCTTGTGATGTGTAAATTGTTGTTGATTTGTTAGGAAGTTTGGTTAAGTGAAATCATGATGTAGAAGAGGGGATGATAATATTGCGTAGAAGGTGTTTGATAAAATACTTGAATGAGATGAATAAGTTGGTGATTAAAGTGTTGGCAAATTCTTAATGGAAAGGGTAGGTTAGTAACCAAAAGACATGATAAAAACTTGAATTGAATGAGTAAATAAGTGGCAAAAAATAACATGAAGGATGTCTGAATGAATGAATGAGTAAGTAGTTTAAAAGACATGACAAATTCTTGAATGAAATGAATGCTTGGGTTAAAATAAATTATGTGTATGGGAAGCCAAAAATGGCATAATGGGTGTCTGAATGAAATGAATGCTTGTGTTGGAATGAAATAAAAGTATGGGAAGTCAAAAATTACATGATAAATGTTAGAATGAAGTGAATGTTTGGGTTATGGAATTGAATGATGAAATGCATGGAAATTAAAATAGGTTAATGGGAATTAGGTGATGAAATATATGGACGTGTTTTTTAAAATGATTTTCACTTGAAAATATATTAAAATAATGTTTTTTTTTAAAAAAATTATTTCTGATATTAGTGCATTAAAATAATCTGAAAATACTAAAAAAAATATTAATTTAAAATAAAAAAATAAAAAAAATTTAAAATGTTTTTAAAACGCAAAAATAAATAGAGCCTAAAATTGAGTGATGGAAATAGGGTAACGAAATGCAAGGGCATTAAAAATGGGTTATGAAAATGGTTTAAAAAAAAGATTAGAACATTAAAAATGAATTATAAAAATAATCAAAGCTAGTACATTAAAATAAGTTATGGAAATGATTAATCAAAATGTTAGATCATTAAAATGAAATATGGAGTTAGTTGACAAAATACTTAGATATAAAAATTGAGTTATGAAATTAGATGAGGAAATGTTTAGACAATAAAATGAATTACAAAATGAGATAACAAAATGAATGTTTGAATGGAATGAATGAATTGATAACTAAAAATAACATAAGGCATGATGATGTTTATGGATAGTTGAAATAAATGACTTGGAATGATTAGATACTTGCATGCACTGTTATTAAATTCGGTCCGGCCCGGCGGGTTAATCTGGTAACTGGACCGGTCCGGGTTTAATAAAAGACTTGCTGTGGCAACAGCCTGGCCAAACTCAGGCAATCCGGCGGGTCGACCCGAGATCCGGGCGAACCCGGACGAGACCCGTTTTTTTTTAAATGTGGGATTTGAAACTTATTAGTATATATACTCTATGATTCCAAGAAAAAAGTCATGTTTTTTCAATGTGGGATAAAAAACCTTTTGGTTTAAATATTTCAATTTAAAAGGATAACATAGTATCTTTTCAAAGTGGAATTTGAAACCCTTTCGTATATATACTTTATATTCCCAAGAAAAAAGTTATGTTTTTTCAATGTGGGATTTGAAACCTATTAGTATATATACTCTATGTTTCCAAGAAAAAAATCATGTTTTTTCAATGTGGGATAAAAAAAACCTTTTGGTTTAAATACTTCAACTTAAAAGGATAACATAGTATTTTTTCAATGTGAGATTTGAAATCCTTTTATATATATACTCTATATTCTTATGAAAAAAGTTATGTTTTTTCAATGTGAGATTTGAAACCTATTAGTATATATACTTTATGTTTTCAAGAAAAAAGTTATGTTTTTTTAACGTGGAATAAAAAATTTTTTTAGTTTAAATACTTTAACTTAAAAGTTTAACATAATATTTTTTTAACGTGGGATAAAAAACTTTTTAAAATATTCTTTTAAACTTGATAATATGTATAATTTATATTTACATGGATTTTTTTATATAAAATATTAAAACTTTAATTTTTTTTTATTTTTTCCGGGTTAATCCGAGTTGACTCATAAAATCTGAAACCCGATCTCTTAACCGAATTAACCCCGGACCGGGTTTAATATCTATACTTCCATGGATAGCTTCTTGAATGGTATGAGGGGCGTCTGAAGCGGGACCAGCTACGGGAGAAGCAGGAACACCAGGTATGTGTTCACCATTTTCCCTGATTTTGTTAAAGAAATATTTTTGTTTAATTATTGTGCATAAACTCAAGGGGAAGTTTAGAATACGAATTAGATATGAATGTTTTGTCATATGAATTGAAAAATCGGGCTACTTTGAAAAATTAAGTTGATTGCATTGCATAAATGGAAGCTATTTTTAAAAATTAATGAAATTGATGTGAAATATAAAAATACAAATTTGACATGAAGTTTATGAATATAAAATGTGATGCGATGTATACGAATATGATTTCAAAGTGAAGTAAGGATTCACCCTTTACCTCCTTGATTTTTTTAAGTTATTCTTGTAAATGCTGGAATATGAGTTGCGCACACACATGCACACATACTTGAATCAGGATCGATCGATCGATCGATATCCTAACTCCCTTCTTTGGTAACATGGGTGTAATTGTAACTCTATAAACTAGAGATCTCATGGAATAATAAGCAAATTCAGCCTCCAAAGAGAGGGGTTTTGACAGCTACAACCATAGCTTGGAGCTGTCAATGAGGCTGCACTCTGTCACATTTGGATTTTGTCGAGAGATCTCCTCTGAAACTTTATAAGAAATGTAAGTGCAGCTTGTTCAGACTCTAGCTCGAAAGATCTCACTTAATTGGTTGAGAATACTAACTTCTCATAGAACTAGCTTTCCAATGTAATTATCAGGTCCCTTCCATATCAGCTGCTATTTTCTTCAGTGGTCGAGATAATATATGAACAGACAAAAAGCTCTCTATTTTGCCTTTCTGCCCTGGATAATAACCGAATGTACATCTAAACACAGAAAATCTGAAGGTTGTGGCATGCAGTCAGCCATATCACGAACAACAGGGGGGGGGGGGATCCATGGTGACGACGGCAATAAAAGGAATTATACAGTGTACTCTATGAAAGGCCTTAATATTTTTTTTTATTTGTGTTTGATAAATCAAGAGATTTCATGGAAACCAAGCAATGGTTTGAGGAAGAAGTTTGAGAGTACAGATTGAACCATAATATTGCCCTGACAAAAAGTCCGAAGCACAAGAGCGAAAACATAAATCAGAACATACAGACGGAGATTAGATAGTAGAGCACATCCATACTGGAGCGTCGATTGAGCTTAGCATAGAAATTAGAACCAGGGTACGAAGCCGATGTCTTCTAACTTCTTGCGTGGAAAGTTGATCAGGTTGATCAGCCATGTGATTTCCATCCCTCGTAAAAACGGGAACGGCACCAGTCAAAACCTAAGAAGCATGTCAATGTTTTATAACAATTTTGATCAATAAAAACATCTTCGAGACCATTTATTCTCATCACCAGTCCCGATAGCTTTACAGGATTGAAAACTTATAATCCAACAATCTTCTCCAACGATTTTGAGAGTAGGACAAATGTGCAACTTCCCTCGAATTCCTGAGGCCCGCCTTGGCCATCTCCAGTGACAGTAATTCTCATTTTGCAATTGCTTCAGAACCCGCTCTCGGTACTTCAGATTTCTGGCATACTCGGAATATTGCAAATCCCTGCAGCTGTGCCTCTCTCAATTGTGGAAAAGAAATTAGATGACTATGGAATAGGGCCATGAGATGCTGAAGATGAACGACACAGCTCACATGACAGTCCGAGATGCCTGAAAACTAATAGCAACCCAAAAATTGGCTGTATTGCCAACTTCCAAACTAGAAGTCTCATTGCAGGAGGAAACCATTTGCAGCATAAAGTTATTGGCTGGTTGAACGGCGGGTAAGGTAACAATCTTGTTGCACTGAAGATAACATTAAGAGAGGAAAAGCAGTACACGTTGTGAACGAGAAGAAATGGTTCCTGCAAAAAGTGATCGATTACAAGGATCTGGTAGTACTTGGCGTGTATTTCATCTTCCGTGAGAAAGTCAAGCACATAATTAAACGCTTGAAAATAAAGCAAGCAACCATGATATTTAAATACTATAATCTTACAACATCATGTATACTTAGAAAGAACCACAGATCACATTAGACAGACAGAAAAATCGCCAGATTCAGTGAAAACAAAGAACTCTACTAAGTAGCAGCATCAGCATGTAACTGAAAGGAACTCTAGCAAGTCTTCCCCAACAATGAACACTGTATCAGGACAAGCTGGAAGCTCTCAGTATCGGTCATCCCTGTCACCATCAAAGAATGTATAGCTGCTACTCCTCCTGGACTTATCCTGCAGAACCAGAACACATGCATTGAGCCATTATCTTATTATAGTTGCAATGTGTTCGGAGATATTTAATGCTACATATTATTGGTAAACCATTTAATCAACTGCAATCATGATCAATTAAAGAAACTCCCTAGTTTATCACTTACGCTATTTTTGTTCACAAAAATGCTGAAGAAAACAATGGCAAGAAATAATTTCTAGAAAATTATGTGCCATTGGATCATGATCTTAATGCGGGATTCAATGGTGGTGCCCTCAGTCCTTTCCTAGCATTTTAATGTTTAGCATTGCTCTTTTCTTAATTAGTAGAACAAAACTAGAGATGGTTCAGGCAACGAGGGAATGATGTAGGGCGCTCATCCCTCTCAACTTATCCATCAATCCTTTCCACTCAAACAAACATAGTGTGGCATTTTATCAGCAGACTCCTAGAATCATTATGGCTCTCAAAATCAGTTTAAGAAAATTGTTTATGGCTCATCACCTACCTTGGTAATGAGCTTCTCAAAAGCATAAGTCCCATTCTCTTCAATGTATTTCTCTGCGGCAGATAGAACGTCATCTGGTTTGCTGAAGATATCCTTCTTTCTTGGCACATACAATATATTAATGGTTTCCTGTGGGTTGGCATAGAAAGGTCTCACAAAGTTCTCGTAAACGTATGCAGCACCACTAAAGTATGGAACAACCAACCAGCAGGTCAAAATGAGCTTCGCAAATGGCCAGATTGGTATCCTGCCATTACATTCAAGGGTTTAGCAAATTCTGCCACCAGCTAAATATTTTTGCAAAAGTGCATTGTTAAAATAACAGTAACAACTTAACAAGGCATTTCACCATATTGAGAAATTACCCCAGAAACTAAATAAAATAAATCTTCCAAGCT
>Ga0325400_1005580_pt1 | contig 11880 bp, 9 predicted proteins | sample PopdelMetagenome_2_FD_205662 | JGI IMG/M metagenome (GOLD analysis project Ga0325400, IMG submission 205662) | Populus deltoides microbial communities from Bellville, Georgia, United States - Xylem-PdKOR-R1 | ecosystem: Host-associated > Plants > Phyllosphere > Stem > Wood/Secondary xylem...
GGAGGCGGCCGAGATCCGATGGGTCGACCCTGCCGACCTTCCCGCGATGGCGATGCCGCCGCTCGACTATCCGCTTGCGGACGCGCTGATACGGAAAATGGAGGCCCGAGCCGGAATCGAACCGGCGTGCAAGGATTTGCAGTCCTCTGCGTAACCACTCCGCCATCGGGCCTCGATCGGGAGCGAGCGGGCAATGGTCGATCCCGGCGGATCGGTCAACCGTTCGGCGGAGGAAACGACGCCTGCTTGGCGCGCGTCCTGCGAGCGGCTAAGTGCCGGCCTGTCAGACAGTGTATTGCTTCCATAGCACAGTTGTGCGAGACCCAGACCATGATCGCTGATTCTTCGGCCGCCACGCTCCACCGCGACCTTTCCGACAGCCGCCTGGCGCCGGATTTCCACACCATGCGCCTGGCCATGGTGTCCAGCCAGTTGCGGCCCAACGCCGTCAACGACCCGCGCGTGGTCGCCGCCATGGCGACCGTCCCGCGTGAGCGCTTCGTGCCCGCCGACGCGCGGTCGCTCGCCTATCGCGATGCGGCGCTGCCGCTGGGCGATGCGCGCTGGCTGAACGTGCCGACCGCCACGGGCAAGCTGCTGACCCAGGCCTATCTTCGTCCCACCGACCGCGTGCTGCTGATCGGCGCGGCGTCGGGCTATACGGCGGCGGTGCTCGCCGAGCTGGTGGCGGAGGTGACGGCGGTCGAGTCATCGCCGGTGCTGGTCGAGATGGCGCGCGCCGCGCTTCGCGGCACGAGCCGGGTCGCGCTGGTCGAAGGACCGCTGACCGAGGGTGCGCCGGGCACGACGGGTCACGACGTGCTGCTGGTCGATGGCGCGGTGGAGGAGCTTCCGTCCGCGCTCGCGGGCCAGCTGGCGCCGGAGGCGCGCGTGGTGACGGGCCTGTGCGAGCAGGGCGTCCTCCGTCTCGCCAGCGGGCGATGCGTGGGCGGGCGGTTCGGGCTCCAGCCCTTTGCCGACCAGGATTGCGTCGTGCTGCCGGGCTTTTCGCGCCCGAGCGGCTTCCGCTTCTGAAGGAAACAGCCCTTGCGTCGTCGTACCGCCGCGGCGGCCTTGCTGGCGCTGCTTCCCTCGGCTCACCCCGCCTCCGCCGACACGCTGCGCGACGCGCTGCGGCGGGCCTATGACAATAATCCCAGCCTGACCGGTCAGCGTGCCGCCCAGCGCGCGCTGGACGAGGGTGTGCCGCTGGCGCGCGCCAGCGGGCGGCCGCAGGTGAACGGCAGCACCGGGCTGGTGCAGCAGGTCTTCAACACGGCCGGCGCCAACACCTTCTCGCCCGACCGCCAGGCCACCGCGGACACGCAGCTATCGGTTCCCGTGTTCCAGGCGGGCGCGATCCGCAACGCCGTGCGCGCGGCCGAGACGCGCGTCGACGCCGGCCAGGCCCGGCTGCGCGGGACGGAGGCCGACCTCTTCACCGCGGTCGTCGGCGCCTACATGGACGTCGTCCGCGACGAGGCGATCGTCGAGCTGAACGGCCAGAACGTCCGCGTGCTCGACGTCAACCTGAAGGCCAGCCGCGACCGGTTCGAGGTGGGCGACCTGACGCGGACCGACGTGGCCCAATCCGAAGCGCGTCTGGCGCTGGCGCGGGCGCGCTTCCAGTCCGCCGAGGCGCAGCTGATCTCCAGCCGCGAGAACTATGTCCGGCTGGTGGGCTCGCCCGCCGCCGAGCTGGCCGATCCGCCGCCGCTGCCCAACCTGCCCGCCACGCCCGACGTCGCGGTGGAGGAGGCGATCGCCGACAATCCGACGCTGCTCGCCGCCGCGCGGGAGCGCGACGCGACGCGGTTCGACGTGAGCGTGGCCAAGGCGTCGCGGCTGCCCCAGGTGACGGCGGTTCTCGGCGGCAGCTATTACAACAATCTGGGCACGCTGCGAAATCCGGTCGGTCCTCGCGTCGGACAGGACGGGTTCGGCGCCAACGCCGGCGTCCAGCTGAACCTGCCGATCTTCCAGGGCGGGCGGCCCGCCGCGCAGATCCGCCAGGCCGAGGCTCGCCGGTCGCAGGCGATCGAGAACGTCACGCTGGCCGAGCGCCAGGTCGTGGCCCAGGCGCGGTCGGCCTTCGCGGTCTATCGGTCGAGCCTCCAGGTGATCTCCTCCTCCGAGGTGGCGGTGAACGCCAACAAGCTGTCGCTGGAGGGCGTGCGCGCGGAGAACTCGGTCGGCACGCGCACCATCCTGGACATATTGAACGCCGAGCAGGAACTGCTGAACAGCCAGGTCACGCTGGTGACCGCCAGGCGCGACGCCTATGTCGCGGGATTCGCGCTCCTCGCCGCGATCGGCCGGGCGGAGGCGCGGTCGCTGGGGCTGGGCGGCGGGCCGCTCTATGATGCGGGCGCGAACTATCGCCGCGTCCGCGACCGGCTGTTCGACTTCGACTCGGACGGCGACCCCAGCGCCGTGGCGGGCTCCACCGCGAAGACGCCGGCCCAGGGTGCGAATGTGTCGCGGCACCTCGACCCGCTGCTCGACAGCAATGTTGACAGGAGCCCCGCTCTCACCACAGGAAGCCAGGCGCCCAATCGCTGACGCCGGCCCGGCGGAGGGGACGGAGGTCGGGAGGCAAGGGAGCCGAGAATGGCGGATGTCAGCGCCGAGCCTTCGATGGAAGAGATACTGTCCTCCATCAAGCGGATCATCGCCGAGGAAGAGGGCGCGCCTGCCCGCCGCCGTGGCGCGACGCGACCGGCCGCGCCCGAGTCGGACGATTTCGGCGGCGAGGGTGACGGCGCGGGCGACGATACCATCCTCGAGTTGAGTCAGCCGCTCGCGGCCGACCAGCCCACCTCCAGACCCTTCGCGCCACCGCCCGTCACGCCAGCACCCGCCGTGCCCCGGCCGGCTGCACAGCCGGTCTCTCCGCCCGAGCCTGCCGCGGCGCTCCCGCCACCCGCGCCAGCACCCGCTTCCGCGCCAGCCGTACCGACAGCGGCCGAGGAACCCTCGCCGGAGCAGGCCGAGCCGATCGTGTCGGCGCACGCGGTGGACGCAACCCGCGGCGCGCTGGATTCGTTGTCCAGGCTGATCGTCCGCCCCACCGGTTCCGGGGGGGAGGAGACGCTGGAAGGACTGGTGCGCGAGTTGCTGAAGCCCATGCTGCGGGACTGGCTGGACGCCAAGCTGCCCGGCATCGTCGAAACCATGGTGGCGCGGGAGATCGCGCGCATCTCCGGCCGGGACGCCTGACCATTTCCTCTTCCGATACAAGCCAGACCGCCGGCCCGCCCGAGTTCCGGGGTCCGGACGAAGTCCCGAACGGCACCATCGAGCCCGCGGTCATCACCAGCACCGAGAGGCCGCACGAGGCGCGTCACGACATCTTCTTCGCGGCGGTGAAGACCACGCGCATGCCGATGATCGTCACCGATCCGTCGCAGAAGGACAATCCGATCGTCTTCTGCAACGACGCCTTCACCTTCATGACCGGCTATTCGGAAGACGAGATCGTCGGGTCGAACTGCCGTTTCCTCCAGGGTCCGGAAACCGACCGCACCGTCATCGCCGAGGTGCGCGACGCCGTCGCGAACAAGCGCGAAGTCTCGGTCGAGGTGCTGAACTATCGAAAGAACGGCTCCACCTTCTGGAACGCGCTGTTCGTGTCGCCGGTGTTCGACGCGAACGGTGCCGTGAAGTATTTCTTCGGATCGCAGCTCGACATCTCGCGCCGCCGCGAGGCGGAGGAGGCGCTGCACGAGGCGCAGAAGATGGAGGCCGTCGGCAAGCTGACGGGCGGTATCGCGCACGATTTCAACAATCTCCTCCAGGTCATCCAGGGCTATGCCGACATATTGGAGGCCCGGATCGGCGATGGCGACCGGGGTGCCCGGCGCGCCGTGGAGGCGATCGCGACGGCGGCCAATCGCGGGGCCACGCTGACGCAGCAGCTGCTCGCCTTCGCGCGCAAGCAGGAGCTTCGCGACCGGCTGTTCAACTTCAACTCGCTTATCGCCGACTTCCGCGTCATCACCGACCGGACGATGGGCGACGGCGTGCTGCTGCGCCACGAGCTGGAGGAGAATCTCTGGAACTGCCGCGTCGATCCCGTCCAGGCGGAAATGGCGCTGCTCAACATCCTGACCAACGCGCGCGACGCGGTGGGCGGGCAGGGTGAGGTGACGATCCGCACCCGCAACGCCGTGCTGCCCGACGAGAGCGCCGCGTCGCAGCGGCTGAACCCCGGCGAATATGTCCATGTGACGATCACCGACGCGGGGCCGGGCATCGACCCGACGGTGGTGGACAAGATCTTCGATCCCTTCTTCTCCACCAAGGAGGTGGGCAAGGGCACGGGGCTGGGGCTGGCCATGGTCTATGGCTTCATGCGCCAGTCGGGCGGCCTCGCCACCGCGCGTAATCGCGACGAGGGAGAGGAGGGCGGCGACACCCAGACGGGGGCCGAGTTCTCGCTCTATTTCCCGCGCGCCAGCGGCATGGTGGAAAAGAAGCCGACCGCGTCGATGCCGCGCCAGCCCGGCGGCGCGGAACGCGTCCTGATGGTCGAGGACCAGGCGGAGGTCGCCTCGCTCGGCCGCGCCGTTCTGGAGGACCTCGGCTACGACGTCGTGCTCGCCTCCAACGCGCGCGCCGCGCTGGACGTGCTGGCCGCCGACTCGCACTTCGACCTGCTGTTCACCGACATCCTGATGCCCGGCGGCATGAACGGCGTCGGCCTGGCCCAGTCGGTCCGGCGCGACTATCCGCACATCGCCGTTCTGCTGACCACCGGCTTCGCCGACGAGGCGATCGACGAGGGCAGCCGGTCGTTCGAACTGGTCCGCAAGCCCTGGCGCCGCGCCGAGCTGAACGAACGCATCCGCTTCGTCCTGGACAAGCCCGGCGCGCGCAGCTGACCAACTATTGAGTTGAGCCGTGGCCCGCCCGCCGTTTAGGGCTGGCGGCATGAGCGAGCTTTCCAAGACCTTCGACCCGGCCGCCATCGAGGCGCGATGGTATTCGCATTGGGAGGAGCGCGGGCTGTTCCGTCCCGACCGGCCGGGGGCGGAGCCCTTCACCATCGTCAATCCGCCGCCCAACGTGACGGGCAGCCTGCACATCGGCCACGCGCTCGACAACACGTTGCAGGACGTGCTCGTCCGCCACGCCCGGCTGAAGGGCAAGGATGCGCGCTGGGTGGTCGGCACCGACCATGCGGGCATCGCCACGCAGATGGTGGTCGAGCGCAACCTTGCCAGCCAGGGCCTGACGCGCGCGGGCATGGGGCGCGACGCCTTCCTGGACCATGTCTGGGAGTGGAAGGCGCAGTCGGGCGGCACGATCACGCGCCAGTTGCGGCGGCTGGGCTGTTCGATGGACTGGTCCGAGGAGCGGTTCACGATGGACGCGGGGTTCACCCGCGCGGTCACCGACGTGTTCGTGCGGCTGCATCGCGACGGGCTGATCTATCGCGACAAGCGGCTGGTGAACTGGGACCCGGGCCTCAAGACCGCGATCAGCGACCTGGAAGTCGAGACCCGCGAGGTGCAGGGCGGCTTCTGGCACCTTACCTATCCGCTTGAGGACGGCAGCGGCTCCATCTCCGTCGCGACGACGCGGCCGGAGACGATGCTGGCGGACATGGCCGTCGCGGTGCATCCCGAGGACGAGCGCTACCGCGCGCTCGTCGGCAGGCAGGTTCGCCTGCCGATCACCGGCCGGCTGATCCCGATCGTGGTCGACGACCATGCCGACCCCGAACTGGGATCGGGCGCGGTGAAGATCACGCCCGGCCACGACTTCAACGATTTCGAGGTCGGCCGCCGCGCGGGGATCGAGGCGCGCGCGATGCTCAACATGCTCGATGCCGATGCGCGGATCGTCCAGACGGCGGACGGACTGGTCCCGGCCGAGCTGATCGGGCTCGACCGCGATGCGGCGCGCACGCGCGTCGTCGCGATGCTGGAGGAGGCTGATGCGCTGGAGCGTCGCGAGGACCGCGTGATCCAGGCGCCGTTCGGCGACCGATCGGGCGTCGTCATCGAGCCCTGGCTGACCGACCAATGGTATGTCGATGCCGCCCGCCTGGCGCAGGCACCGATGCAGGCGGTCCGCGATGGCCGAATCCGGCTGGTGCCCGAAAGCTGGTCCAAGACCTTCTTCAATTGGATGGAGAACATCCAGCCTTGGTGCGTCAGTCGCCAGCTCTGGTGGGGACACCGCATCCCGGCCTGGTTCGCGGACGACGGCCGCATCTTCGTCGCACACAGCGAGGAGGAGGCGCGGGCGCAGGCCGGCGTGGGCGTCGCGCTGGAACAGGACCCGGACGTCCTCGATACCTGGTTCTCCTCCGCACTCTGGCCGTTCGCGACGCTGGGCTGGCCGGACAGCGACGATCCGACGCTCGGCGGGCGCTATCCCAACGACGTGCTCGTGTCGGGGTTCGACATCCTGTTCTTCTGGGACGCCCGAATGATGATGCAGGGCATGCACCTGATGGAGGAGGTGCCGTTCCGCACGCTCTACCTGCACGGCTTGGTGCGCGCCGCCGACGGGCAGAAGATGTCCAAGTCCAAGGGCAACACGGTCGACCCGCTCGGCCTGATCGACCGATACGGCGCCGATGCGCTGCGCTTCTTCATGGCGGCGATGGAAAGCCAGGGCCGCGACATCAAGATGGATGAGAAGCGGGTCGAGGGCTATCGCAACTTCGCGACCAAGCTGTGGAACGCGGCGCGCTTCGCCCAGGCGAACGGCATCGGCGGATCGACCACGCTGGAGCCGCCGCCCGCGACGCATGCCGTCAACAAGTGGATCGAGGCGGCGCTGATCCGCACGGTGCAGGAGGTCGATCTGGCGCTGGCCGGCTATCGCTTCGACGCGGCGGCCAACGCGATCTACCAGTTCGTCTGGACGCGCTTCTGCGACTGGTATCTGGAACTCATCAAGGGCCAGATCGACGACGAGACGCGGACGGTCGCGGGCTGGGTGCTCGACCAGATCCTGGTCCTGCTCCACCCCTTCATGCCCTTCGTGACCGAGGAATTGTGGCACGCCATGGCGCCGAGGTCGACGGACCTGATCGTGTCCGCCTGGCCCGCGCCCGACGCCCGTGCGATGGACCCCGCGGCCGAAGCCGAAGTCGAATGGCTGATCCGGCTGGTGGGCGAGATCCGCGCGGCCCGCACGGGGCTGAACGTCCCGCCGGCCGCGCGTCTGGCGCTCCACGTCCGCGACGCGAACGACGAGACGGCCGCCCGGCTCGGGCGCAACGCCGCCGCTCTGTCGCGCCTCGCCCGCGTCGACCGGACCGAGGGCGAGCCGAGCGGGGGCGCCGCGCAGCTCGTCGTGGACGAGGCGACCTTCGTCCTGCCGCTCGAGGGCGTGATCGACCTGGACGCCGAGCGTGCTCGCCTCGCCAAGGGCATCGCGGCCGCCGAGAAGGAGCGCGACTCGCTGGCCGCCCGGCTCGGCAATCCCAGCTTCGCCGAGCGCGCCAAGCCCGAGGCGGTCGCCAAGGCGCGCGCCGACCATGCGGAAAAGGCGGCGGATGCCGAACGGCTCGCGGCGGCGCTGGCGCGGCTGGGATAATCTCGGCGTCCCTCCGCCCCGACCGCTAATGGGTTGGGGCAGGACGCTTTCCTCGTTACAGCCTGCGCCGGGGCGGCATAGCGACCGCCCGGACCCGCTCCTTTCCGTCGAAGGTTAGGGGCGGACACCAGCGGGGGAGCAGCAGACGCCATGGCAAGCCACTCCCCCGGCCGTGACCTGACATCGGGACCGATTGCCTCCACGCTGATCGCGTTCGCGCTGCCAACGCTTGGGTCCAACGTGCTGCAATCGCTCAACGGTTCGGTGAACGCGATCTGGGTCGGCCGCTTCCTGGGCGAGGAGGCGCTGGCCGCGACCAGCAACGCCAACATCATCATGTTCCTGATGTTCGGCGCCGTATTCGGCTTCGGCATGGCGGCGACCATCCTGGTCGGCCAGAGCTGGGGCGCCAAGGACGCGGAGGGCGCGCGGCGGGCTTTCGGGTCCGCGATCGGACTGGTGCTGGTGGCGTCGGTCGTGGTGGCGACGCTCGGCTGGGTCTTCGCGCCGGACATATTGACGCTGCTGGCGACGCCCGGTGCCGCCTTTGCGGAGGCGCTCGCCTATCTGCGCGTCATCTTCCTGGGGCTGCCGGCCTCCATGGTGCTGGTGTTGATGTTCATGGGGCTGCGCGGCACTGGCGATTCGCTCACGCCGCTCTGGTTCATGGGATTGAGCGTCGTGCTCGACGCCGGGCTGAACCCGCTGCTGATCGCGGGCATCGGGCCGTTCCCTGAGATGGGGATCGCCGGGTCGGCCACCGCGACGCTGGTGGCGAATGTCGGCGCGGTGACGGCGCTGGCGGCGTACATCCACCTGCGCGACCTGCCGATCCGCCTGAAGGGCGCCGAGCGTCGCTGGATCGTGCCGCGCGGGCCGCTGGTCCGCACCATCATCGGAAAGGGCCTGCCGATCGGCGCGCAGATGCTCGTCATCTCGACCGCGGCGCTCGCCATGGTCGGGCTGGTCAACCGGGAGGGCGTGGTGACGACCGCCGCCTATGGCATCACGCAGCAGCTCTGGGCCTATGTCCAGATGCCCGCCATGGCGATCGGCGCAGCGGTCAGCGCCATGACCGCGCAGAACATCGGCGCGGGCCGCTGGGACCGGGTGACGCGGATCACGGTGGCGGGGCTGTTGTGCAACCTGGCGCTGACGGGCGGCATGGTGGCGCTGGTGCTGCTGTTCGATCGCACCATCCTGGGCCTGTTCGTCGGCGACGCCAGCCCGGCGCTTCCCGTGGCGCAGCACATCAACCTGATCGCGACCTGGGGCTTCATCCTGTTCGGCGCGACCATGGTGCTGTTCGGCACGGTGCGCGCCAACGGCGCGGTGTGGGGTCCGCTGGCGATCCTGTTCCTGTCCATGTTCCCCGTTCGGCTGGGGCTGGCGCTGCTGATGGAGCCCGCGATCGGCGCGGATGCCCTGTGGTGGAGCTTTCCCGCGGGATCGGCCGCCAACCTGATCCTGGCCGCGCTCTACTATCTCTACGGCCCCTGGCGGCGGACGCGGCTGCTGCCGAACGAAGGCACGCGGTGCGAGGAGCGCAGCCATGCCGATGTCGAGCCCGCCGGCACGCTTCACCCCGCCGCCTAGCCGAGGGTCGAACTAGCGAGGCACCATCACGCGGATCACGCCGGCCGCGACCTTCGCCGTCACGGGGGTGCGCGCCAGCACCTCCCCGTCGATCGAGATCGGCAGGCGCGGTTCGGTGTCGAGGCGGAAGGACTTGCCGCGGAACTCGCGCACGTCCTGGTTGCGAGAGGCGTGGCGGACCACGTTCGCCGCCCAGTTGTGGACGAGCCGTCCCTTCACGTTGCCGCGCACCGCCTGGACCACGATCTCGCCCGAATCGACCTCGGCCGAGTCCACCAGTTCCTGTCCGCCATGGTACGGACCGTTGGAGATGCGGACCTCGACCACGCTCAGCCGCTCCGCCGTCTCGCCCTCTCCGACGATCAGCGTGAAGGGGCGGAATTTCAGGAACTGGTACGCCGCCCAGCCCAGATAGCCGGCGCGGCCCAGGATCTTCTTGACGTTGTGCGGCACCGTCTCGGCGATCTGGGGCGAGATGCCCATGGCCGCGCAATTGGCGTAATAGTCGCGGTCGATCATGCCCAGGTCTATGCGCCGCGGCCGACCGTCGCGGATCACGTCGACGGCGCCCTTGATGTCCAGCGGGATGCCCAGCGTCCGCGCGAAGCTGTTGGCGGTGCCCAGCGGCAGCACGCCCAGCATCACGTCACGATCGACGATCAGGTCCACCAGCCCGCTGATCGTTCCGTCTCCACCGCCCAGGATCAGCAGGTCGGGCTTCTTCTCCAGCGCGCGCCTGACCGTCTCCTCCAGCTCGGACGGATCGTCGACGGGGTGCGCATCCACCGGGAAAGGCAGCCCTTCCATGTGGTGGCAGGCGTTGCGGAACAGCTTCTGCCCGCGGCGGGATCTCGCGTTCACGACCAGCGCGGCCGAGCGGATGTCGTTCATGTCGAGGGGCTTCCGCTATGTTGCGGGAGCGCAACGCTTGCCGCTGCCCCGACGATCCCGCATGGCCAAACGATGCCTCCCAGCTTCCTTGGCGCCAGCTATCCCGCCATTCGCCTGCGCCGCACGCGCGCGTCCGCCTGGAGCCGCCGCCTGCACGCCGAGACTCGCGTCAGTCCGGCCGACCTGATCTGGCCCCTGTTCGTGACCGAGGGTCGCGGCGTCGAGGAGCCGATCGCCAGCCTGCCCGGCGTGTCGCGCTGGTCGGTCGACCGCGTCGCCGATCGCGCCCGCGAGGCCCGCGACCTCGGCATCCCGTGCATCGCGCTTTTCCCGAACACCCCCGCCGACCTCCGGACGGAGGACGGACGCGAGGCGCTGAACCCCGACAACCTCATGTGCCGCGCGATCCGCGCGATCAAGGACGCGGTGCCCGACATCGGCGTGCTGACCGACGTGGCGCTCGACCCCTATACGGCCCACGGACATGACGGTCTGGTGGACGAGGCCGGCTATGTCGTGAACGACGCCACGGCGGAGATACTGGTCGGCCAGTCGCTCAACCAGGCACGGGCGGGCGCCGACGTGATCGCCCCGTCGGACATGATGGACGGCCGCATCGGCATGGTCCGCTCCGCGCTGGAGGCGGACGGCCATCACAACGTCCAGATCATGAGCTATGCTGCCAAATATGCCAGCGGCTTCTACGGCCCGTTCCGTGACGCGGTGGGCAGTCGCGGGCTGCTGAAGGGCGACAAGAAGACCTACCAGATGGACGGCGCCAATGCCGAGGAAGCGCTGCGCGAGGTCGCGCTCGACCTAGCGGAGGGGGCGGACAGCGTCATGGTGAAGCCGGGCCTGCCCTATCTCGACATCGTGGCTCTGGTGAAGCGCGAGTTCCGCGTGCCCGTCTTCGCCTATCAGGTGTCGGGCGAGTACGCGATGATCGAGGCGGTCGCCGCGATCGGCGCGGGCGATCGCGACGCGCTGGTGCTGGAAACGCTGGGCAGCTTCAAGCGCGCGGGCTGTTCGGGCGTGCTCACCTATCATGCGCCGCTGGCGGCCAGGCTGCTAGGCGCGTGATCCGAACGGAGCGTCTCGTGCTGCGGGCGTGGCGGCCGGAGGATGCCGCCGCGCACAACGCCATGTGCCGCGATCCGCGCGTCTCGGCCAAGCTCGGGTCCGTGCCCGACGCCGCCGCGTCCGCCGCGGTCGTGGAACGACAGAATGCGCTGCTCGCGGACAAGGGCTATTGCTTCTGGGCGCTGGAGCATGACGGCCGGTTCGGCGGATGGTGCGGGCTCAAGCCCGGCAAGCCGCCGATAGAGGGCGAACTGGAGATCGGCTGGAGCCTCGACCCCGCCCTTTGGGGCCGCGGACTGGCGACCGAGGCCGCGCGCGCCGGTATCGATGTCGCGTGGCGCGAGACGTCGGAGCCCGCGGTGGTGGCGATCACCTCTGCCATCAACGGACCCAGCCTCGCCGTGATGCGCCGGCTGGGTATGGGACGGCGGCAGGGTGGGGACTTCGATCATCCCGACCTGCCGGCGGACAGTCCACTCCTCGCCCATGTCACCTACGAGATTGCACGGCCAGCCCATGGGTGAGCCGGCCGCTTGCACGCACCGTCACCCCGGACCCGCTCCGGGATCCCGCGTCCTTGATCCACACGTCACGCTTGAAGGAAGAAGCGGGACCCCGGATCAAGTCCGGGGTGAGGACGATTTTGGGGCACGCACCCGCGCATGACCATTCCCGCACGCCCCGCCGTCCGCTGGTTCTTCGTCGCGGCGATCTTCGCCGGTTCGTTCCTGCTGTTCCTGGTCCAGCCGCTGGTCG
>Ga0325400_1005581_pt1 | contig 11878 bp, 3 predicted proteins | sample PopdelMetagenome_2_FD_205662 | JGI IMG/M metagenome (GOLD analysis project Ga0325400, IMG submission 205662) | Populus deltoides microbial communities from Bellville, Georgia, United States - Xylem-PdKOR-R1 | ecosystem: Host-associated > Plants > Phyllosphere > Stem > Wood/Secondary xylem...
ATAATTGTAACTTTGGAATTATTCTCAATTGCATACACGAGCATCTCTCTCCAATGCAGTACAATGTACATCCACCTAGCACAGTCATGAAGTTTGGCAACGACATGCAAACAATATTTCATAAAAATATATATATATATATATATATATATATATATATATATATATATATATATATATTTGTTTAATATTAATTTTTTATATTTTTAAATTATTTTAATGTGATGATATTAAAAATAATATTTTAAAAAAATTGTAATACATTTCCAAATAAAAAACACTTTAAAAAATAACTGCTACTATACTCTCAAATATCATCTAAAATCACAAAACCTTAGCCGACAACTAAGACCTCGTTTGTTTCATGGGAAGTAGTTTTCTAAAAACCACTTTTCAAATTTTTTTGTGTTTGTTTATTATTAGAAAAATTGATCAACAGAAAATATTTTTCAATCAAAGAAAAATTTAACTTAATTTTCAAGAAAGTGTTTTTCATAGAAGTTGTGGAAAATTTAGAAATATCTTTTTATTTATTAATTATATCAAATTTGGTCATCAATCTTTCGATTGTTATATATTTTATTTTGATTTTTTTTTCAATTTCATTTCTTAGAATTTGATTTAATTTAATTTTTATATAAACTTTGGTTCTCATTCTTTCTATTGTTATTTTTTTTCTTATCATTTTGTTAATTGAAAATTCGTATCTATCATATATGTTCTTTTTTTTATTTCTATTTATTTTTATTTGAAATAATTCATGAAATTATAATTATTTTTAATTTCATTATTTTTCAACCTTTTTATCTGTTATATTTGATTTTTATTATTTTAATTGTTATTTATTTTATTTGAAATAATTTATGAGATTATATTTTTTTTTAATTTCATCCTCCAATTTTTTTATCTATCAGATCTGGTTCTCATTCTCTTAATAAACTTGAAAAAAAATTAAAATATGAATAAATTATTTCTTAGCTCATTTTATATGACTTAACCAAATATCGGAAAAGTTTCTCTAACTTATTTTTCATGGCACCATTAAATATCAGAAAATAATTTATTTTTTAAAAATTTAATTTTCAAGAAAACCACTTAAAAACAACTAGTTTAGTGCTATTTAAAATAAACAATGTATTTGAAGTTCTAACTACAATTTACGGTAATGGAGGATTATTTATCGTTGTTTGTGGCTTGGGTTAGTAACTTTATGTTGGCTAAGAAAGATAGATATATATGTTGTATAAGAAAACAAATCAGCAATGTCAAGATGGCCGAGTTGGTCTAAGGCGCCAGTTTCAGGTACTGGTCCGAAAGGGCATGGGTTCGAATCCCATTCTTGACAATATGTTTTTTCCCAATTTATTTTACATTTTCTCTTTGCTCTGTTTTCTTTTTTTAAAAAGGGAAAAAACTATTATTCTTATTACATTTACCTTCTAATTAGATCCAGAAAGAAATATGGATTCCCCTCTTGGCAAACCCTCCCAGGGATTAAGTTAGCTCACTTGTCCAATCAAGGAAATCATTTGTGAATGTTTTATTTATTTTATTTTTACTTCAGCTAGTTAAAGAAAATACTTAAAACATAGATTCATCCAAATTGAATTGAGATTTAACAGGAAGGCAAGTAGACAATAAAATAGCTAAAATTTAGGGGAAATTACATACAAGTTATATCAAATCTTTAATTAATATTTTTTATAAAAGATTTTATATCAGTTTTATATTTTAACTCCTCTAAATAAAAGTAAAGGGATTCATAACATTTATATTATTTCTTTTGATAAACCCTACTAATAATAAAAACCAAATCGACATTATGCAATTGGAACCAAAGTTTTTTACTTGCATTAATTTTTTCTATTTTTAGTAAAAGAGTTAATAAATATAAATGCAAAGTATAATTTTGTTGCAAATGAGCTAGCTAAATCATTCAATAAGAATTTGTTGGAAAAGATGATGCTAAAGTCAAAGCAAGATTAACATAAGTTCAGTTGTCCAAAAAGATATCAAATCGTGTTCTATTATAGTACTCCTAGCCCACAAGAGAATATCCATATGATCTTTATGCTTACAAGGATCTCTTTCAAAAAAGAGTTCATCTGATCTCCAAGCCTACAAGAATCCCCTTGCAAAGGCTCGCTTAAGTCTTGAAGTTCAGTGGCTATGAAGTGTTCAAAATTGTTGATTTATCGTTTTGGTTCAACAAATGATAAGATTCAAAATTTAGTGGGTATGGGCTTGGCAATTCTTATAAAAACTTGTCCACACTCGATTTGCAATTTCCACTTGTTGTAAAGAAGACATCATTAAGAGATGTGTAGAAAGAAAATAGAATTCCCAAATCTGTTGGAAATTCTCCATTATCAGAGGATGGTGGGTAAACTGTGAATAGCATTAAGGTTTCTGGAGCCAAGAGACCATCATCTGAGGGCCTGATGAACCATCCAGTTCCATGCCATGAATCTTCTATCAGTGGTGCTCTAGATTTTTGTCTTGTTTATGTCTGTGGGAAATCTGAAGCTGAAGTCGGCAAGCTTAGTCATCCAGAGGAGACTGCTCGACCAAAGCGTCCCAAGATAAAGGAGTCAACGGTCTCTTCTTTTCCTGCTTTGGCACCTATGCTTGTGGCTCCTCCAATAATCTCATCTGGAAAACCTTTAGTTCCTCTTACTCCTGGACAATCTAGCACTAGGTTTTCACCAGCAGAATCCAGTTATCATCCTGCTGGTACTGTTGTCCCTTCATCTAATCTAAAGGGAGAGAGAAATATGCTTGGGGAAGAGCGGTATCATCAATTGTAGATTTCATTGAAACAATTTGATGAATCTGATTTAGACAAATACATGCTATCGAGTTGGAGAAGAGATCAATTCAGCTTTCACAGGAGGAAGCAAGAAGGTGCAATGAGTTGCGATTTTAAATTTCTTAGGGAAATCCTTGAAGAATTTTAAAGCACCCTCAGCTCATCAAAGCCAATTAGAGAAATAAAAGGGATGTTTGAATACCTTGCTTTGTTCTATACTCTTTGACTAAAGAAGGGTAAAAAGAGAGAGAAATGTCTGCACTTATTTTAACCAGACACCAGCAGCACCCCTCACAAACCAAAACCAGCTGTGACAGTCCCTCCTCCCTTTCCAACATTTCCACACCGCCAAACCTAGCAAGCAATCCACAGCCTCTCCTCTCTCCATGGATTAACAATCAAACTCCCATCATCCAACCTCTCTCAGCTGCCATATTCCACAAACACACTGTGATCCCCGTCCCTACTTTCATCCTCTCCATTCCCGCCATAGCAACCCCTCCCAAAACAGCAGCCCAAACTTTTCCCTTTTCATCATTAGACCTCTCTCCTAGTTAAGCCCATAAGCTGCCAATTCAAAACTAAAAATTGCAATTTCAAATCAAACCATTCCAGCCCCTCAATCAACTCATCACTTCTCATTTTCACTGTCCTTTCCTCACAAACTAACCTGTAGCAGCCCTTGATTGACTCTCAAACCCAAGCCACCCTCCAAATCACTCCAGCCATGGCAACCAGACCCAGCAGCAGCACCAAAACTTAACCATAACAGACCCTTTTATTAACAGAAATCCCAGCCAACGAAACACCAAAATCGCATCTCAATCAGGGTTTGTTTACAATAAAAAAAACAAAAAATATATTTATTTCTTAAAAAATAATTTCTCAAAAATCACTTTTTAAATTTTATTATATATATTTGTTATTAGAAAAATTAGTTAATATAAAATACTTTCCAGTTAAAGAAAAATTTAACTTGATTTTTAGAAAAGTATTTTCCTGTAAAATTTAAACGGAAAATATTTTACAGAAGTTATAAAAAATTTAGAAATATTATATTATTTGTTGATTATATCAACTTTGGTCCTTAAACTTTTGATTATTATATATATTTTGTTTTGAATATTTTTTTTTCAATTTCATCTCTTAAAATTTAATTTTTATATTAACTTTGGTCTCTATTTTTATAATTGTTATTTGTTTTTTTCTTATTTTTTTATTAAAATTTTTTATTTATCAAATTTAATCCTCATTCTTTTGATTATTACTTATTTTATTTGAAATATTTTATAAAATGTTAATTATTATTTTAATTTCTTCATCTTTTATTTTTTTATTTTTTAGATTTGATCTCTATTATTTTGATTATTATTTATTTTATTTGAGATAATTTATGAAATTATATATTTTTTTAATTTCATTCTCATTCAACTTTTTAATTTGTAAGATTTGTTCCTCGTTATTTTAATAAACTTGAGAAAAATAAAACATTATAAGTTATTTTTCAGCTCATTTTCCATGACATAATCAAACACTGGAAAGTGTTTTCCAACTTATTTTTCATTACACTACCAAACATCAGCAAATAATTCACTTTTTTGAAATTTACTTTTCAAAAAAAACTACTTTCCAGCCAGCAAACAAACGGTACTCAAATAAAAATTTCCAGCCACATCTAATCCAAATCCTTACCAACCTCCTCACTAAAATCATACCCAAAAACTCAACTCCATAATAACCTAGAAACAAGCCAGCATAACAACCCCTAAAAAAATCCTGATTTTCTTCTTTCTTTGCAGATTATTGCTTGTGCGTGTATCATAAGCGCTGCAAACCCAGCCACACTCAAACTTTCAGTGCCTAAACAAGCTTATGTTTGCCAAAAACAAAATCCCCTTGCTAACTTGTCAATTCCGTTCTAGTTAGCGTTCCGCTCTGTGATACCTATAGTGTGTGTGTATACATGATTAAAAATCAGGAATATAATATTAATCAAGTATATAATATCTATTGCTTTCATGAATTTCCAACTCATATAGTTTTGTTTGGATGCATGGTTGGTCTATGAACAGATGAAAATCAGGAAACATCATGGCAAAATTTAAGAGCTTGAAATCAAAACATAGGAAGATCAGGGTAAAAGAAGTGATGCTAGTTGTATCTCATGCGATCTTCAAGCTTAATTTTCAATTCTAATTACTCCTATTGACAGCGCAAAAACACAAGAAACATGCGCTCCAACATTTCAGCTGCAATTATGGTGCAAAGGATTTCAATTTAAACCCTTGAATCCACACTAGAATTCATGACAAATACACTCCCAGACAGCCTCCCTTCAAAACCATAAACTCGAACTTTCCATGTTCGTTCAAAATCCAGTTTTCAAACCTTTGACTCATGACTCCCCCAAATCCAAGCAAAATACCATGGTTTTAGCTAAGATTTCTCGCCTAATCTTGTGCCTAAAAATTGATGAATAATAAAGGTGAGGCAGCTGACAAATTTCCATGGGGGGGACGATTGAGGTATATCAAAGGGCAGAAGTGATATCTTCAAGGCAGCTACAGAATTTGTTCTCATAATTATAGTGCATTCATTTTTCCCATCAATAAACCAGAACTTTTGGCTCTGCAAAACCAAGTGTTTGTCCTTCTTATGAATGGTTCTCATCATTAAATATCTGTGTGATCATTCCCTTTTTTTCACGTTTAGATAAAATGATTCATATCACTATGGAATGTGGAATTAAGCATAATTCGATCTGCAGATAAGTGAAAAAATGGATGAATCGTATGGTTTTTCAAAACTTCAAATTATATCCTCTATCTCAATGGGCTTCTTTCCACTTTTACAGGAAAAAAAAAAAAATCACGTTTACAAAGTTTGTGTTCATGAGATAATATATTTGCAAACACAAGTTTTATTTGCGGAACTCGTAAACGTTTTAGTCCAGCTGATGTTGTGAGAAGAAATAGATGAGAACACAAGATCATTTGTTCAGGAGAGTTCATCACTTGGCTTGAGATTTATTAACCTATAATGTGGTCAGGGGCTAAAGGTTTGGTTGTGTCGTTTGCATTTTTTTTTTTTTTTCATTTTACTGTCATGAGTTTCGGCTAGTCAATATATACACAGTGTCCACTAGTTAGTTTGTTTACGGCCCAGGTTTTTTTTATAAAAAAAAAGTGTATATTATATAAAAAAAAAAAAGCTTTTGCCATTTAGTTTTTTATTTAAGAAAATAAAAATCCAAAAATATTTTTTACATTTTAGCATTTGACAAAAATATTTTTTTTAGCATTTTCATAAAAAAACAAAAAAAATATTTTATATGCAATATTTGTACTTAATAACAAGTTTATTAAACTCATTAAAACTTAGCCCAAATAAATCAATCCATTGGATCTACATACCATAAAAATTGGAATACTCATGTTTCTTAACAAAAAAAAAAACAATGATAAAAATTCTTAATTTACAAGATATTTTCAACAAAAAAGCAAATCATCTTCTAATCCTTTTTTCAACACCAATAGACCAATTTGCAAAAAAGTTCAAGAGTCATTGGATATTATCACCTTTACCTTTACATGAAGTTGGATTATTAGCCCTTTTACTCTTTTGCTCCTTGCTTCGATTTTCCTTTGACTTTTCTTTGGTGCCATCACTTTTCAATCTTCAAAAAAATCTAAAAAAAAAAGGTGTTTAGTTTGATGTAATTTGATAAAAAAAAATTAAGAGTATTCTCTAGCTAAGGGTTAGGGTTTATAAATTGAGAAAATCTGTTTTTATTTGAAAATGACATTTCTATTTATATTGTCAAGTAATCAGTCGATCAGTTGCTTTAGATTAAGAATTGCAATCCCTGCCAAGGTGAGTTGTGCACTCACACTAAAAAGTCTAAGTCAATCTCATCCTTGGTGAATTGTGCACTTGTACTGGAGATACCAAGTTTAATCTCTATTGTGGGAAGTTGTGTAATTGTACTACGGATACTAAGTCAATTTTATCCTTGGTGAGTTTAGGGTTATTGCTCTAGGAAGACCGTGTCAATTCTTGCCAAAGTGAATTATGAATCGTATTAGGAAGACTAAGTCAATCATATCCTTAATGAGTTTAGGGATATTTCCCTAGAGAGTTTATGTCAATCCCTTTCAATATGAGTTTTGCATTCGTACTAGGAAGGCTTTAGATCATTCCCCTCTAATAAGAGTTGTGCAAAGCTTCAAACTCATCCCTTCCAAAGAGAGTTGTGCAATCGCACAAGAAAAGCTTCAAATTCATCATTTCCAATGAGAGTTGTGTAGTCGTAGTAGGGAGGTTTTAAATCCATCCCTTCCAAGAAGAATTGTTTTATTACACTAGGGAGACTTTAGATTCATTCCATCTAAAGAGAGTTATGCAATTGCACTAAGGAGGCCGTGTCGATCTATTTCAAGGAAAATTATGCAATCGCACTAAGGAGACTAAGTCAATCCCATCCTTGAAAGGTTGTGGTGTTATTTCTCGATTCATTCCCTTCACTAGGGAGTTGATGAGAGGCTTTCAAGCATCACTTGGAGAAAATGAAAAGTCATTTTAAATAATTCATCCATATATAAGAAACTTACATTCTTATCCTCATAAGCTATGGTAGATTTTTATTTGATTAGAATGTTAGACGTGAGGGAGACCTTTCCTTTTCTCTTAGATAGTTATCAAAGATGCTTCACGTGTTTTATGGTTTGAACCAACATTCCTCTTGTACTTGTTGAAAGCTTTCCAAAATCTTGAGGCTCCAAATACATTTGTGAAGTTGGTAAAAACATAACCCAAATCCTCTCATCTCATTACATTTGTGAAGAAAACATACTTTGACTTAGAGCGATCAAATTACCGCATAGCCTTTCTTATTTCTTACTAAAGCTCTGATGGAGCAGATGTGTCTTGATTATTTGCCTTTAATTGTGATAAGGGATGTTAATAACCCAATTCTAAAAGAACAATTAATGTTTTTTTATCAATTTCCTATAAACGACTTTAATGATGATGTCCAAAAAAATCTAAGAACCATAGGAGCAAGGCTCATATGTTGGATAATCGGTTAATCTCTTTATTCTAGCAATATGTTCCATTCTTCTTATCTAAAATGATTGGTAATTGGTGTATGGAAAAAGGTCTTCTTTGATGGATTTAAGCAATATTTGATGCTTAAATAAGTATTTTTTTTAGAGATAAGACAATGATATTTTAGAGAGATACTCTAAAAATATTTATGCGGCAGAGGATGGAGATTGTGAGTTTTGAGCTTGAAAGACTCATAGGGTGTATTGAGAGATAAGCCCATAAGTCTTCTCTTTTTTTTTTTTTTTGGAGACAAGGGGCTAGAATGTAATTTTATTCTGATAGCATTAACAAGGAAAAATATCCTTGACGCATACATTAAAAATGGATAAATATATCTTAAATATCGTTAATGAATGATAAGTCGCAGGTCCTTAGAATACCTTTGTACACCTAGATATGCAGAGAAATGAGTATCATTGACCTTATATTTTATGTTCAGGGTCACGAGAATAAATAAACAAAGTCTTGTGGCTTAATATGGGTCCTAGGAAAGTCGTTAAATCTATATCCATTTAGACTCAACATGATGCCAAGTCCAAAGATGTTAGGTGTTGCAACTCATCAGACTCACATGTACTTAGGCTCATCACGTAACTAAATATAGGGATGTTAGGTTGTCACTCTGTCTTTGGTCCTCTTAAACACGAGTTTTATGAAAAAAAACATAACATATATATATATATATATATATATATATATATATATATATATATATATAAATCAAAATTAAAAAAAAAAATTACTTTCTCATTTGGAAATAGACATACTGATCTGCATAAAACATTGTTATATGATGTTTTTTTTATTATTATGTTGATTTTCTCTATTATACATGTGCGTAAAAATTAATATGATAGAGAATTTGGGTAATAGATTCATTGTTGGAAAATTATGATAAATAGAAACAACAAATAGTAAATCCAAGGCATGTATACACATTGTCTTTAGAGGGATGCATAAACAACACGTAAAAGAATAAAAGAAAGCAAATAACCCAGTAAAGTTTAAGAGGTTAAATATTTTTTTCGTTTTGGTGTTGTCTATTTTCAAGAGTGTAGCATATTTACAGGTTGATAGTTTACAACAACTAGTAAGAAAAATAAACAAGAGAATTAAATAGTTGTTTTGTAATAGGTAGTTTTTTTAAAAAGGTAGTTGTTTCAACAATTTAAAAAAGATATTTGTTACAACAATTTTTTTTAAAAAAAAAGTTGTTAGAGAATTAATTCCTAGAGTTGTTAGAAAATTATTTCAGGACTTTAAAAATTGTAGTTTTAGTTTAAGGGGAAAAAAATTATTACCGAAGATAAAAGATTCATTAGGTATAGGTGTTGCCTCGAAGGTTTTCCTCTTGTTCGGCCCATCCTTATTGGTCACTAACTTATGTTACAGTTCACTATATCAATAATAAAAGAATGTTTTATTTTTTCATTGTAGGATTGACAATCCATTAATATATGAACTTTATATTCACAAAAAAAAAAACTGTGTTTTTTAAATGTGGGATAATAAGCTTTTTTGATAAGAAACCTACACATCGTGTTATTGGAAGTGACGCCATGTCCTTTTCTTATTGGCACAACACATGTCAGTGATAATGGGATGGTTTGTCACCGGTGAGGCATTTGTTTTTTCTTTTCTTTTCTCTCTTCTTCCTTGAAAAGTATAATTTGACTATTTTTGCTATTAGTATTTAAACTTCAGTCCTTATTCTTTTCATTTTTAATTTTTTTTCCTTTGTCCTTTTAGAAAAGTTTTATTGGTTTTCAATTTCATCTTTCAATCTAAACTTATGGTATTATTTTTTCCAATTTGATCCTTGTTGTTTTAATTTCTTTTTTTTTTCTTGGCCCTTTTGTAAAAGTTTTATTTGTTTTCAATTTCATCCTTCAATCCACATTTATGGTATATTATTTTTACCAATTTGACCCTCATTCTTTTTATTTTTTCCTTTTTGTTAAATTTATTTTTATTTTTATTTTCAATTTCAATTTCATCCCTTCAATCAATTTTTTTTTTTCATGTCAATTCTAATCCTTTTTTATTATTATTTTTTGGGGTCCTTTAGCTAAATTGATTTTTCTTTTCAATTTCACCCTTCAATCAAATGTAAAATTTATTTTGTATTTCAATTTTGTTTCCCATTCTTTTAATTGCTATTTTTTGTTTTGAGTCTTTTTGTACAATTGAAATTATTTTTTTCAATTTCATCCTTCAATATTTGATTGATTGAGAATTGGGCTTCATGGTTTTTCCAGATAAGGTGTTTCGAGTCTAATCACCTAGGTCATTAGTTTGAAAAGTTAACATGAGTTGATAATTTTTTTTTTCAAAAGATAGGCTTTATAATTTTCTTTATTTTTTCTATCAGTTTATTTTGATCTCATGATCTAAACCTCCGGTTTGGCGGGATATATCAGGTTAGCTCGACCTTGATTATTAAGGTTACATGTTTGTTATGCTAACTCAGGTTGTCCAAGACCAAATTTTTTAGGTCTTTTTTTACCTCATTTCATCGTTATATTTAATGAATGAGTTGTGAATTGAGTTACATTATTTGTTGTCTTTTGAAAAAAAAATATTTTTTTCCAAGTTATTGTCATCATTTTTTTAAAATGATTTATCTATTGTTGTTACTTTTTTTGTTATCATCTATTAAAATAAAACTAATTTATTTAATCTAGTTAGGTATATTATCTGAAAGTAGATTTTTTTTCTTTTTTAAAATACACGTATGATACATGAACATTATTTTTTTGTGAAATAAAAAACTCAACAAAGCATAGGTCCAAGGATAGTTATATTTTTTTCTAAAAGAAAAGGTCATGGGACTTTATAATAAAACAATCAATTTAAAACTCCCATAAGATGATACGAAGCTCTAATATTAATAACATGGTTAATTAAAGAATGATTAATTAGTTATCTAAGTTTTTTTTATAAAAAAAAAAAAAAGAGACGGTCGAGGTGCGTACAAGACAATGTGCTTTTGAGACTTATGAAGCAATGTAAAATGACCTGAGATGTATAAAAATGTGTGCAATTAACAAGGAAAGAAGAGAAAACTGCCTTTTCTTTCTTTAAGTGGTTGTACAAATTAAAGCTGTTTGTGTGCCTTTTGACTTTGTTTTTCTTTGCTTCCACTCTTCCTCGTTACTTGAGTTTTTTTTGAGATTCTTGCATGGTAAAAGAGACTTAATAAAATAACACTGAAAAAAATATTAAAAAAATAATAAAATTTAGAGTTACGTGAAATCTATTTGAAAGTGTTATTGTGATTGTTTTTTTAAATGTTTTTTATATTAAAATATATTAAAATAATATTTTTTTTATTTTTTAAAAATTATTTTTGAGATTAGCGCATGAAAACGATTCAAAACATACAAAAAAAAATTTATTTTTAACAAAAAATTAAATTTTTTAAGAACGTAATTTTCACTGCGTTTCCAAATAGCTTTTTAATTTTTTAGACTATTTATTTTAAGTTATTTTAATTATTTATTTATGGAGATTTTTTTAATAATATTAATAATGGTGATATTGAAGTTTCAACCTTTAAAATCTCTTCTTCTTCTTCTTTTTCTCCCACCTCTTTTCTTTTTTTTTCTTTTATTGAATATTATATTTATTAATTTTACAATTTAGAAAAGTGCAAACAACACTTACACCCTCATGAATCACAAATATCGTATATAATTTTTTAAATTATGTTATTTTTCTTAATTTTTTTGCATCATATTATTTTATCAAGTCTTCTTTTACTATGCTAGAATCCCAAAAAACTCAAGTAACGAGGAAGAGTGGAAGCAAAGAAAACAAAGTCAAAAGGCACATAAACAGCTTTAATAAAGAAAGAAAAGGCAGTTTTCTCTTCTTTCCTAGTTAATTGCACACATTTCTATACATCTCAGGTCATCTTACATTGTTGCTTCATAAGTCTCAAAAGCATAATGTCCTGTAAGC
>Ga0325400_1005584_pt1 | contig 11876 bp, 2 predicted proteins | sample PopdelMetagenome_2_FD_205662 | JGI IMG/M metagenome (GOLD analysis project Ga0325400, IMG submission 205662) | Populus deltoides microbial communities from Bellville, Georgia, United States - Xylem-PdKOR-R1 | ecosystem: Host-associated > Plants > Phyllosphere > Stem > Wood/Secondary xylem...
AAAAAATTACACTAGTCTATACAGCGAAAATAGTAAAAATACGATAAGGCATCTACGTACACATATCACATGCACGGATTAATTTTCTTTTTACACAGAAGCCTGAAAATTCATCATATTTCAAAAGGGTTCAGTCAGTCAGAACAGTACAAGGTTTCTCGTAAAAGATATGGATGAATCGGTGCAAGCTCGCTCACCCAAAATTAAACTCTGTTTATCCGGAAGAAGTCCTGGAATATTTTTCTCTGTACACCAATGGACACCTTATTAGTAACAGAAAAGGGCCATCTACAACTGGTGGCCATCCAAGTGTCTTCATCAGTATTTTTCCATGGCCAAGACACCAAACCTGCCGTTCCCTTCATGGACCACCACTACAAGATCAAAGTTCGAATTATTCTTCCCTAATGGCCATGGAAAAACACTGGGATGAAAAGAAGCCAGCAACCTGCAAGGGGAAAGGTAAAAATACGAGCCCTCCTCTTTTAAATCAAAACATAAGACACAGAAGTCTGAGAAAAATTTTATGCACTGGGCAAATCAGACACTAAATACTGCCATGCCTTCTTCTAAATAGACGTGCAAGCAGGTCTAACAGTGTTTTTGCAGTCAGCAGCAAAGAAGCACAATAACGGTAGGAAAAAAGGCCTGTTGAAAGATCATCTGTAGCAAGCAAGTCCCGTGAGAGCGTCTACCTGTTTGAAGCACATCTTGGACCATGGTACAGGATAGAGAATTTGGTGGGGCTTAGCACGGTATACCAAAGTATAAATTCCAAGGGAGTTGTACAATGACAAAGGATGCTAGGTCATGGTCATTGATTATAGTTCTACTTTAACCCCTAACTGAATTGTCTTATAAAGTTCTCGCATGAAAAAGAATGCTAGGTAGAATATTGGATTTTAACTAGAACATTTTTCTTCTTGTATGATTGCATTGCACCAGAGATTAGTGCATATTTCAATTTTGAAAGCAAATAAGACAACATTGCATTAGACAGATTTCAATCCAACTTGGAAAGAGAGAATACAAGATGCACCCTTCATTAATAACCAACAAAAGCCTAGGACAATTTTAACACAAGGACTGAAACAGCAAGAAAGAAGAAAGAAAGAATTGCCACTTGGCAAGGGTGAGAATTCTGCTATCTTACAGCTTCACAAGCAAAACTTGAGAGAAATTAATGACTCAGGATGCAGATATACCATCCCTCTTCAGCAATTCCTACAAAAGCAGATATCAAAAGATCAGGGCATAGCAACCGATGCAATTTCTTCAACCTATTCATCTTTACATCACAACATATACCATTTTGGTAGCAGCAACTGACAGATGTTGTCTTTCTTTTTTCTCACGTCGACAATCTCCACACCAGCTGGAAAAATCGTTTTGATGTTTTTTCAGCTCTCGAAAAACTGAACTGAAAAGTATTAAAAACAGCAAACAACTTGAACTTCCATGCTACCAAAGCACCAAACCACCAAGAGCAAAATAAGATAAAGTTTGCAGCTCTCATGCAAGAAAGCATTACAACTGTAAACAAAAATTAACTTCCTCTATATTTCTGCTCATCCAAACCATGAAGCGCATTGTCTCATCCTCTAAGCCCCAACATGCAGCATTTAGAGTGTTTGTTTTATAGTTATTTCATAAGGTAGAATTAGAAAATTAGCTAGTATTATACCTCTGATTTCAAGGTTTGCATTTCAATCCCGGTCAATGCAGTAACTGTATTGGGAAGGAATCATGAATGGATGTTAAAAGGAAGCCTGAGAATTAAATTCTCTGAGATTCCATACTAGTTCAAAACTATGTCACCACTGAGACAAAGAAGTTGTACCTAAAGTGGAGCCCTTTTATGCAAAAGAGGGGATGCTAAGTGCAGAACAAAGGAGAGGAAAAAGATACCTTCTGCACCATATAACTAAGTTGACCCGGTGCCCAGAAATAGTCGCTCTTGCACCATGCCGATGGCGACCACGATGAAGAACTGCTTGTCCCGGAATGTGGGCATAATCAAAAACCTCCTATTCAGAATAAGGTGAATAAAAAACCGCAAATCACATAAAGCTCTAGTTACCTAAAATTTTTCAACAATCTAAAATTTCCTGTCATAAGGAAACAAAAATACCCATTAGAAAAGAAGGCTCTAATTAGTTAAAAATTCATTTTTACCCTTCTCTGGGCTCTAGATTAATAAATAAAGTCTCATCCTACTGAGCATCTTGAACAATTCCAGAAAACAAGGAGCACACAACCATTAGCTTAAATAATTGACAGATACTGTTCACATGTAACTTAGAGCTAGATTATAAATAATTGTTGAAATCATAGTTGCTTATTGGATTTGAAGTTTGACCCTATTTCTTTTAAAGAAAAAGGGCACCGTTGACCAGGTAAGCATGCCCTTTCAATTTTCCAAGTTCATATTATTTCCAATTGAGCAATAATAAGTGATAATTTTAAGAAAACTTTGTAAGGAAACTGAAAACTTGAATGAAATATCACTACATGTCAGGCCAGCATAACATACACAAAAGAAAAGGCACTGCCTCGAGTTAATCTGCAGCACTCTGATCCTGAAAATTAAGATACCTCTGATTGAGTTTCTGTATTCACATGTTTATCGCATCGAACACCACGAAAGAACAAATCTCCACCATAAAATTGCTCACCCAGGCAAACATTCAAGGTAACTTCAGAATCATCAACATGGAAACCTACAAAGAAGGATTTAAGGTAATCAAATAAAAGCAAAGGGAAAAAAAAGGGGAGGAGGAGGAGGCAAATTACTCTTTTGATACTAGCAATTGAAAGCTTCTCAAAAGAAAAATAGTGATAGAGAGGCAAAGGCAAACATTAACTAGCAGCTAAGAAACTGAAACCATTTGCAGGAAATAAATGACATCAACAATGATTCAAACAACCAAGTGTCAGCAATGATGTGAGATGTAGGTCCTGTCCAACTAACAAGTTTTAAGAATGTGGAAAAAAATTCATGCAGTGCTTTTGGAACAGAAGAATCAAAACAGTGGTGAGAAAAGTTCCAGGTCTATGTAACTTCTTTTAGTTCCATTCACTACTGAATGATAAGAGATAGATGTAACAGGCCGGACAAATTATTATTATTCATAGAGACAGATGGCATTATCAAAAGGAAGTTTTAAAGTAAGCACCTACCAAGCTCGATATCCCTATTCACTCCGTATTCAACAACAAAACCATGGTGAGAATCCAGAGTTAATCCACCCACCTCAGGAAAGAAAACTACATAGAAATAAGAGCACCAAAATAAGCTTTTGCTATATTTATAAATGCTAGTTGTGAGTTCTAATTTATAAGCACAGAGCCTTATTGAATAGAGATACATCACCTCTAGACATGGGACATATATAGCCATCCATCAACTTGTTAAGCATGGTTTCCAGTCCAAAGTCATCAAGAACAACACCATATTTGTTCATAGTGTTCGGACAAATTATATGGAACCTTTGATCATGCACCCATCTTTCCATGCTTTCTACCTAAGCAATCAAAACGTTGCAAGAAATGCACAGACTAAGATACAAGAAAAAAACATGCTATTTACACACAAAAAAAATGACAGAAGAATAAGATAAAACCTCAGCCATCAACATTTCACAGAACTTTGGCTGAAACATTTCAAATGTATAAACTCCTGGTGTAGGTTCCAACATTATGCTTCTGAAACTTTCTTCTGAGTTCTCACTGATTGCTTTGAGAAATGAAGGAACAAAGAAATTTGCAGCATTCATAGTATACAGCTCCTTATGTCTAGGCTGTGACAAGAATTTCAAATGGTTATAAACTGAAAGTAAAAAAAGGACTGAAAACTAATGTCAGAACATGAAAATTGAAACGGTTCCATGGAGATTAAGATCTCATCTAATTTTGGTAAATGATTTTCACTTGTCATTCAGTTTATAACCATCAGTCATTCAGCTGTGAGAGAATGGATGTAATGTCAGCTATTATGAAAGCATTTTCCATTTTTTAAAGAGAAGGGTAAGTGTCTGCATAAACATTGACATTATAGGCAGTGGGAGAAACTTTTGCACTCAGATAGTATTCCTGTTAATGAACACAGGTTTATACTAAAAAAGTAATGCTAGGAATGACAAAAATCATAAAATCAGTCTGATGTTGAAAAGACCATAGACAAACATAAAACCTGGTAAATAAGGATACATTAAATATGAGCACAAGACTTCTGAATTGAAAGAAAAAGGAAAAAAAAACAGATGAGAGAAAATTGTATTGATAACTAAATAGAATTACAAAAGCAGTGCAAATCATCCTCCCAGATACAAAATGAAAAGAAATATCATAAAAGAGCAGCCCAATTCTGCTTATCAGCTAAGGGAACTCCCCTAAAAGCACCTGAAGCATAAGACCAAAGAAAAAGGAAAGCTATCTTATCCCATGTGCAACAATTGTCTCAAAGTTTACTTCACAATAAAAATTTCATAAATGAAATGTACCTCATAGTTTGATAGAATCTGCTGTCTGTACTTTCGATGCTTTTGAACCTGCCAGTTTGCATCAGAAATCAGTGATAACAGTATGACCATTTAGAAAAGAAAAGGAACAGACATGATAAGACAAATAACTATAACTAGATAGCTGCATCAAAATTTCTGGCAATGCATTGATTCTCACTGTACTGTTAGCAGTTCAGGATGTTGTGAACCTACATGTATACAATCATGTTAAGTAATAATTAAAGATTGATGAGAGAAGATTATCATCTCAACCTTTATTTTACACAACGTTTAAGTATTAGTATGCCCCCAAAAGGTGGTTTCTCATCAAAAGAAAAATAAAAATCTCAAAGCTCAACTTCAACCACATCATGATGACTGTAAAATAGACAGACAAACAAGGTGACATCAAGAAAAATCTAGCAGCTTTAAGGTAGTGTTTGGCATTGTGGTAGTGATTGATTTTCAAAGTGTTTTTCACTTGAAAATACATCAATACAATGTTTTTTTGTTTTTTAAAAATTCATTTTTAACATCAGCATATCAAAACTATCATTAAAAAAAAACACTAAAAAAATTAATTTCAAGAGAAAATATCATTTTTTTTGAAAAGCAAACAAACAGGGTCTTAATCCAATTCCAACTCATACTTGTAATAATCAACTCTACGCATGAAGAAACGGATTATCTCCCAAATTACACAAATAATTTTCTGAAATTCAATTTTCAACATCATGGAAATAAAGAACACGCATTTCCATAGACTATTGGAGAGAGACATTGAGAAACCGAAAAGAGCCACAAATATAGCAACATTTGTTTATGTTTCCCTAAATCACTTGTAGATAACGAATGAAATCTAAGTATACTTGTGTCGATAAATCCAATTTGTATAAATAATAAAAAAGTGAAGGAGGAGGCATACGCGAGTGTGTTCACCCTGAGGAGAGTAGCGAGTCAGAATGTCACTCAGGAAGTGGAATTTACGATCACGCGGCAAATTGAGCATGTTAGGTGGCAAGTACCGCTCTAGAGAGCTAAAGAGGAGAGGACTGTAATCCAATTGCATGTCCTCGTAGCTCTCCGGGTTGTGCTCCTTGTTCTCGAACGGTATCAGCCTTTGCGTTGACGGCAATTCGACGCCGTTCCCATTCTCCCTCGCTTTTTCAGTCGCGTCATCCGTAGACATTTTTCAAACAATAAATATATGCATATGAATCCGATGAGAGAGAGAAATTAGGGTTTGGGGATGTTGAAGGGGGTGGTTTGTGCTGCAGGTTGCGGTTTGTATTTTTTTGTTGGTTGTTGTGGTCGTCGTCTACCTCCTCCTCCTCCTGCTGGATGACGTGGACTATGGTTGGGGAATCAGTTCGGCCCGGGCCCACCTTCCAGTTTGACCCGAAAACTTAAAAATGAAAGAATTTCGATTTGAGTGAGAGAAGTAACGAGCAAGTGCAGGTTTTGTTTGGGGTTTTGGACAGCGCTCCAGTAAAAACTGAGGTGCCCGATTGTGACTTTCAGCGGCAAAAAATCACTTGGTAGTCCCTTCACTGTTACTGTTTAGTCAAATCAATACTTCCACGCATAATCTGATCATATTTGACCCTCTACTGTCAATGGTTAGTTATGTGATCGAACCTTGTGGGTGACTAGCTTGATAAATTTGACAGTAATAGGTTATTTGTAAATATATCAGTCTTTTAGGGTTGAACTAGATATATGATCCGTAGTACTCTACGAGCTGACTTATTTTTTTCCAATATAAAAATAATATCAAGATGATGTAAATATTATAGGAAAATAATAATGTGTTTAATAAGCTTACTAATTTAATAATATAATTAGAAAATAAAATATTAATAACAAATAAAATGAAAAAAATCAATAAAGATTTAATGTTAAGATTATAAAACTATATCTTTACAGTATTTTTAAAATGTCTCAGTGATCTTATTTATTAATAAAATAAAAATTAATTGAAAACAAGATAATTGCATGGAAAGAAAAATGAAAAAAAAATATTAATTCCCAACAAATAAAATGAAGATGATGAAATTGAAAATAAAATAATTTAAAAAAAATATTCAAGTCATCACATAAGTGAGTTAATAAAAAAAATCAAAAAAACAGACATGATATTTTTTTTATCATTTAGCTTGGGCGAAAAATCAAACTAAATCTACAACCTAGTGATGGAACCAGAATGACTCCATGAAAAACATACTTAATAAAATCATGAAACTCAATTCTCTTATCAGCCTATATTAAAAAATGTTGAAAAAAAATATTGAAAAGAATGAAAAAAAAGGTTAAAGTCAACCCTATTAAACTTGTTGAATTCATGACCTAAATCATGATATTGAGATAACTTTATAGAATAAAAAGTTAAAAAAACAACAAATATCAATTTCCAATGACCCAGTGATAAGAGATTAAATTAAAAATGTTAATTTAAAAAAAATGTCAAATTCCCAACTAACCAAGATAACTAAGAATATATTAGAAAAATAAATTCAACAAAAAAAGATCAAAAGGAGAAAATATAGATTTGAAAACAACGAGGATTGAATTTAATACAAAAATAAAATAAAACTATATCATAATGGATAAAATTGTGACACGGATCATGAAGATAGATTATAGCATAAAAAGCAAACATGAAAAAATAATAATGTCAAGTTCTCGGCCACCAAAATAATTAAGGATAAATTTGAAAAAAGCCAATTCAACTAAAAAAAAGATAAAAATATATATATATTTAAAAATAATGATGATCAAATTTGACACGAAAATAAAATAAAGCTATATTATAATGGATAAAATTGAAAAATAATTTTAATTCAAAAAATAATAAAAATAATAATCAAAAGAATGAGAATCGGATTTGATAACCAAATGTCAAATGGTAAAATTGAAAACAAAAGTTTAATAAAAATTTTAAAGATCAAATGCATTGCAATAAAAAAAACAATAACCTAGTTTAATTTAGTAAGAAAATAAATCACACTCCTTTGTTTTTTTTTTTTGTAGTGGCCAGCATGTTTCTCTAGGATAAGCTCAATCACCGATCTTCCAGTGGCACACACCTCACCACCGTAACGAGGGCAACGAGGCGCATCGAATGCCGCCACATAAAATAATATTCAGAGCTTTTATGGCACTGCACATGCCACCCAAAGCATTTGAATTTTTTTTTATTTAAATGGTATTTTATACATATTAAAATATTCAATTATCCTGATCCCATATGAAAAGCAAAATGTTTTTCTTTTCTTTTCAAGGGTAATTTAATAATTATAATTAGCAACAGGGAAGTGAGAGGACTTATTTTATTATTATTTTTTATTTTATTAACGTGGGTGTCCGGGTTAACTTGCCCGCATCTCGACTAATCTCACGGGTCCTAAAGTTAACGACCATGTAAGCCTCTATTGGTCATCATATTAACAACTGCTACAAGACTCGAGCCTAAGACCACATAGTGAACAAACCTCTTAGTCCCAAATTCTTATCACCAGACCACCTATTAGATGGTTAGTGAGAAGACTTATTAGTTTTATATGTTCTTGCGATAATTAATTGATTCATAGAAAAGATCTTTTTACTTCTAAAACAAAGTAAAACGGATTTTCTCTTCGTTGACAAAATAATAATTTTACTGTGCAAATTCATAATAAAATATGAATGTATACATAGTGAAATGCCGAGCCCTCCTAATTGTTTTTTTTTTTTTCATTGTAGTTGTGATGATATGTAAAGCTTAACCATACATTACAGGTAAGAGTATTGTAGATACACCACGCTTTTTTTTTTTTTTACCTTCTCTTTGATTATTAATTTTTTATTTAATCTAGTCTTTATATGATATATTTATGAAAATTTAGAGTTGATAATTTATTTTTTATATGGTTATTGCGGTATTAAAAAAATATTTTAGTCTTAGGTTGGCATTAGAGAAATATCTTAGTATCACAATATGATTTTTTTTTTAAAAAAAAAGTTTAGTTAAATAAAAAGTATACTTTTTTAAAAAATACGTTATTAAACTTTGTAGAGCAATAACCCAATTTACGAGTTTGATGAGATAACTTTAGTTGTCCCGGTTTGCGGGTTTGGCAAGATATCTTTTTTTTTAATTAAACTCGATTTGTGATCTTTTTTTTTCTTTCTATTATGTAAGGCTGATCAATAATTAAGTTTCATAATCGGTTTTGTTTTGCTATATATAAGGTTATCATAATCTTAAAAAATATTTCAGTATTGGTTTGATACTCGATTTTGCAAACATTTGTTTTTGTTATTATATAATTAGATAGATGATAGTTTAGAAGAAAAGAAGAACAACAAATTATTAATTTCAATGGAGTCTATTACTCTGTTTGTGGGTTAGAAGTGTTGACTCAAGTTACTCGATTCACTGGTTTAACGGTTTACCCATCAAACTAAAACCATCAAAGTCCATGATCTAAGTCGTAGGGCGAACAAGGTCAATACAATTTAACATCATCCTAATATATATATTTTTTAATTATCTTCTTGTAGTCTTCTTAAAAGCCATAACATGTTTTTTAGGTTTGGGTCATACTGTCAAGAAATAAAATCTTTTAATTCAGTTGGATTTTTATGTTAGAATCGAACCAGACCATACCGTGAACATCCTTACTTTTAACATAATTTATTTTTCATTTTAGACTTGATGGAGGGCAACTTAGTCTTCTTAAATTTTTTACACGGGTAAAATTATTTAATTGCTTTTGAAAGAAAAAAATACCTAACTTTGTTCTAGGAGTTTTTTCAATACTCCACTTTTTACAGCACAATAAAATAATTTTATTATTCTTAAAACCAAAATTTCGTTGCATTGCCTCTAAAAGCTTATTTGCACTTTCATTTTTTTTACTATTATTATTTAGTTTTAGAGGCAATTTATTATTTTAATAAATACAAAAAACAATTATGTCATCGACAAGCAAGTTGCCTCCATGAGCTTAAACAACGTGTGCAGCAACCAAAAACAGCCATCCATGATGTTTTGCTCTCGCTCATGGTGAGGTTTGCCTCTTCGAATTTGATTGATTTTTTTTATTTGAGTTGTTTTATAAAATTAAATTTTATTTTTAATTTTATTATTCTTTAATTTTTTAATATATCAAAATTGATCCCTATTTGTTATCCCTGTTTATTTTATTTAATATTGTTTTTAAAATTAATTATTTTTTATGATTCCATCCTCTTTTATTTTTTATTGCTATTTTTTTTGCTTTGATAAATTTTTTAAATTATTTTTTTTAATTTCATCATTTAACATTAAATTAGGTTTATTGACTGAGTTCAAGTTTATGATTTAATGGATTATGAATTTTAAAAGTCACCTTGGATTTAGAAGATTCATCCAGTTCATTTGTTTTTTTTAAGTTAATGTTTTTTTTCCAACTCAATCGTTCGGGATCTAATTGGAGATCAGACTCTATTTTTTTATTTACTTTCTATATAATTTTTTATTAATTTTAAAAATGACTCGGGTTATTTTAGGTATTTTTATTTGTTTCTTTTTGTTAAATGTATTTTTTTTAATTTTTAGTTGTCTTTAATTAAATTATTTAGATATAAGAATGTTACTTCCACTTCATGATATCTTTGTTTGCTTGGATATAACTTTTTTGTTTTTTTAATTAGATGTTTTTTTTGTTTTCATTTATAACCTTCAATATAAGATTAATTAGAACTAGGATCTCTACTTTATTTTGATTTGGATTTCATAAAGTTATTATGGTTTCATGCCCCAGATCACGGGTTTCATGAGTTAATTATGGCTCGCCCGAGTTAAGTTAATGTGTCAACATCTCAATATTTTTTTTAAAAATATATCATTAAATATATTATCATCTCAATATTTTAAAATTTATTTAGTCTAATATGCATCGTTTTTTTTTTAATTTCCAATCTCTTTGTAATTTATTTCAAGGTTATTATTTTTTATAATCCAATATCATATATATATATATATATTTAATTTTAAAATAATATGATTCTGTGACTTATCATAGGCCAATAATCTAATACTAGCTACACGACATCATCTAATTTGACTGGGTTGACTTTTTATCTAACTTGATTGAATTCAAATAAAATCTAGTGAAAACCTAATAAACATCACTCAATTGGAGTGAAAACCGGGTGCAAGTATAAGTAAATAATTCATTGACCCGTACCGTTTTAATATTTTTATTGTTTTTTAATATAATGATTATTATAACCTTGCAAAACAAACATAACTATCCAACCTCCATTTATAAATTTTCTATATAAATAACAAAAAGAAATTGTTTGATTTTTTTAAAATAGAGAAAAATTAGTTTAGAAGGGACTGGTGGGAAGAGTTTAGAGCATTTCGATGACTTGTTTTGTGTGAAGGGGGTTAATGTGCAGGTTGTATGGCGGAAATCGAATCGCAACATGATTGTAAATTGATTTGGCAACAATCTTCAGGTATTGTTTGCTTTAATTTAAAAGTATGATCGACTAAAATTGTATATTTGAGTCTCGTAGTTGTTAATATAATGACTACTACAGGTTTATATTTTCGTTAATTTTATAATACATGAAATTAGTCGGGTTCATACAAGTTGATTCGAACAATCATATTAATAATAATAAAAAATTATATGTAAGCTTATAAATCAAGATAAAAAACTTATATATGAGGCTGAATCAAAGTAATTTCCTAACAAGCATAATATTGGTTATATAATAAAACATTCAAAGCTGTAATTAAATAAAAGCAAATCATGGCATATATTTTAACACGCACTAAAATGTGTTGTTTTCAAGGATTATATATTTTGTTCCTGTGAATAAAATGCTTGTAAATTTGCGCAAATGATTTTGTTTCAGGTATTCTTGTAATATTTCAACAACTTAGTTTTTAAACGATACACTTTACTTGAAAGTTCATGAACCAATAAGGAAACTCAAAATCTATTTTATTTATAAAAAAAAATCCAATCTCTACAATACAAGAAAAGGTAGCATGTGGCCAAGAAAATCGGAGGCAAAATGAATTGAAAAACATAGAAAAAGAAGGCAAATGAGTTAATGCAAGGTATACAAAACACCCCCTCAACCCCTTCTATACTCAGGGGTGGAACCAGGAGAGGCAAGCAGGACCAGGCCGCAAAACATTTTAATTTTTTTTATTTAGTATTTAAATATGGAATAGTATGATATTTTTATTTTAAATAAATAAGTTTTTTTAATAATATATATTGTTATATTAATTTTATCTTTTCCTATCAAATGCTACCAGCTCCTCCTCTGTCTATACTGATCTTTTTAATTAAAATTGAGGCATGATTAATTATAGCAATTGTCATG
>Ga0325400_1005585_pt1 | contig 11876 bp, 12 predicted proteins | sample PopdelMetagenome_2_FD_205662 | JGI IMG/M metagenome (GOLD analysis project Ga0325400, IMG submission 205662) | Populus deltoides microbial communities from Bellville, Georgia, United States - Xylem-PdKOR-R1 | ecosystem: Host-associated > Plants > Phyllosphere > Stem > Wood/Secondary xylem...
TGGTACAGGTTGTAACTCGCGCCGGCATCCACGATGTTGATGAGGTGATAAGGTACGGGCGGGCCGCCCTGTTTGTATTCGCTCAGGTCCTTGCCGGTGCCAATGTCCATGTCGCGGTAAACCTGGCGGGAGTCGACGCTGATGATCTCCCCGTTCAGTCGGCGGGCTACCTGCACCGCCAGATGAGTTTTGCCGCTCGCCGTTGGCCCGAGAATGACCAGTAATTTCTGCATAGATCAATGGACGCGATCAGGCGCCAGTAGCTTAATGAATTTGAGGCTGCCTGAGTTATAAATAGTCAGGTAACCCGTAGCGGGCATATCGGCTTCGGTTAAACCGGCGGGCAGGCGATGCGGATAATAACGAATCCATTCGCCGGGACGCAGCCAGAAGGCCTGCGGCTCCGTCAGCTCAACCCGCGTGAAATGGAGCTTTTCGTAACTCCGGCCATCGGACCAGTCCCGATCGGCGTAGGTCATCAGATCGTCCGGCTGGTGGTTGGTCACGACGGTTTTTAGTAGTTTATCCAGTCCGCCCACCACCGTGCAGTTTAGCAAATTGGCAAACCGGACCATCTCCATAGAACGGTACACTTTATCCAGTCGCTTAACCTGACGGGGATGCGCGAAGGTAGCAACCGCCACCAATAATTCCGGCAAATCCGGCGGAAGCTGCGCCTGGTAAGCCGGGGAGAGCACCCGAAAATAGCGATTCGGCAAAAACAGACCGTATTTATATTTCGACTGAACAGCAACCTGCAGGTGATTGGCGTTCAAAAAACGCTCGGTCGCTGGCCGGTCAATGCGCCGAACCTGGGTCAACCGGGCAGGAATGCGTTCGGAAAGCCCAGTCAGGGCGCTAAGCCGCGATAGAACAACGGCGGGCTTTTGCCGCCAGACATCTTCCCAGAGATGAATCAGCCGCCAGCCGTTAGCGGTGCAGTAATCGGAAAGTTGCTGAAAAAAAAAGGGCGGTACGGTTGAGTAACTGGCGTACGTCGGCCCGTCAATGAGGTGGAGAATTACCCCCGTTTCGCCCAGACGCAGCAGCGCAAAAGGGGTATCGATGCTGGAATCAAGCGGATTGGTCAGTAATCCCTTTTGATTCAGCGCCGACTGGATTTCGTTAGCAAACTCGTTTGTGGGTAGGTCATTCACAGGTAGGTGGGGAACAGTGGCGGGAGACGGTTTACAATTCGCCAATGTCTTCGTTCCAGACTTCGGGCTTCTGGGCGATAAACTGGGCCATCATATCGACGCACTCGGGTAAGTCCAAATCGATAACTTCAACGCCGTGCTGCTCCATAAATTCCCGCGCTCCGGCAAACGTCCGCGATTCGCCGACGATCACTTTGGGGATTTTGAACTGGACAATGGTTCCCGCGCACATGTAGCAGGGCATGAGCGTCGAATAAATTACCGTATCCCGGAACGAGCCTACGCGCCCGGCATTGTTCAGGCAGTCCATCTCACCGTGCAGAATAGGATTATCCTCCTGCACCCGTTTGTTGTGCCCCGAAGCTACCAGTGAGCCGGCCTTCACCAGTGCGGAACCGATGGGAATACCACCTTCGGAAAGGCTTTTGCGGGCCTGCCGAATGGCTTCCTGCATAAATTCGTCAACCATATTATAAAGCTAGCCAATTAAACACCGCTGGCCGAACAGAGCGATCGGCTCTGTTCGGCCAGCGGTGTTGTGCTGGTATGTTATGTTATGTAAGTTATTACTTCCCGATTACGACCGGGTCCGCTTCTTGGAGCCGCTGCCGCTGCGGGCTTCTTTCCGGCGGTTACCTCCACCTCCTTTTTCGGATGAAGCGCTTTTCCGTTTGGGAGCCGATCGGGATTCGCTTCGGCTTTCATCCCGGCGCCGGGTGGTCCGGGTTCTGCCGGCTGCGTTCAACGAGCCTTTGTCGTCAACGAGCCAGAGGTCGAGGCTGCGACGGGCCAGATTCGCTTCTTTCACGCGCACGGTAATGGCGTCGCCAAACGCAAAAATCCGTTTGTTACGCTTACCGATAAGCCGGAAATTATCTTTGTCGAATTCGTAAAAGTCATCACCTAAGTCCGTCATACGAACAAGGCCCTCGGCGCTGGTTTCGGTGATTTCGACAAAAAGACCAAAATCCGTTACCCCCGTAATAATGCCCTCGAACGGCTGATCCTTGTCCATCCGCGACATAAACTCGACCTGCTTGTATTTGATCGACGCCCGCTCGGCTTCGGTAGCCACCCGTTCGCGGTCGGATGAGTGCTTGCTTTTCGCTTCATACTCATCCCGGTCAACGGATTTGCCGCCGTCCAGATAATGCTGCAACAGCCGGTGCGCCATCATATCCGGATAACGCCGGATGGGCGAGGTAAAGTGCGAATAACGCCGGAACGCCAAACCAAAGTGGCCGATGTCATCGGTGCTGTAACGCGCCTTCGCCATGGTTCGAATGGCTAGTTGCTGGAGGACGTTCTGTTCGGGCTTGCCTTCCAACTCGTCCATCAGGTGGTTATAGGAGTTCGACAGATGCTTTTCGTCGACCTTCAGTTTGTAACCCAATCGACCGGCAAAGGCCGTAAACACGCGCAGTTTCTCCAGATCCGGTGCTTCGTGAATCCGGTACACCATGACGTTCGGATGTTCGCCCTGTGACTGCTTATGGACAAATTCGGCCACGCGCTTATTGGCGAGGAGCATAAATTCCTCGATCAGCTTGTGGGCATCTTTCCGGATTTTAGGGTAAACCAGCAGCGGCACGCCGTTTTCGTCCAGTTTGAATTTTACTTCAACCGTCTCAAAATTAATGGCGCCGTGCCCAAACCGTTCGTCACGGAACTTCAGGGCCAGATCATTCAGGATGCGAAGTTCGTCGGCGTAATCACCGGGAGTACCTTCCAGAATTTCCTGCGCCTGCTCGTAGCTGAAACGCCGGTCAGAGTGGATGACCGTCCGGCCAAACCATTCTTTCTGAATTTTACCCTCGGGCGTTATTTCAAATACCGCCGAAAACGTCAGCTTATCCTCGTGGGGCCGCAGCGAACACAGGTTGTTCGACAGCTTTTCGGGCAGCATCGGCACGACCCGGTCGACCAGGTACACGGACGTTCCCCGCTTGAAGGCTTCGTCTTCCAGGGCCGTTCCGGGCTGGATGTAGTGCGTTACGTCGGCGATGTGTACGCCAATTTCGTAGTTGCCGTTTTCCAGGGTCTGGAACGACAGAGCATCGTCAAAGTCCTTCGCGTCTTCCGGGTCAATCGTGAACGTGGTGATGGGCCGGAAGTCGCGCCGTTTCTTGATTTCCTTTTTCAGGATTTTCTCCGAAATCTTCTCGGATTCCTGCTCAACCGCGTCGGGGAACTGCACCGGCAGACCAAACTCGGCCAGGATGGCGTGCATCTCCGTATTATTCGCGCCTGCCTTGCCAAGAACGGAAATCACTTCCGCCTGTCCGCGGTGCCCCTCGGAAGGGTAACGTGTAATCCGGGCAATGACTTTTTCGCCCGTTTGGGCGCCCCCCAGCTTGTCTTTGGGAATTGTAAATTCCTCGTAGATCTTCTTGTTGTCCGGAATCAGCTGGCTGTAGGTCGGCCACACTTCCAGGCGTCCCACCAGTTCGGTACGGCCCCGGCCAATGACTTCGGCCACTTTGCCTTCCGGACGGCGGCCCCGATTGGACGAATCACTGAAACGCAGCACTTTCACGCGGTCGCCGTCAATGGCGCCGTTCAGATCTTCCGTGCTGACGTAAACATCCGTGTCGCGGTCGCCGTTGCCCAGGCTAACAAACGCAAAGCGCGGGTTAACGTGGTCGACCACGCCTTCCAGCGTCCGGTCGTTATCGTTAAACTTAAAGGTCTTGTCCGACTGGCTTACCACCACGCCTTCTTCGACCAGCTCGCCCAGCAGACCGCTGACGATTAACTTCATCCGGCGGTCGTACACGTCAAAGTGTTCCAGGACATCCGCTTGGGAAAAGGTGTCTTCGCCGTTAATTTCAAAATAGGCAATCAGGTCGTTTTTCAGTTCGTCAAGAAACGAGTTCGCTGATTGAACGGCTGATTGGGAATACGAATCGTCCCGACGCCGGGATTTAGGATTTTCTCTACCTTTATTTCGGTTATTTCTCATCTTGTTATGAATGTTTGACGGCTGATTTCGGACAATCGACCGCCAACCGTCAACTATCACTCATCAACTATCATTCTAATCGGGTAATGTGTTGTTCTTCAACCAACGGCGCACCCAGCAGCCGAAGGTATACCTGAACCAGTGTCACAATGGATTCGCGGGTGTACTCACGAATTCGGGCCATGCCCTGTGGCTGGTAATACACTAAACTGGTTTGATCGCCTGTCAGTTTAAGTGGTTGCGTAGGCAGGTTTAAAACCGCGGCCAGTAAATCGAGCGGAACGTAGTGTCGGCTATCGCCGAAACGCCACATTTCCAGCGTATCCTGGTGCGGAATATCCCACGGTTTGCGTCCCGAGAGCCGCAGTGTTGCGGGAAGCTCAAAACCGTGGACTAAAATGCGCCGGCACAGATACGGGTAGTCAAACTCTTTACCGTTATGAGCGCAAAGCACTAACTCGTTGGCGGGATACTTGTCGATCAAATCGATGAATGTCCGGAGCAAGCGGGCTTCATCGTCGTCGTACAGCGTTTTAGCCTTTAAAAAGGGAGCATCGTCGTCATCCCAGTATAAACCACCGATGCCAATGCAGATGATTTTGCCGTATTCTGCGTAGTAAGACGCCCGGTTGTCGTACCATTTAGCGGCCGACCAGCCTTCCTCGTTGCCGAAATAAGTGACTTTCTGCTCCCATTGCCGTTGCAGTCGTTCATCCAGTTCATCAAACGAAGAAGACCCGGCAACCGTTTTGACATCAATAAAAAGTCGGTTTTTAAGTCGCTTTTTCCAGGAAGTGGGCATAGAGTCGGACGGACAGCCCGTTAGTTATGCAGAACGCCCTCCAGTCCTAATTCGTCGATGTGGATGAGGTTTTCTTCGATAATGCTGTCCGGCACGAATATAAACTTTTTGTCAAAAATCTGGTCGCCAATGAAGTAACTTACCCAGTACTCATTATTCAAATGGAATACATCGGGCATGATCGTCTCGACGGCCTGGTATTCGCCCGCCTGAAGCTCAGTGAAATAATGCCGTAACGTGGATGTTTTCTGCTGGGCCTCTTCCCGATACCCGTACCCCTTAGACGTAACAAAAACGTTGGTAATGGGTACGGTATTTTGGTTTAACAAAAAAACCTGCCAATCATAATCATTGAGTGGATTCGGTTTGCGGGCAATAACAACCTGAACGCCCTCCACCGGCAAAAAGGAAATATCTTTTTTCATTAATCAAATCAGTTGGTAATGCCTTCTGCCAGCCATCCGAATTTACGGGAGGCTTACCGCGACAGCAGGACCTGGTACTAACTCCATACCGAACAGGGTCGCCAGATGCTGACTAACGTGTTCGATGACCTCCGCAACCGGCACTGTCCGCCCAAGTTCCTGTTGCATGGAAGTAACGGCTTTGTCCGAAATGCCGCAAGGGACAATGTGATTGAAATAACTCAGATCGGTATTCACGTTCAACGCAAATCCGTGCATGGTTACCCAGCGGCTCGCTTTAACGCCCATCGCGCAGATTTTGCGGGGATTACGCTGCTGTTCGTAGTCGAGCCAGACGCCAGTCAGCCCGTCGATCCGGCCCGCGTTCAGTCCGTAGTCGGCCAGCGTCCGGATAATCGCTTCTTCCAGCACCCGCATGTAGCGGTGAATGTCCGTGAAAAAGTTATCTAGATCCAGAATGGGGTACCCCACTAGCTGACCGGGACCGTGGTAGGTAATATCGCCCCCCCGATTAATCTTATAATAAGTAGCCCCAATAGTTTGCAAAAAGGCGTCATTAGCTAGTAAATGGCCTTCTTTGCCGCTTTTTCCCAGGGTGTAAACGTGCGGATGCTCGCAGAACAGAAGGTAGTTTGGCGTTGGTTGCTGCTGCTCGACTGGCAGGTTACGGTTAGTCGTTTTGATCGCCGTAATTCCCGCTAAAAGCTCTTCCTGATAAGGCCATGCAGCGCCGTAATCAATCAAACCTAACTCCTGAACCTGTACCTGTTTGTTGCAATAGCTATTCATATTCTGCGTATATCCACAAGTAAAAAACACCAAAGTGCCCCTGTTTCGTTCCTATTTTGCCGCTGCTGCGTCTAATGTGTAAAAGAACAGCTACGCTTGCACATGGCACAACACAACGACACGGGTAAACAGGGCGAAGCCGAGGCCGCCCGCTACCTGACCAGCAAAGGCTACGAGATCATTGAACAAAACTTCCGGCACCAGCACGCCGAAATTGACTTAATCGCCCAGCGAGGCAAGTTACTGCTGTTTGTTGAGGTCAAAACCCGTAGTAACCTAAGCTTCGGCAATCCTGAGACGTTTGTTTCCTACACCCAGGCCCGACTGATTATGAAGGCTGCCGAGCATTATATCTTCGCCAAAGACTGGCAGCACGATGTCCGCTTCGACGTGGTTGCCGTAGCGATGACCCCGGAAGGCGCCCGAATCAACCATCTGGAAGATGCTTTCTATTGACCTACTGCGCTAAAACCAGCGGTTGCGTTTCCGGCAATTGGGTAATGAATGCGGGTAAATGCAGTTGCTGCAGCAATGCTTCCTCAAGCATAGCCGCCCACTCGTTCAGGTACGCGACGACGTCATCGCGCTGGTTGTGTTTCAGAAAGCGTTTTTCGATCGGGAAGCGGGCGAGTATCTTTTTATCAGACAGCTTTTCGAGATTCTTGAGGTCTTCGGGCTCCAGACCAGCGCCGAGCATTTCGCTGATGAGCAGGTCGATGGGCATCTGGCTGGTCGGGCAGTAATCGGCCACCTGCTCGTTCCAGTCGCCGTAGCGCTGCATGGCATAGGCATGAATCTGATCTTTAGACAAACGGGTCAGCTCCTGCGCCAGATTGCCGCAGTTGCAACCACCCATATGACCCCATTGGTAAGGCGCTGTAATTTTTTGGCTGTACGGCGCAGGGCATCAATTAATTCCGCATTTGGTCGTGCCATTTCTTTAGAAGATGAATGAGTTATCTAGCCAACGGCCCCCATCATTTTTGTTTACAATGAAAAAACGATAGTTTAGGGTAAAGAAATATACAATTATTTTCTGAAATAAACATGCGCTTTCTCTGGTTGCTGATGGTATGGACCGTCAGCACGGTATGCGCGTTTTCTGCCCCGCCTATCCCGCCGTCGTATCCGGTTCGGGTGTTTACGATTGAGCAGTTAAAGCGCGACTTTACCGTGTTGCGGAAAACCTTGGAAGAGCGCCATCCCAGCCTGTACCGGTACACTTCGCGGGCCGATATGAGTCAGCTGTTCGACGAAGTTTACAGACAGTTAGACCAACCCATGACCGAGTTCGACTTTCGGGAACGGCTGCGGCCCCTGATTGTCCAGATTCGTTGTGGCCATACCGACGTGCTGGAGTCGAAAGCTTATCTCCGAACGCCCAACCGACCGCAGCCGGAGTGGTTTCCGTTTGACATTATTTTAGCTGGTGACCGGCTTTTTGTTAACCGCAACCGGAGCACCGATTCTTCGCTGATTGCGGGTACCGAAGTCACCAGGCTTGACGGCCATCCCATTGCGGAGGTTATCGCGGCTGCCCGCGAACGCTGGCCTTCGGATGGATATAACCAGACTTTCAAGAACTACTTCCTGGAACTGTATCACCTGGAAGATACCTACTGGCGGCACTTCGGCGGCTGCTCGCCCTGGACGCTGACCGTCCGGGATACGACAGGCTCAGAACGGGTGACAACCATTCGGCGACGGTTTCCGGCAGCACAGGTTGAGAAGCGCGCTGAGCATAAACCGTGGTGGAAGTGGTTCAAGAAGCCCCACTTGAAAGCTTCTTTTGAAGAAGATCCCAAGCTTCAGCTCATCCGGTCGCTGCATTTTCTGAACAGTGATTCTTCCGTGGCGGCCCTCATCGTTAACGGCTTTAGCTATGAGAAATACGAATCGTTTCACCGGGATGTATTTGAAAAACTGGCCGAACATCAGGTTAAAGATCTGGTGATCGACCTGCGGCAAAATACGGGCGGTAACGCTGAGATTGGCTCTGATCTTATGTCGTACCTGATGGATAAAGATTTCCGGCAGGTTGACCGGGCTGAGTCGCCCACCCGTCATCCAAATCGCTGCGCCTATTTTACGCGAAAAGATAAACGAATGCTGCGGCAGAACTTTCGGTTTCTGAGAAAGGAGAATGGCCTCTATGAATTTGGGAAGTCCAACGTCGGCTGGAACCGGCCAGCTTCTGAAAACCGCTTTAAAGGAAACGTTTACATTCTGACCAGTGGCCGTACTTTCTCGGCGGCTGCTATTTTTACCGCCAGTTTGAAGGCCCAGCGGCCCGTGGTGGTGGTGGGCCAGGAAACCGGTGGGGGAGAAGCCGGTTGCAACGGCGGTATCATTCAAACCCTGACGCTGCCCGAAACCGGGCTACGGGTCCGTTTTCCGGTGTTCTGGATTGCTACGGCCAGCACGAAGCCCGATGTGGGCCGTGGGGTGATGCCGGATCATCCCGTTGTTTATAGCGTTGAAGACCGAATTTATCAGCGCGATAAAGACATGGAAAAAGTGCTGCAACTCATCCAGTCTGGTCAGCAGAAGGTAACGGCAAAATAAAAAAGCCGGTCCTGGGACCGGCTTTTTACTTATTGAACCAATTCAATCAAATCTTCATCCTTAACTTCTTTCCGGACATCAGCCAGATCGAGGAAGCGCCGGTAGATCGAATCGAGCGTTGGCCGGTCATACTGGTAGCCCAGTAGTTCAAGGCGGTGCCGCAGGGCGTGGCGACCACTGCGCGCCGTCAGAACAATTGATGATTCCGGCACGCCAACATCCAGCGGATTCATGATCTCATAGTTTTCGGAGTGTTTCAGGAAGCCATCCTGGTGAATGCCTGACGAGTGCGCGAATGCGTTCTGACCGACAATGGCTTTGTTTGCCTGGACCGTCATGCCCATCATGTGGGAAACCAGCTGGCTGACCGGATAAAGCCGGGTTGCGTCAACGCCCGTATGGTAACCTAAATCGTGGTGCACTTTCAGCGCCATAACGATTTCCTCCAGAGAGGTGTTACCGGCCCGTTCGCCAATGCCGTTGATGGTTACTTCCACCTGGCGGGCGCCGTGGGTGATACCCGCCAGCGTGTTAGCCGTGGCCAGACCAAGGTCGTTATGGCAGTGGATAGAGATAACCGCTTTGTCGACGTTGGGAACGTTATTGTAAATGTACTGAATCTTCTGACCGTACTGATCCGGTAAGCAGTAACCCGTAGTATCCGGAATATTGACAACGGTTGCACCAGCGGCAATAACAGATTCAACCAGTCGGGCCAGGAACTCCAGGTCCGCGCGTCCGGCATCTTCGGCGTAGAATTCAACATCGTCCACTTTATTGCGGGCATACCGAACCGCGTCAACGGCCTGTTCCAGGATCTTCTCCCGGGTGCTGTTGAACTTATGCTGGATGTGAATATCGGACGAACCAATACCGGTGTGGATCCGACCGCGTTTTGCGAGCTTCAGGGCATCGCCGGCCGCGTCGATATCCTCCCGTTTAGCGCGGGAGAGCGCGCAGACCGTCGGGTTGGTTACGGCTTTTGAAATTTCAACAACCGACCGAAAATCGCCCGGGCTCGAAACCGGAAAGCCGGCTTCAATGATATCGACTCCCAAGCGTTCCAGTTCTTTGGCCACCACTACCTTTTCTTCGGTAGTTAACTGACAACCCGGCACTTGTTCGCCATCGCGCAGGGTCGTGTCGAAGATATAAATCCGCTGGCTCATAGTACAGTTTATTGAGTTTGGGTAGATTTTATTCGTATGATAATGGGTATTTTACGGAGTACTTACAAGAAGGAGAGCAAACGAGTTTCCATTTCGCTTGTACCCAGAATTTTATCGGCGGGCGTCGTGGCGTCGGCAATGTCGCGGGTCCGGAAGCCTGCTTTCAGCACCGCATCAACGGCGTTGACCACGGCCTCGGCTTCTTCCTTCATGCCAAACGAAATATCAAGCATCAGGGCTGCCGACAGAACGGACGCCAGCGGATTCGCCAGGCCTTTACCGGTAATGTCGTGCGCCGATCCGTGAATCGGTTCGTAGAGGCCGGTCGAGTCACCCACGGAAGCGGAGGCCAGCATACCCATTGAGCCGGCGATCTGCGAGGCTTCGTCCGTCAGAATATCACCGAACAGGTTACCCGTCAGGACCACGTCGAACCGGCGGGGATCCTTGATCAACAGCATAGCCGCTGCGTCGATGAACTGGTGTTCTACTTCAACTTCGGGATACCGCTTTGCCACTTCCTGCACGACTTCGCGCCACAGCCGGGATGATTCGAGCACGTTGGCTTTGTCAACCGAGCACAGCTTTTTCCGGCGCGTCATGGCGGCTTCAAACGCTTTGACGGCAATCCGTTCAATTTCGTACCGGCTGTAAATCATCGTGTCGTACGCCGTGCTGCCTTCGTCCGTCCGACCTTTTTCGCCAAAGTAAACGTCGCCCGTCAATTCGCGGAAAAAGAGGATATCGGCGCCCTGTAGAAACTCGGGCTTGATGCTCGATGCCGACAGAAGTTCATCGAACAGTTTGATCGGGCGGAGGTTGGCGTACAGACCCAGTGCCTTCCGGATGCCCAGCAGACCCTGTTCAGGCCGGACTTTGGCCGACGGATCGTTGTCGTATTTGGGGTGTCCTACGGCGCCGAACAAAATGGCGTCCGACTGCTTGGATTTAGTAATGGTTTCTTCGGGTAGTGGACTGCCCGTCGCTTCGATGGCTGCGTGGCCAATCAGGGCTTCGTCGTAAGTAAATTCGTGGCCAAACTTGGCGGCAATGCGCTCCAGAACCTGCTTACCCACCTTGGTTACTTCCTGACCGATGCCGTCACCGGCAATCACAACGATGTGTTTCTTCATTGATACTGATGGAATACCTGAATCAAAAGAACTGAGGTTCGGTACTCGCTATGCGTGCGCTAAATCGAATTGTTTAATGTCTTCCTTCAAACTCACTAAATAGTCGATATCATCGTACCCATTCATGAGACAGGCCTTTTTGTAGGGATTAATGGCGAACGACTCCCGAAGGCCGTTTTCCAGCACAATCTCCTGATTCTCCAGGTCCACCGTCAGCGGAGTTTGCGGATTGGCTTCGATGGCTTTAAAGATTTCGGCCAGAAACGAGTCGGATACCTGAGCCGGTAAGACGAAGGTATTCAGAGCGTTATTTCTGAAAATATCGGCAAAGAAGCTGGAAATAACCACCCGGAAGCCGAAGTCATGAATGGCCCAGGCCGCGTGTTCCCGGCTGGAGCCCATGCCAAAGTTCTTCCCGGCTACCAGGATTTGTGAACCCGCGTAGGTAGAGTCATTCAGCACGAAATCCGCTTTGGGCGTATTGTCAGCCGTGTAACGCCAATCGCGGAAGAGGTTATCCCCGAAGCCTTCGCGCGTGGTTGCTTTCAGGAAGCGGGCCGGGATGATCTGGTCCGTGTCAATGTTCTCAATCGGCAGGGGCGTTGCCGTAGAGACGAGTTTATGAAAGGTTTCTTTGCTCATACTATTCTATCTTTCTAATCCGAATTGACTCTTCGGTTACAATGATAAAGTGTTTATTGTCTAGCCCCTCCAACTTCATTTTGAGGAACTTTTGCAACACGTTAATCTTATTCCGGGATGTCTCATTATTTAAGCGCATAAAAATAACGCCCTGATGAGCTAAGCCGTTTTTAAAGATCAGCTCGCCAAAATCGCGGTCGTTCGTTATAAGAATGCGTTGTTCTTTATTGGC
>Ga0325400_1005586_pt1 | contig 11875 bp, 6 predicted proteins | sample PopdelMetagenome_2_FD_205662 | JGI IMG/M metagenome (GOLD analysis project Ga0325400, IMG submission 205662) | Populus deltoides microbial communities from Bellville, Georgia, United States - Xylem-PdKOR-R1 | ecosystem: Host-associated > Plants > Phyllosphere > Stem > Wood/Secondary xylem...
GCTTCGCCGAACCCTTTTCCCGTTAGAGCGGCCGGCAGCCAATACGTGAAATAATAATTCAATGCCACCGAATGACCGGCCAGCTCATGCACTTTGTAATGGGAGCCGAACGAGTAATAAACCGGCCAGTCAAAATGGATCAAATCCCGGAACACGGCATTCCTGAAATGGTGATCCCAGGGTTGATTGGCAAAGCCGCCCACGCCCGAGAACAGTAGCCACAGAAATAAGAGCAAAGCGACTCCCAGTCCAGAAAGGAGCGTAACCTTAGGAATGGTTTGCCGGAAAGAAATGGCTGAAAGGTGCCGTTTCACCGACCAGGCCAGCAGGCCAACCAGTGGAAGAGCATAGCCGATCTTGAGCCATCCCGCGAAGAAAATACCAATGGGTATAGTCAGGTAAAGTAAGGCAATCCCGTAAATGATCCGATCGCCGTTTCGCGTCATAAGTAATTGCTGACAGGTTTATCTTGAATGCTTCGTCCGCCCCGGGCTTCCGACTGCTTTTAATGGAAAACCCCAACGATTATTTGTTGGGCAAGAAACCGGCCAGTGCTTTATTCTACGGACTAAATCCTATACTTTTAGATTTACTGACAAAATAAACACCTTATGGATGCTACGAGCCCCTATATACCAAACTAAGCCAAAAAAGTATCAGAATCGGTTAAGTCAGGTAATTAATACATGCCCGCAGTAATTTACTTTCGTTATTCAGTAGCCAATTCCAACTTCATGCGACTAATTCTTTCCCTATGCCTGTTGTGCGTAGTTTTTTTATTGCCGTCAGGTTCCTTGCGGGCGCAGCTTCGCTCCAATAGCGTACGCTGGACCGAAGACGGCAACGCTTACCTAACCTTATCCAAAGGCAGCATCATCAAAACCGACGTAGCGACGGGTCAGGAAACGCCCCTGGTTTCCGGTGATCTGCTAACTTACAAAGGCAAACCACTGACCGTCGCGGATTTTGCATTTTCGCCGGACGGGTCTAAAGTGCTCATCTTTACCAACACCGCCCGCGTCTGGCGTTACAACACCCGGGGTGATTATTATTTACTCGATTTAACGGCCCGTCAGTTGCGGCCAATCGGAGCCAACCAGCCTGCTCAGTCGCTGCTGTACGCCAAGTTGTCCCCCGACGGCACGAAGGTAGCCTACGTCAGCAAGAGCAACTTATACGTTGACGACCTCGCAACGGGCCAGACGACGCCCCTGACCACCGACGGCACCCGCAAACGCATCAACGGCACCTTCGACTGGGCTTACGAGGAAGAATTCGACTGCCGCGATGGTTTCCGCTGGAGCCCCGACAGCAAGCAGATCGCCTACTGGCAGGTCGACGCCACCAACATCCGCGATTATCTGATGCTGAACACCACCGACTCGCTGTACTCATTTGTGGTGCCGGTCGAATACCCCAAGGTGGGCCAGTCGCCCTCCCCCACCCGCATTGGCGTGGTTAACGTCACCGGTGGTCCGACGCGCTGGCTGGCGATTCCGGGCGATGCGCAGCAGAATTATCTGGTCCGCATGGAATGGTTTCCTTCCACCAGCGAGGTGATGGTGCAGCAGCTGAACCGCAAACAAAACCAGTGCACGCTGTACGTCTGCCAATCGGGCGACGGCTCGGCGACGCCTATCTACCGCGAAACCAGCCCGGCCTGGATTGACGCCAAGCAGGATCCCGTGGGCTGGGACTGGCTTGAAGGGGGCAAGTCGTTCTTGTGGGAATCGGAGAAAGACGGCTGGCGGCACCTGTACAAAGTAAGCCGCGATGGCAAAAAAGAAACCTTGCTGACGCCCGGTGCGTATGATCTGGCGAGCGTCACCCGCGTAGACGTGCCTTCTAATTACGTGTACTTCATCGCGTCGCCCCAGAACCCGACCCAGCGGTATCTGTTTCGGATTAAAATAGATGGAAAGAGCAAAATGGAACGGCTCTCGCCCGCTGGTCAGGTCGGTACGCATGGCTACGACGTAGCGCCCAACGGCCAGCTGGCCCGCCATTCGTTCAACAGTCACCTGGTAACGCCGATGACCGAGTGGGTACACCTGCCGGATCACCGCGTGGTCCGGGCCATTTCCGCGCCGGCCGCCAACCGGCCGCAGCCCGACCGCAACGTGGAGTTTTTCACGGTGACTACCGCCGACGGCGTAACGCTGGATGGCTGGATGCGTAAACCCGCCAATTTCGATAGTACCAAGAAATATCCGGTCGTCTTTTATGTCTACGGCGAACCGGCCAGCACGACCACCAACGACGTTTACTCGGCGGGCAGCAACTTCCTTTACGATGGCGATATGGCCAAAGCGGGTTACTGCTATGTCGCACTGGACAACCGGGGTACGCCCACGCTGAAGGGCGCGGCCTGGCGCAAAGCGATTTACCGTCACATTGGCCGCACCAACGTCCGGGATCAGGCAATGGGCGCCAAAAAACTGTTCGAGCAACGGGCTTATCTGGACACGGGCCGCGTGGCCGTCTGGGGCTGGAGCGGGGGCGGCTCCTCGACGCTGCACCTGCTGTTCCAGTATCCGGAAATTTATAAAACCGGTATTTCCATCGCGGCCGTGGGCAACCAGTTGTTCTACGACAACATTTATCAGGAACGGTACATGGGTCTGCCGCAGGAAAACCGCGAGGACTTTGTGGCCGGGTCGCCCATCACCTACGCCAAAAATTTGAAAGGAAACCTGCTGTACATCCACGGTACGGGCGACGACAACGTGCATTACGACAACGCGGAAGTGCTCATCAACGAGTTGATTAAACACAACAAGCAGTTTCAGCTGATGTCGTACCCCAACCGGACGCACGGCATTTCGGAAGGCGAAGGAACCACCCAGCACCTGCGATCGCTGTACACGAAGTACCTGCTGGAACACTGCCCGCCGGGCGCCCGCGACCGCAACGTCGCCAAGTAACACGCATCAGCTAGCTTTTATTAAGGTAATGAAAATCAGACTTCTTTTTACGGGAATTATCGCGTTCCTGATGGTGGGTTCGGCGTCGGCGCAGCGTTACGTTTTTACCCGGGCCGACACGTTGCGGGGCTCGATTACGCCAGAACGCTCCTGGTGGGATCTGGCGCATTATCACCTGCAAATTCGCCTGAACCCGACGGACAGTACCCTCACCGGCAGTAACGTCATCCGCTATCGGGTGCTGAAACCCGCCCAGACGCTACAGGTGGACCTGCAACGGCCCCTGAAGATCACCAAGGTAGTACAGGACGGCCAGGAGCTCCTTTTCCGACAAGACGAAAACGCTTATTTCGTCACGCTCAAAAAGCAGCAGCAGGTGGGCCGGACCGAAGCCGTAACGGTCTATTACGCCGGGAAACCCCGCGTTGCCAAACGCCCACCTTGGGACGGCGGCATGGTCTGGCGGCACGATAAAGCAGGTGAATGGTTCATCGCTACGGCCTGTCAGGGACTCGGTGCCAGCGCCTGGTGGCCCTGTAAAGACCATATGTACGACGAACCCGACAGCATGCTCATCAGCGCCACCGTGCCCAAAGGCCTGACCGACGTATCAAACGGACGGCTTCGGCGGGTGGTCGAGAACAGCGATGGCACGCGCACCTTCGACTGGGCGGTGGTGAATCCCATCAATAATTACGGCGTCAATCTGAACGTGGGCAACTACGTCCATTGGTCCGACACGCTGAATGGCGAAAAAGGCCGGCTGGACCTTAATTTCTACGCCCTGGCCGAGCACGAAGATTCGGCCAAACGACAGTTCCAGCAGGTCAAACCGATGCTGCGGGCGTTTGAGTATTGGTTCGGGCCGTACCCGTTCTATGAAGATGGTTACAAGCTGGTCGAGACGCCTTACTTGGGCATGGAACACCAGAGTTCGGTGACCTACGGTAATAAATTTCGCAACGGCTATCTGGGCCGCGATCTGTCGGGTACGGGCTGGGGCCTGCTCTGGGACTTTATCATTATCCACGAATCCGGCCACGAGTGGTACGCCAACAACATCACCTACAAAGACGTAGCGGATATGTGGGTGCACGAGAGTTTCACCAATTACTCCGAGTGCCTGTATGTCGAGTACTACTACGGAAAAGACGCCGGAGCGGCCTACGTCACGGGCTGCCGGGCGCTCATCCGCAATGATAAGCCCATTGTTGGCATCTATAACGTCAATCATTCCGGGTCGGGCGATATGTATTACAAGGGCGGTAACATGCTCCACACCATCCGTCAACTGGTTGGCAATGACCCGAAATGGCGGCAAATTCTGCGGGGCATGAACAAAACGTTCTATCACCAGACCGTCGAGGGGCGCCAGATTGAGCAGTACATGAGCCAGCAGTCGGGCATCAACCTGCAAAAAGTGTTCGACCAGTACCTGCGCGACACCCGAATTCCGACGCTGGAATACCGGTTGCAAAACGGCAAACTCCAGTACCACTGGACCAATTGCGTGGCGGGTTTCAACATGCCGCTGCGCGTTTGCCTCAACGACTCCGGCCCCTATCAGCAACTCCGCCCGACCACCCAGTGGCAGACCCTGCCGGGAACGGGCTTCACGGCCCTGACCAGCGATCCGAATTACTACGTATACGTCCGTCAGGCGGCTGGTCAGTAAACGGCGTGGGGTCTTGGTGGCATGCCACCAAGACCCCGCCATACGACTCGGCCTGTCCCCCACGCCCACACTCCTTACCGCTAGGAGAATTTAAAAAATCTGTGTAAATCGGTTAAAATCCGCCGTTTTTATGCGCAAGTTGCTCAACAACCTAACCTTCCGCGTTCTCGTTGCCATCACCCTGGGTATCCTGGTTGGCCATTTTTTTCCGGCAACCGGGGCCAAACTCAAGCCCCTTGGTGACACGTTCATTAACCTGATCAAGATGGTCATTGCGCCCATCATTTTCCTAACCATTGTGCTAGGAATCAGCAATATGGGCGACCTGAAGAAAGTTGGCCGGGTGGGTGGTAAAGCCCTGCTTTATTTTGAGATCGTGACGACCCTGGCGCTGGTTATTGGGTTGTGCATTGCCAACTGGTTCAAGCCGGGCGCGGGCGTGCAGGCCACCGCCGTCCACCCCACCGGAGCTTCCGCCACGACGCTCAGCCAATACACGGAGCAGGGCAAAGGCATGGACTGGACCGAATTTTTTCTGCACATCGTGCCCAGTAACGCCGTCAAAGCCTTCGCGGAGGGGGAGATTTTGCAGGTACTGGTGTTCTCCGTTCTGTTTGGTATGGGCCTGACCCGCATGGGCGAAATGGGAAAATCGCTCATTAATACCTTCGAAAAGCTCTCCAAAGTCTTTTTCAATATCCTGAGCATTGTGATGGTGCTGGCGCCCATCGGGGCGTTTGGCGGGATGGCCTTCACCATTGGAAAATACGGTCTGGCCACGCTGCTTCCGCTGGCGAAGCTGATGGGTACGGTCTACACTACCATGTTCCTGTTCATTTTTGTCGTCCTGAACCTCATTCTGCGCTATTACCGCGTTAGTCTCTGGCAGGTTCTGAAGTTCATCAAAGAAGAATTACTGATTGTGCTGGGCACTTCGTCGTCGGAGTCGGCGCTCCCCCTGATCATGGACAAACTGGAGCGAATGGGCTGCACACGGTCGGTGGTTGGGCTGGTGGTTCCGGCGGGCTATTCTTTCAACCTCGACGGTACTACGATCTACCTTTCAATGGCGACCATCTTTTTGGCCCAGGTCTTTAACGTCAATCTGTCGCTCGGTCAGGAGCTGACCATCATTGGCATTCTGATGGTTACCTCCAAAGGCGCAGCGGGCGTCACCGGGAGCGGCTTTATCGTACTGGCTTCCACGCTGTCGGCCGTAAAAGTGATTCCCATCGAAGGAATTGCCCTTCTCCTGGGCGTCGACCGTTTCATGTCGGAGGCCCGTTCGATAACAAATATTATTGGTAACACGGTAGCGACTATTTTTATCGCCAATAACGAAAATGAGTTCGACCGGGCCAAAATGGAGCGGGCGTTCAGCCAGTTGGAAAAAGACGAGCTGCAAAATTATCACTATTGACGCCGGCCATTTGCCTTGTTGACGTTGGATAAATGACCGGTTCAGGCATTAAAAGTCAAACGTCCAGCGGCAAAAAAATGTACATTTGCTCATCAGGGTAAAAAAGAAAAGGTAGTAGCGAATAGTTAATGTATCCAATGAGAGGTTCGGCGTTCTGGACATGTGTTGTTGCCCTTTTTACAGTAGTTGGGTGCAATGGAGATAAGAAACTAAATCGTTCGGCGCGGGCTATGAGTAATTGCGCCCAGGATCAGGTCTTGTCGAAAGCCGAAGAACAGACCATCCGGCAGCAGATCGGCGCCGACTTCAAAGCCCGGCAAATCGACGGAATCATCCGGCAGAAAATCCGGTCGGGCTTCAACGGTAATGTGTTAGTGGCCCAGAACGGCGTTGTTTTGTATAAGAAGTCATACGGTCTGGCGCATTTCGAAAAGTCGGAGCGCGATTCACTCAACGAGAATTCCAAATTTCAGCTGGCCTCGCTGTCCAAGACCTTTACGGCGGTGGCGACCCTGAAGCTTATTGAAGCGGGTAAACTAAGCCTGAAAGACACCGTTCAGAAGTTCTTCCCGGACTTTCCCTACCCCGGCATTTCGATTGAAAACCTGCTGTCGCACCGAAGCGGACTGCCCAATTACGCGTACGCCTTCGACGATAGTATGCACGTCAATTTTTACCGGTACGAAAAGCCTTATCCGGACAACGCAACCATCATGCACTGGTTCGCGACCGTGCCGAAAACGCCACCGCGTTATAACGTTCCCAACCGAACGTTCAGCTACAGCAACACCAACTACATGGTGCTGGCCTCGATCATCGAAAAGGCGAGCGGCATGCCGTTTGAGCATTTCGTCCGCAAAAATATCTTCGAGCCGCTGGGCATGAAAAATACGTGGATTGCCACGACCCGCAACGACTCGATCAATCAATACCGGACGGCGGGTTATCAGGGCAATCGCCGGATACCCAAAGATTACTACGACGACGTGGTGGGCGACAAGGGCGTTTACTCGACCATTGGCGATCTGTTCAAATGGTACCGCGCCCTCAAGGGCGACTGTCTGATCAAGAAGTCGCTGCTGAGCGAAGCTTTCCTACCCCGCAGTTTTGAGCGCAAAGGCACTAAGAACTACGGCTACGGTTTCCGGATGTACGTCGACTCCCAGAACCAGCCTGAATACATTTACCACACCGGCTGGTGGAAAGGCTACAACACGATTTTCTGGTTTAGTCCAAAAGACGATTTTGTGATTATCCTGCTGGGTAACCGGCTGAACAAGACCGTTTATCAGGTCAAGGAATTACTCGAAGTGCTGCACGGCCACCCGGCTACCACGGCGGATGAGTCGGCGGAAGTCGATATATAACACCCGGCGCGACCGGGCTACTTTACACCCTAAACCTGTATGAATCGTACACTTACTTCTCTGTCGGCGGCCCTGTTGCTGACTCTCTCCGCTATGGCCCAGAAGCCCGAAACCATCAACCTCTGGCCCGATGGACAGATTCCCAACGCCCGGCCAAACACCACCATCGCCGAAAAAAGCGAAACCGGTACCGACGGCATCATCCGCATCAGCAACGTCAGTGTGCCGACGCTGGCGGCTTTTTTACCTCCTAAAAACAAGGCAACCGGCGCGGCCGTGATGATCTGCCCCGGCGGTGGGTACGCCATTCTGGCTTATAACCACGAAGGCGAAGCGATTGCCAAATGGTTCAACGAACAAGGTGTAGCGGCATTCGTGCTCAAATACCGCCTGCCCGACGACCAGCTGCAAACCAACAAGCAGGAAGTGCCGCTGATGGACGCCATGCAGGGGATGAAGCTCATTCGGCAGAACGCCAAAAAGTGGAACGTTGATCCGGCGCGGGTGGGCGTCATGGGCTTTTCGGCGGGCGGTCACCTGGCGGCTACGCTGTCCACGCACTACCACCGCGGAACCGGCGCCAGCGAGGAAGCCAAGCCCAACTTCTCCATTTTGATGTATCCGGTCGTTACGTTCGGCGCTAAAGCGCATACCGGTTCCCGCGACCGGCTGATTGGCAAAGAAGCCAACTCCGAACTGGTGAGTTATTATTCCAATGAACTTCAGGTATCGGCCCAAACGCCCCCCACTCTCCTGGTGCACGCCGAAGACGATAAAGCCGTACCGGTCGAGAACAGCATTGATTATTTCCTGGCGCTGAAAAACGCTAACGTCCCCGCCGAAGTACACATCTATCCAACCGGCGGTCACGGTTTTGGGCTACGCACCCAGGGCAAAGGCTCCGTCGAGAACTGGCCCGAAGCCTGCCGGGTCTGGCTGAAATCGCTGGGCTTACTGGATAAAAAGTAAGTTTTCATTGTCATAAGCTTATCCCCTTAGTCCATAGCCAGAGTAGCGTCCGGCTCAGGGCTAGCTGTTAATAGCCAAAAGGATCACAGAACAAGTAAGCCCCGGCGGGGCGTCCTAATCAGGCTAAGGACGCCCCGCCGGGGCTTACTTGTTTTTACGCGACAGGTGGCTTTTTGTAATTGATTATTTCCGAAACTTCCAGAGGGATAAGCCAAGCCAGGCGATGGAGCTGCGGTTATCACCATTTTTGTTGAAAAAGAGTCGGCCCATGTCACTGAAGCCGAGCGTAACCGGACCAAGCCGCACGGATGCTCCCACGGCAACCTGACCGTCCGGCCCGATGACGGAGATCGGCAGAGCAAACTCCGCGTCCTCGTCCTCGAAGCGGGGCGTAATAACGAACATATCTGGCATAGGCACCGTAGGACCCTGCTTAAGATTTTTCATCATCAACCCGTTGACGTAGAACGAGCGCGCCAGTCGTAGATCCGCTTCCAGATGCAGCATGCGCGGCAGGGTTACCGTTCCGGGCGCGTAGGTGGTCTGGCTTCCGTCGGCTTTGCCGGTCAGGTAATCGGTTGGGGCATTGCCAAATTTTTCCAGTTCTTCCTGCTGAAACGTCAGGGATTGGCTACCGGTGTAGGCCGGGCCGGATGGATAACGGATGTTGCCGCCATTCATCAGGGCCGCCGATAGCCGAATGAGGTAAGCCGGACGCGGGTCTTTCATGGGCGTTTCGGCATTGTATCCCCGTCCGGTAGTCCGACGGCCGATCTCGTAGGTTGCACCAAAATCATACCCCAGACCACTGCCGTAACCGCTCGAAAACAGCGAACCCAGCCCAAAGCCCTGCCGGGCCGTGGTGTAAGCCAGATTATACTGAAGGTTGGTCAGACTCAGCGATTTTTCGTCACTGCCGCTGATGGGTTGTACGGCGTAATTGCCCTGTGCGCTGAGCGTCGTCAGTTGAGCTCCTCCGAGGTAACGCACGGTGGCGCCCAGTTTTAAGCGGTGCCATTTACCGTCGAACACCTGCAAGCCGTAGGTCAGGCCAATTTCCGAATAGCTGCTGTGCGTCAGACCGAAATCAAAACTACCCGAAGCCGTCGCCAGCTGGCGGTAGGTAAGCCGGTCGCGGTACGCGGCAGCCAGTGGCTCAGGCAGCGATGAGCCGTAGAGAAAACTGCGCATCCGGGTGTGCAGCGCCAGGGTCTGCGTACCGCCAATGTTGACCAGAAACGAGGGACCGACTAATTCAGAATAGGAGGTCGTGCGCGGGCCGCCGGTGAACGAACCAACCGTCCGCAGTGGCAAACTGAGTCGCTGGCTGTAGGGCAGTTGCAGGGTTTGGAAAAAGCCCTGCGTCAGGTACTTGGTGTAAACGGAATTGACAGTGGAGGCTCCGTTGAAAAGCACCACCTGGTATTTATAGCGCGTTCCGGCAACGGACGACGGGTTCTGGAGCATCCGCTGAATGCCGCCGTAGTTACTGCTCACCAGTCCGGGCAGATACTGGGCCGAAACCAGGGTAGACGATAGCCCCAGGGCCAGCGTCGTTATGGAAGATAGAAACGGTTTTCTCATTTAAGTCCGATTGGTGGTATGCGTGGCGTGCAGATTCCCGGCTGCATCGTACCGTAGTTCATCCTCGGCCAGCATCCGGCGAATGGCTTCGGCCACCTGCTCGGTAGAGCCATTCAGCCGGTCAGCCAGGAGCCGGGGTGCCATCCCCGCGCCGTTGGTGGCAACAATCTGCTGATGAATCTGCGGCCGAAGGGCGTCGGGGTCAGCCGTCTTGTTTTGTTTTTGTTGTAGGCAATGATCGCAGACGCCACAGGGCTCGCCGGGTTCTTCCCCAAAATAAGCCTGCAGCAACCGGGTCCGGCACTGCACCGGATTCCGCACATACTCGATCATCGCCCGCGCTTTGGCGAGGTTATGCTGCTTCATACGCTCCATTTCCAGCACATTGATCGGCAGTTGCCGGGCGTCGAACCGGGGTGTCAGGAACGTCAGCTGCGGTTTGTCCTTTTGTTTTTCGTACGTGATGATTGACCGCTGGGCCAGCTGCTCCAATAGTCCAATGACCTCGTTTTCGGGGATGCGGAAAGCCTTGCCGATGGCCCCTTCCGAAATGGTCACGAAGTTGATAAACAGTTCGCCCCCGTACATCCGCAGCAATAGTTTGAGAAACGAGTCGTAATGCGGATTCATCACCTGAAACTCATAGAGCGCCCGGTTGTCAATCGCCATCATCACTTTGGACGGACTGAAATACGCTTCGCTCAGTTCGATAAATCCTTCCAGCTGCAATTGTTTCAGGGCGTAATGGGCCTCCGTAACCGGCAGTTGGAACGACTGACAGAACGCCGACAGGTCGAAGTCCAGGCTGGTGAACTGCCCACCGCCCACCGCCAGATTGGCGTAATTGGCGAGCGCCTGATATACCCGTTTCAGCATGTCAATCGGCGGATACTGCTGAAGCACCCGCTGCTCAATGTCGTCCAGATCCCGTTCGTTATACAATAATGTCGCGTACGCTTTTTTGCCATCGCGCCCGGCCCGGCCCGCTTCCTGGTAGTAGGCTTCCAGGCTGTCCGGCACATCGAGGTGAACCACGACCCTCACGTCTGGTTTATCAATGCCCATCCCAAAGGCGTTGGTGGCCACCATCACCCGGACCCGGTTTGCAATCCAGGCATCCTGCTTTTCGGCGCGTTGTTTGGTGGTCAGCCCGGCATGATAGTATTCGGCCCGGATGTGGTAGTGATGCAGCCATTCGGCCACTTCCTGCGTCTGTCGGCGGCTACGCACGTAGACGATGGCCGACCCCGGCACCCGTTCCAGCACCCGCAGCAGCCGCGATTCCTTACCTTCTTCCAGCAAAGCGGAGTACGACAGATTCGCGCGGGCGAAAGTTTGCCGGAACACCCGGGGCTCCCGCATGGCGAGTTTATCCACAATATCGGCCTGCACATCCGGCGTGGCCGAAGCCGTCAGCGCCACCAGCGGTACGTCCGGCAGGAGCTTACGAAACTCGGCGATCTGCAGGTAAGGCGGACGAAAATCGTAGCCCCAGGCGGATATACAGTGGGCCTCGTCAATGGCCAGCAGCCCGACTTTCATCTGCTTGGCGCGCTCAATGAGCAGCTCGGTCTGCAGCCGTTCGGGCGAGACGTAGAGAAAGCGGACGTTGCCGTAGATGCAGTTGTCCAGTGCCGTATCGATTTCCCGCCAGTGCATCCCGGAATAAATGGCCACCGCCGGAATTCCCCGCCTGCGCAGTTGCTCGACCTGGTCTTTCATCAGCGCAATCAGGGGCGTGACCACAATACAAACGCTGCCCATCGCCAGGGCCGGAAGCTGGAAACAAACCGATTTCCCGCCCCCCGTCGGCATCAGCACAAGCGTATCCTGCCGGTCGAGAACGGAACGGATAATATCTTCCTGCAATGGCCGAAACGAATCGTAACCCCAGAATTGTTTTAGTATTTGGTGGATGGTCATAGCCACCGTAAAG
>Ga0325400_1005589_pt1 | contig 11871 bp, 12 predicted proteins | sample PopdelMetagenome_2_FD_205662 | JGI IMG/M metagenome (GOLD analysis project Ga0325400, IMG submission 205662) | Populus deltoides microbial communities from Bellville, Georgia, United States - Xylem-PdKOR-R1 | ecosystem: Host-associated > Plants > Phyllosphere > Stem > Wood/Secondary xylem...
GACAAATCATTCCTTCAAAACCCGCCAGCAGGCACAGCAAAAAGAATAGCAGCGTAATGGCCCAGGGCATAATCAAGTAGAAAGTGTATGCGTGAAGCTGTTCTTTTGTCGAAAACAAGCCAGGAATAGCCCCAAGGATTAGCGGCAGGATGAAAATATAACTAATTGACACATTCTGATGCCAAAAGGAGAGGATCAGCATGACCAGAAAAGCATACGCTACGCCAACAGACAGGCCAAGCACAAAGATTCGTAATCGAGATGGTTTCACAGAAAGCCTCTTTAAGTAGGTGCCTACAGTAGACAAAGTACGAAAACTTCAAGCTAATACCGATTCCCAAAACGTCCGTTTAAGGAGCAACTGCCTGATTATCCTTATCAAAAAGAATGGCTATAATTTTTCTACCTCAATGTGTTGCGCAACAGATGGATAATCTCTGAGTCTTATTTTCGCAATTATCTTTCTAAAAGAAGAAAGAGTCTGTCAGACCCATACGACGAAACTGAAATTTCCTTTTGTTGCCTTCCTGGTGTTTGTATTAACTGGTTTAACTACTTGTACAAAAAGAATCCCGGAAAGAGGGCACAGTAACAGAGCGGCTTTTATCAGGTTCTTTTCAGACAATCATTTTCGCTAAATCAGGTCAGTTTTAATCAACAGTTGAAGGGGGTACTACACTAGCCAATTATCGTTTTTACACCGCGGGTTATTCTTTTTTAACAGGGCTTTATTTTATGGCCAAAAAGCTCGGCTAACTTGACCGGATCTTTTCATCTCTTCCGCTCCGATGGGAAATTACTGATCACTTCAACCTATACTATTCTTAACCAGACTACCACTAATTACGCCTTTCAGCGACAGTAGATCAGAACTACGATAAAAGAGGTCTCCGTTGGTCGGTTTTAGTAGCTTTGAGCACACACCGTTCTGATAAATACCTAACGTTCAATTCTACAATTAATATATTAGTACTTATATACCATATCTGCTGTTCAGGAGACGCATCATAAGCCGGAGGGCCTTACTTCTCGGTTTAATAATCTTAAATTTGAACACTTTTGCTCAGCTGGGCTACCTGCCACCTTGTGAAGAAGCAAAGCTGGTTAGTCTAGAGCAAATTACCGGTGATCGCGTTTACACTCGGCCCACGATTAAAACTCGCTGGACAGACAGGGTTTTGCCCTTTACAAATCGAAAAATGGAGCGAGGAACTTCGCTAATTTCAGGAGGCAATGGAGGCAGTTTGATTATTATCTTTAACTCTGACGGCAGCTACAAAAAATTAGTACCTGTATGATTGAAGTAAAATCGTTCTCGGTAGCTTAGCCGGATTCTGAAATTTATTTCTTCACATAAAATCAGTCATAGATCGGCTGTTAACGATTTATGAAGTTGGTGTTTCTTATCCGTCGCCCAATTAGGAAGCCGATGCGTAAGACTTACTTCACGAGGAAGCTTTTAGAAGATCAATGGAATCCAAAATCGTACCATAGCAAAGAGGACCGAATTGGTCCTCTTTGCTATGGTACGATAGGCAATAGTTTCGGGCAACCTCAGAGTTTTAAATGGCTGACTGCAAACCTTGAATTCACTTATTAAGCGATGTCTGTAAACTACTTTTGTCTACCAAACTCTGAGCGTATAGTCGTGAGCGGTTCGCCTTTGCGGACGCAAAACTGCCGGATAGCCTGTCAAAAACGGGCTCCTCCCGACATACTGCCCGGTTTCTCAAACCAATAGTTTTATTTGTAGCTGCCGTTAACCAGCAGATTGCCATCTTCGGCTACCGAGTAGCTTTCCACATCTTCGTATTCCTTGACTTCATAGGTTTCCCCGGCCTCAAGGTTGTACTTCTGCTTAAATTTGTCTTCTGCCTGCTGCCGGGTCTGACCCACAAAGACGGCAAAGTATTGATATGGCTCTTTGCGGTAAACAATCAGGATAACAGAACTAGGGCTGGATAGATATGATGCGGTTTGGTTTTGCATGGCTACTGCAAGATGTAGGTTCGTACGTTAGCAAACTCTCAATCAGTGACCTTTGTTTGGCAGTCCAGCACCTGTGGATGCTTTACACCACAACACTGCCCTTTCTTAACCGGACGTAAATCCAACTGACTTAGCCACTAACAGGCGATTGAGTTGCCTCCACCAATGGATTGGTATGAACCAACAGCTTAAACCGGGGCTGACCCGTTAAGTACTCACCAATACACGGTGACGGCCCGTCACAAAAGCATCACTTGCGTGATATTCATACTTTTTGGTTTGAAACCTGTTTTTTGTTGCTGCCGGGATGGGGGACCTTTGTTGCGTCGATGGCGCGGAGCTAAAACGGCTTACGCAGCCTGGCTCAGGCGCCTGTAAACCAACGAAAAAGGACACGATTTTCTCCGATAACTAAAATAAACCACCATGGAAGCAGAAAGCAAAAATGTGGAGATACCCGCGAATTCCGACTATGTCCGGAAACCAAATTTTGAAGAAGATAATAAGCCGGGAAAGGCAACCACCATGAAAGCGATTCGTCAGCACGCGTTCGGCGGCCCCGAGGTGCTGCATTACGAAGACGCCCCGGTTCCGGAGCTGAAGCCGGGGGAGGTGCTCGTCCGCGTTCACGCGGTTGGCATCAATCCGCCCGACTGGTACCTGCGCGACGGGTATAAGTCGCTTCCGCCAGCATGGCGGCCGCCGGTGTCTTTTCCCGTTATTCTGGGATCGGATGTGTCGGGCGTTGTTGAGGCTGTCGCCACGGGTGTGCAGAACCTGGCCGTCGGCGATGAAGTGTTCGGTATGATTCGCTTTCCCAGTTTTGGCGAGAGCGCTGCCTATGCTGCGTATGTCGCTGCGCCGGCCTCGGATCTTGCCCTCAAGCCAGCTGGCATTGATCACGTGCAGGCCGCAGGGGCGCCCATGGCAGGTCTCACCGCCTGGCAGTTTCTGATTGAACTAGGCCATAACGAACCCAATCCGCTCCAGCCGGACATGCATCGGCCGCGGCCGCTCGACGACAAAACTGTGCTCATCAACGGCGCTGCGGGTGGCGTGGGGCACTTCGCCGTGCAGCTGGCCAAATGGAAGGGAGCACGCGTTATCGCGGTGGCATCGGGCGGGCACGAATCCTTCCTGCGGGCGCTCGGCGCTGACGAATTTATTGACTACACCAGGCATTCTCCCGAAGACGTAGTGCGTGATCTTGATCTGGTTGTCGACACCCTCGGTGGCCCCACCACCGGTCGTTTTCTGCGCTCGCTCAAACGTGGTGGTGCTTTGTTCCCCGTGTTTCTGGGCTTCTCCGACGCCGACGAGGCTGCCCGGCTGGGCGTCACGGTCTCAATGACGCAGGTGCGCTCGAACGGTTCTCAACTTGCCGAGTTCGGCCGTTTGCTCGAAGCGGGCACGGTTCGTGTCGCCGTTGACAGCCTATTTCCGCTCGCCGATGCTCGAAAGGCGCACGAACGAGCCGCCCGCGGGCACATTCAGGGTAAGATCGTACTCACCGTTGCGTAAGGCCAAAGTGCCCATACTCGTTACGCTTATGAACACGCCTGATCAGTCCGCCGAACGTCACCTCATCGTGACCATTCAGAGCCAGCCTGAACACCGCCAGCGGGTAAAAGAACTTCTGCTTCAACTCGTAGACCCCGTCCGCAGCGAACCCGGCTGTCTGTATTACACCATTTTCCAGCAGGCTCAAGACCCGGATGCGTTCCTGATCGTTGCTGGCTGGGCCAACGACGAGGCCGTAGCGGTTCACCCGGTGCACCCTGACGTGCCCGGCATTGTCGAGCGGGTGATGCCGCTCCTAGCCAGTCCTATGGAGAGCTTTCCCACCCGGCGGGTGAGCGAGAATCCGGCTTAAAATCACCACCTGCCCGACCGGCCTACGACGGGTACGCCCATCGTAGGCCGGTCGGACTTTAATAACTGGGTGGCTTGGGCCGTTTGTACCGCACCGGCACGCAGCATTGCCAATAGCAAACCTGCTTGATTTTCTTACTTTTGTTCCATGACAGACCCTGCTGTTTCGCCCCTCGAGTTGAATACCAGTGACCTGAAGCTGAAAGGCTTCAAGGTGTACGCAATCGATCACCTCTGCACCATGAAGCCTTACCTTAGCCGGCGCGACTACTACAAAGTGTGTCTGATGACGACCAGGTCCCGGCTTCACTACGCCCATCAGAGCGCGGAACTCGATGGCACCTACCTGTTTTTCTCCAACCCGCACATTCCTTACTGTATGGAAAAGCTGGGGGATGACGATCATGGCTACGTCTGCCTCTTTACCGAGGAGTTTATCAAGTCGCTCGACCGGCTGGAAAGCCTGCAGCATTCTCCTTTCTTCAAAATCGGGACGAACCCGCTTTTCCAGCTTACTGAGGAGCAAGCCACTTTCATGAGCAGTATTTTTCAGAAAATGCTGACCGAGCAGGAAGCCGACTACCTGTTCAAAGGGGAGCTGATTCGCACGTACATCCAGCTCGTGATTCACCAGGCACTGCACTTACAGCCCGCGAAAACCTTTTTTCAGCACAAAAACGCTTCTTCCCGCATTGCCTCCCAGTTTTTAGAGTCACTGGAGCAGTTGTTTCCGCTGGAAAATCCGCAGCAGACGCTGCCGCTAAAAACAGCGCAGGAGTTTGCGGACCGGCTGTCGGTGCACGTCAATCACTTGAACCGGGCCGTCAAGGATGTCACCGGAAAGCCGCCGAGCGTACACATTGCCGGCCGCATCACCGACGAGGCCAAAGCACTGCTGCAATACACGAATTGGAGCGTGGCTGAAATTGCCTACAGCCTGGGCTTCGCCTACCCTACTTATTTTAACAACTTTTTCAAGAAACAGACCGGCTACACCCCACTAGCCTGCCGGAAGGCAGCCTAGCCATCTTTGGGTCTTGCTTTTGTTCCAGCGTTATCAAAAAGCACCCGCCTGATACGCAGCAACGTGCACAGACACTCAAAAAGCCAACCCTCTCCCATCTCCGGAAACAATTTTCTGTTTCCCGCTATTTATTACCTACACTTCCTGATAAAAGCCGGACCCGGATGATTGAGACGAATAAAAGTATCTTGGAGCAAGCCGATGCCGCTGTCACCGCTGGCGACAACGAGGGTTTTCTCGTGCATTGTACCGAAGACACGAAATGGGTATTTGTTGGCGAACAAGTTCTGCAGGGGAAAGAAGCGGTTCGGCAATGGATGGTAACGGCCTACGCAGAGCCGCCAAAATTTGTGGTCGAAACATTAATTGCCGAAGGCGATTTTGTTACCGCCCTCGGAAAAATCAACCTGAAAGACGAAAACGGAGAAGCCGCCGATTATTTATACTGCGATGTATGGCGTTTTCGCGACGGTAAGATGGCCGAACTAAAAGCGTTTGTCATTAAGGCCTAATCAGCCACGAGCGCCTTTAACGCTTTATTTTTTGATTCATTCGCTACCTGCCGATTATTGAACACAACCAGCCGACTTTTGGCTACAAGGCTTCTGAACAACGTTTGAGTTCTTTGCATCATCAACTTTATGCAAAGAAACCATGAACTACACACTGATAACGGGAGCCTCCGGGGGGATTGGCGAGGCCCTGGCAAGAAAACTGGCGAAACAAAAGCACAACCTCGTTCTGGTAGCCCGCAACGCGGAGAAACTGGCTCACCTCAGCCAGAGCCTCCGGGAGCAGTACGGCGTGCAGGTTGCGTTCATCGCAGCCGATTTAACCAGGCCGGATGCGCCCTATCAAATCTACCGCGAAACCCAAGAACAGGGCTGGGAAATCGATACCTTAGTGAATAACGCCGGCATTGGCTCGGGTGGCGAATTTGCTACGCTTTCTCTGCAGTCGGAGCTGGATTTACTGCAACTCAACAACGCTTCTCTGGTGGCAATGACGCATCTCTTCCTGCAACCTATGCGGGAACGTAGAAGCGGCAGCCTTGTCAATGTTGCATCGCTGGCGGCCTTTATGCCGGTGCCTTACATGGCCACCTATGCCGCCAGCAAAGTATTTGTGCGTTCCTTTACGGAAGCATTGGCGGAGGAATGCAAGCCTTATACTGTTCACGTGATGCTTTTTGCGCCGGGGCTGACAAAGACAAACTTTAATGAGTCCGCCGGTATTAACAATGAAAAAGCGGTAGGCCTGAGTTCCGACTACCAAACGGCTGCTACCCAGACAGCGGACGAAGTGGCGGATGAGTTGGTAAAGGCGCTGGACGCCAAAAAGCAGTTTTACGTATCGGGGCGCAGAAACCGTTTTGGCTCCTGTCTAGTCGCCTTGTTGCCCAACGCAATGATCGTCCGGTATATGGCCCGCTCATACCGGGCCAAATTAGCGCAGAATTAATTACATTGGTACTTATGGAAGCGACCAACACCGTTCACATTCAATCGATCGCCCAGTTGCACCAGTTATTGCAGCTCCCGAAGCCGAAGCATCCGCTGATTAGTCTGGTGCAGTTTGAAGACTTCCCGAAGATTACTATTGACCAGCGGACAAGGCTCATCACTGATTTCTACCAGATAACGTTGAAAAAAGAGTGTCCTTGCCGGATCCAATACGGCCAAAGCGTTTTCGACTTTGAGGAAGGGGTTATGTCGTGCTTTGCCCCCAAGCAGGTGAGCTTCCTGGACACCAATTTTACCTTTGCCACCGCGGGCTGGAACTTATCCATTCACCCGGACTTTATCCGGAATTCTTCTCTGGGTAGTAAGATAAAATCATACGGCTATTTTGACTACGCCGTCAATGAAGCACTGATCCTCTCGGAAGAGGAACAAAGTGCCATCGAGGCCATTTTTCTTCAATTGCAGCGAGAAGCCCGGCTGCCCATCGACAATTTTAGCCAGGACGTTTGGATTGCCAACATTGAGCTGATGCTGACGTACTGCAACCGGTATTATAATAGGCAGTTTATCACCCGCAAAGCCGTGGGTAATGAGCTGTTGGACAAGGTGCAGAAGTTGCTGGACGCGTATTTTGCGACAGATCCCCTGAACGCAGGCTTACCCACGGCCCAATACCTGGCGGAGGCCCTGCATTTATCGTCCAAGTACCTGAGCGATTGCCTGAAACAACTCACGGGCAGCACGACCCAGCAGTTGATCCACGAAAGGATCATTGAACATGCCAAGGAAAAGCTGTCGACCACCAATCGCTCGGTCAGTGAGATTGCCTATGAGTTGGGTTTTGAATACCCGCAGTCCTTCAGCAAACTTTTCAAAGCTAAAACCCGGCAAACCCCCTTGCAATTCCGGGCAGACTACCATTAACGCTGTCGTTTTCCTTGGCCGAAGGAAGCAGTACATTACACCACCCCTGAATCCGGAAAACTAGTTTCCGATGATCTTTTTGCGGTGTTCAATGCCCCACGTCAGATCGATGATGGTCTTCAGGGTTTGACCGTGCTCTGTAAGGGCGGTAGTGCGGACGCAGAAAGGCGCAAAGAGCAATCCGGTGGATGAATAGAGCTGACGGCTGGCCTTCGCTCCGCAGGGCGTAACTATTTTGGGCTCCGGATCGGTGGTATCTGTTTTGATTATGCCATATTGCTGACCGTTACCAATCTCCGGCCCTATCGTCATGCTATTTAGCTTTTCGGCTACCCCCGACTTTGACTTTATGACTTATTTTGCCCGTCACATCCAGGCAACGGTACAGAACGACCTGCTGGTGATACCCGATCAGGTAGGGCAGGGGTATATCCGCAAGCTAGCATTCGGGCCGGACTTCAAGATTACCCTACACAATTACCGGCTCAGGGAAGATCTGGTTATTAAACGCAACACCTCCGGCCAGGGCAACGACCTGATTACCGTCTTTTTTTACAGCAACGAGCAAACGCTCCAGATCGCTTACAATGATGACCCGCAGGTGCTGTTTTCTCAGCGCGATGAGTCGGCCATTCAGGTAACGTCCAACGACCTTAGCTCCACCATCCGATTTCCGGCCCATCAAACGATTTACTATGTGGTGGTCGCCATAAAGCCGCCCTATCTGAACGAATTGTTAGCCGTCCGCGAGCCCAATTCAGTTCTCCAGACCATCACCGGCAGCGGCAATTCCTTTCTTTTCTTCGAACGCATGGAAGCAGAAACCAAACTGCTGCTCAAAAACATAGCCGCCGTGGACATGAATACCAGTCTGAGCCACTTCTACATGCAGATCAAGGTGCAGGAACTGCTTTATCTGGTTTTCCACAAGCTGTCCTTACGGGAAAGCGCGGCCCATCAAACGATCAACAGCGCCGATGCCGAACGACTTCTGCACATACGGAACGAGATCATCAGCGACCTGAGCGTACCGCCGGTCATCCGGGAACTGGCCCAGCTCGCGGCCATGAGCGAAACCAAATTAAAGCAGCTCTTCAAACAAACGTTTGGCACCACGATCTACACGTATTACCAGCAGGCCCGCATGGAAGAAGCCGCTTTTCTCTTAAAACAGGGCAAGCATTCCGTTGGTGAGGTGGGCTATGGGCTGGGCTTTTCCAATCTGAGCCACTTCAGCCGAATCTTTGAAAAGCACTATGGCCTGAACCCGAAGCGGTACTCTTATTCGTGAAGCCCGGCTTACCCCAGATAATTGGGTGGGTACACCTGCTGACCGTGCTTTTGGGCGATAACCTGTAGTTTTTTGATGGTGGCTTCATCCAGCTGTGGCGGAGGCAGAAACTGACCGGCGGCAACGGGTTGGCCGATCTCCTCGAATAAAGCTTCCAGGCCGGCGGGTACCACGGTGCAAAGCAAATGAGCCGTTTGTTCGGTCTTGTTCTTGAAGCCGTGGACCACACCTCCTTTCGGAATGGTAATAAAGGAGCCTTTGGCCGCGACGTAACTGCCAAACTCGGATTTAACCTCAACTTCGCCTTCGATTACGTAAAAGGTTTCCTGAAAATCCGCGTGGGCGTGTGGCCCTGGCCCCCCACCGGGCGGGACAAGCATGTCAATCGTGGCAAAAGCGCCGTTGGTGTCTTTGCCACCCACCAGGATTCGGTAAGTGCTCCCCCCAACGGAAACGCTGTTGCCCGCTTCGGGACCCAGGGTGATCGGTTTTTCGTGATTTTCCATCGTGTTTGCTTTTTAAGTACGCCACAAATCTCGGCAGACTCCCCGCTGAAAATTATTCCAATATGACCGTAAATTAGTCGTATCGGACAAACTGGATTATCCCGCCCATAAGCCTCCCCAGTAATAAGGCAAGAACCCCTGGCCGGTCTTTGTGTGCCTTAACGGACCTGTCGCATTCGACTATTTTTCCGGCTTTTTGTGCTATTTACAGTTCCCGGGAAGGCCCACCTTTGCATTGTCAGCATTAAAACACACGGCAATGAAAAAATTAGTAATGCCTTTTACAAAAGGCGCACTCCGGTTAAAAAACCATGTTGTGATGGCCCCGATGACGCGCAGCCGGGCACTCAACAATTTACCCAATGAACTGATGGCTACCTATTACAAGCAGCGCTCCGGCGCTGGCTTGATCATTACCGAGGGCACCTCGCCAAGCCCGGAAGGATTAGGCTATTCACGCATCCCGGGTATTTTCTCCGAAGCGCAGGTTGAAGGCTGGAAGGCGGTCACCAGGGGCGTACACGAGGGCGGCTCCAAAATATTCGTTCAGTTGATGCACACCGGCCGGATCGCCCACATCGCTAATCTGCCGGAAGGCTACCAGCCAGTGGGCCTCTCAACCCGTAAAGCAGCTGGCGAAATCTTTACCGATAAAGAAGGAATGCAGGCGTATTCGGTACCGGTAGCCCTGGATGCGGCCGGTATAACCAACGTGATTAACGATTTTGTCAAAGCCGCCCGGAACGCGGTCAGGGCCGGTTTTGACGGGGTAGAACTGCACGGTGCCAACGGGTATCTGCTGGAACAATCGTTGAATCCCCATGTCAACAACCGCAGCGACAACTATGGCGGAAGCATCGAGAACCGAAGCCGCTTAACCCTGGAAATTGCCGAAAAGATTGCCGCTGCCATTGGTCCTGAGAAGGTGGGTTTGCGTATTTCGCCCTACTCTCTGCTGAGCGACATGCCAGCGTACGACGAGGCAGAAGTCCACCAGACCTATGCGTACCTGAGTGGTGAACTGGCCCGCCTGGGCATTGCTTACCTCCACATTTCGGACAGTCCTGCCATTCCCGAGAAAACCCACCAGGCGATCCGTAGCGCCTTTTCCAATACGCTTATCTACTGTAACGGATTAACTGCGGATACTGCCGAAGCGAAACTACAGGACGGATCGGCCGATCTGGTGGCCTTTGGCCGCAGCTTCCTCGCTAACCCCGACTTTATGCGGAGGATTGAAAAAAACGCCCCGTTCAACGAGGTGGACTATAGGTTCTTATACAGTCCCGGTGCGCAGGGATACACCGATTACCCGGTATTGAATGAATTGGCCCAACTGGCCTAATCCACCAGCAGACCCGGCGCCGTGACCGGGCTTGCTGTTCAACCTAAAAAAGCAATAACAACATGAGAAAAGTAATTTATAACCAGTTTGGCGACGAAAGCGTACTGGAATTAGTCGAGCAGGCAATGCCTGGTATTCAAAACGATCAACTGCTGGTCCGGGTGAAAGCGGTTTCCATTAATCCCCTGGATTGGAAGGTATACGGCGGAGAAATGAAATTAATGTCGGGGTCTAAGTTTCCCAAATCGGTCGGCATCGATTTCTCAGGCATCGTCGAACAAACCGGCAGCGCCGTTACCCGCTTCAAGGCGGGCGATGCGGTCATGGGCTTACTGGATGTATTCAAGGGCGGGGCTCTGGCCGATTACGTGGCCGTCAAAGAGGCCGATCTGACTCGTAAACCGGCCAATATTTCGTTTGAGCAGGCAGCCGCCTTACCCGTAACCGGATTGTCAGCCCTCCAGATCATTGATCAACTGGCCGGAGTTAGCGCCAATCAGGACGTGTTGATCAACGGAGCTACCGGCGGAATTGGTCTATTTGCCGTACAACTAGCCAAACAACGCGGGGCCAGGGTGACGGCGGTTGTCGGTCCGAAAGGCATTGCAGAAGCCACAAAGTGGGGCGCGGATAGCGTCATCGACTATTCAAAGCAGGATGTTACGCTTTTGGCTCAACGGTTCGACGCGGTGATTGAGCTATCCACCAGGCTGTCCTTCAGCAAGGCAAAGGTCCTGATGAAAAAGAGAGCCGTTTTTGTCAGTACGCTTCCTACCCCGTTGACGCTCCTTTCCTCAGCCGTTAACAATATTTTTTCCGCGCAAAAAAGTAAAGTCCTGATCGTGAAACCGAGCGTCGAAGGGCTCAATACGTTAACGAAGCTGGCCGAAGGTAACCTGCAAATCGTGCTGAATAAGACCTACCCCCTCACCAGCGTCAGAGAAGCCTACGCGGAAGCGCGTCGGGGAAAGATTATTGGGAAGTCGGTAATTGTGCTTGATTGACGGCAGGTTTCGGGGCCACCGTACAGCCACGGCGCTTGGGTATGGCGCTGGATCCAATGGGTTATTTTTTAGATTGCCAAAATTCCGTCGTCTATTAACCGATCATTGAAGAGCAAACAAAGCGCTGGCCCGTGCCATCCACCCCTGATGGATCACACAGATTTATTCCATCCCCTTGACTTGTAGCCTCATGAACGAGCACAAACTGGCCCGGCTGATTCGGCACCCGCCTTAAAGAGAAGCGGGTTTACTTCCGGCCACCTCAAAAAGCAACGCCCGTACACAATCCAATACGGACAGCCCAGGGGGCCGTCATGGCTTCCACAAACTGGTTGCCTTCCAGCGGGTCCCTTACCAACTGCCGCTGTAAACCCAGAAAAGCGTCGAAGTAGAAGCGCCGGATAGACGCCTGTCCGCCCACCATCACCCCTGGAATCCAGATCAAAGCCCGTT
>Ga0325400_1005590_pt1 | contig 11871 bp, 6 predicted proteins | sample PopdelMetagenome_2_FD_205662 | JGI IMG/M metagenome (GOLD analysis project Ga0325400, IMG submission 205662) | Populus deltoides microbial communities from Bellville, Georgia, United States - Xylem-PdKOR-R1 | ecosystem: Host-associated > Plants > Phyllosphere > Stem > Wood/Secondary xylem...
AACTGAACCGGACGCTGAAGGAAAACGACAAACAGTTAAGGCAGATTCTGGATGCCATCCCGATGGCGGTTGGTGTGATTGATACTGAAGGTCAGAACATATTCTACACTAATAAGGCTGCCTGCGAATTCTTTGACCTGGAAGCCGAAACGACTAAGATTAAGCCAATAAACGCTTATCGCTACCCAAGCGGAGAGGAGTACCCCGCCGAAGAACGTCCGCTGTATAAAGCCATTCGGGACAAAACCCGGTATACCGATGATGTGGAATTTCGGCTGGTCAATGGGGAGCATGTATACAGCAGCTACACGGCGCAGCCCATTCTGGACGAACAGGGTGAATTGCGCTATGTGGTTCTGTCGTTCTCGGATATCACCGACCAGCTGCGCTCGCAGGAACGCCTGCGCGAAGCCAAGGAACTGGCCGAAAAAGCGTCGGTTGTGAAAGAACATTTCATGGCCAACATGAGCCACGAAATCCGAACCCCACTGAACGCGATTATCGGTTTTTCGGGCTTGCTGGAAACAACCGAGCTGAACAAGGAACAGAAAGAATACGTACACGCCGTTCGGATTTCCGGGAAAAACCTGCTGACCATCATCAACGACATTCTCGACCTGTCGAAAATCGAAGCCGAGATGTTGCAGTTCGAGACGATTCCGTTCAGTATCTATTCCCTGGCTGATTCGGTGAGAACGATGTTGCAGGCGACGGCGGATGACAAAAAGGTTGGGCTGAATGTGCAGATCGATCCCGCGATTCCGGCGGTGGTGCTGGGCGACCCGATGCGGCTGACGCAGGTACTCATCAACCTGATCAGCAATGCCATTAAGTTCACCGAAAAAGGCCAGATAAGCGTCGAGGTCAGTGCGCTGGACACCGACGGCGAGCAGGTTCGTACCCGGTTTGCCGTGCGGGATACGGGCATCGGGATTGCGCTGGACATGCTGCCCCACATCTTTGAACGGTTTCGGCAGGAGAGTGGCTTCACCACCCGGCGGTATGGCGGTTCGGGCCTGGGTCTGAACATTGTTAAATCGCTGGTCGAGATGCAGGGCGGAGCGGTGCACGTCGAAAGTGAGCCGGGCAAGGGGTCCCTGTTTGTGGCCGAACTGACCTATGCCATTGCGCACCACGTTCATGAGGAAACGCTGCTCCCCGGCGCCAGTAAGCCGCTGGCTAGTCACCAGTCCGTGGATGTGCTGGTCGTGGAAGATAATCCGATGAACCAGAAACTGGCGACTGCCGTACTGACGCAACTGGGCTACAGTTCCGTGATTGCCAACAACGGGGAAGAAGCGCTGGCCGTTCTGGAGAACAAGTCGTTTGATATTATCCTGATGGATTTGCAGATGCCGGTGATGGATGGTTACGAAACGACCCGCCAGATCCGGACCCGGTTGAAAAATGAAGTGCCGATTATTGCCATGACGGCCCACGCCCTGAAAGGCGAACGCGAACAGTGTTTGCAGGTAGGTATGAATGACTTTGTGCCGAAGCCTTTCCAGATCGAAGAGCTGCAGCGGGCCATCCGGTCGCATCTGCCGGTTATCGGCACGGCGCCAGTCCTGCCGGTCGGGGAACCGGTGGCGCAGAACGAAGAGGCCGCCGTGACTTCTTCGTTCAATCTGGATTACCTGCGCAGTATCGTGGGCGACGATGCCGAAGCAATGGCCGATTTGCTGGAGTCGTTTCTGGAACAAACGCCCGGTACGCTGGCCGACTGGCGGCAGGCCCTGGAGCGCCAGGATTTACCCGCCGTAAAACGGCTGGCCCATTTCCTGAAAGCCCCCGCTCAGATGATGGGTCTGGATGAAGTCGCCCGGCTATGTAAGAAAACTGAAGAGCTTGTTGTTAATAATGCGTCAATTACGGTTATTGAACCCCTGGTAAACCAGTGTCTGGCGGTGTTTGATCACGAGTTGCCGATTATGTACGAGACGCTGCACAACCTCAAACAACCCAATGGGGTATAGCGCAAGCCTAGGGATGCGAAAGCTCGTAGGTCGGGGCTGAACGTTTGGCGTACTGCCGGTGGAAATAAGCGTAGGAAACCACTACCAGTATGCCGTACAGGACGGACAGACCATAGGCGGAATACACGAAAAAGTCGAGGAAGCTCTGGGTTGGATGACCGAAATTTTTGTAGAGCAACACGGCAACGCTGCCCAGATAGCCGTAGTAATCCGCCAGCGTGACGATAAAACTAACGGTGCTGACGTAGCGGAACGAAGCCACCAGTCGTTCGAAATAAAGTCCGTTGCAGGGGACATAGGCCGCGTAAAGCCCGAGTCCAACGAGTGTGTACCAGACCCCCGGCGACAGAACGCCCTGCTGAAACAGCCACGTACTGGCGCCGATCAGCACGGCGGCCAGAAACATAACCACGTTGATGAGCTGAAACGCCCGGAAACTGTCTTTCACCAGCTGCATACTCCCCATCAGAATCAGAATTCCCACGGCAACGGTCGTCTCGGTCTTGGTGAAAACCGTCAGGTCGTGGATACCCACCGAAGCCAGAATTTCCGGCCCGAAATTATCGCGGAAGTCGCGGAAGGCGGATAACAGGACGTAAGACGCAATCAGCGTTACCAGGCCAAAGGCGAACGTCTGCACGAACTGCCGACGCTCGGCCGCGTTCATCGGGTGGCGCTCGGTGCGCTGGATGCGGTCAGCGGCCGTGGGCGGGGGCAGGAGCGCCAGCACATAGACCGACAGCAGCAGCGGCACCACGAAAAGAAGCCCCGTTACGAACGGCAGCCAGAACTCCGAAACGCCCCAGGATTGGCGGATGGCAAAGGCCACCGTTTTGACAAACCCCGACGCAAAAATGAACGACGCCGTTAGCCCCGCAATGAGCGCGTCGGTTTGCCGCCGACCTTCCAGGAAGCTCAGCATAATGCCGTAAACCATGCCGAGCGGCAACCCATTCAACAGCAGAAAAATAATGTTATAAGGCGGAGGAACCAGCGCGAGCCCCAGCAGCGCCAGTTCGGCGATGCCCACAAACTGGATAATGCGCAGCGCCCGCTGGGCCGGGGGCATCTCCGAAACCACCTTCACCCCAATGCGTTTGGACAGTGCGTAGCCGAGCACCTGGGCGGTAATGAGCCAGATTTTATAGCTGATTCCGGCGTAGGCCATTCCTTCAAAGGTCACGGCGGTGATGCCCTTCCGGAAGGCGTACATGCAGGCGTAGGTGCAGAAAGCCGCCGTTGCGCCGACGATCACAAATTGTGTTTGATTCCGAAAGCGTAAAGTAGCCATGTGGGGGCGTGGTTCCTGATTGGGCGAAGTTCGTTGGATGATCTGGTTTTGATTAGGCCAAATCGTTGCAAAATACAGGTTTTGGGGAAATAAACTACAGTGCGGTAGGTTATCCGTAGGTTAAGTTGTTGGAGATATTAGCAGTTAGTTAGCCGATTGGCAGAAAATCGTGAATAAGGCAAAGGACCAGCGTAAGAAGTACATTTTGCAGAATAAACTGTGATGGTCCTTATAAACTATCTTCACGGTTTTAACATTCCTATGTATTTAGAAAGGTTGTTATCATCTAGCTCCTTTTCAGCTCCTTTTACTTTACGCTCAAGTCTAAGTCTTATAAGAAATCGTTTGCCTTCTCCAGATATGCGTACTATCTCTTCGGTAAATCTATCAAGAAAACCGTATTCAATTAGTTTGTCAATGTTGCAGTTTACTTGGTATGGAAGATCTGCAGTATCAATTTTATCATACTCCCGATTATAAAGCCAGAACCAATGCAGCAAACTAACTTCAGTATCTTCAAAATAGGTTATTATAATCTGGAGGGCTCGCCAAGTAACGTAGTATATCGATGATTCATCTAATTTATACTCATCTAATAGTCTGTAGGCTTGTTCAAATGTGAGATCATTATAGGTAACGCTTGAACTTGATGCTGCTTTCAATTGGTTTCGTAATTCAGCATTCTCCTTAGCAAGCTTCGCTATTTCTTCGGCCACAAAACCTGTATTGATTGCTTCACTGCCACGTACCCAACCAATAAGTTCAGGACGGTAGCTGTAATCATTTAATGTATTGATTATGGCAAGTTGAATATCCTTAAAGTCACTCCAGAATTTGACCGTCCTAGATTTAGTCACTAATGCCCTGAACTCTTCCATCTGTTGAGGATGCTTCATCTCGTACACATCATGTACGCTAAATCCGGCTTCTTTGGACCTTTTTCTAAACGCTCATTATTGACGACAACAGCGAAATGAGCCTTTCCCTGTTCTGTCGCATATTTATACTCAAGATGTGTATAACTCTTACCGCTATTAGACTCAATACTTCCATATCGGCCGCCCAGTATCAGCATGTAAACGTCTGATTCGTCAATCCTGCGTTTGATAACATTCCACTGGGACTCATCACCGGCTGAAAATAATTCCATCCCTGCAGGTATATGACCAGCCGTTAAAATAGCCTCAACGGCTGCCTGGCGCTCTTCTTTAAGATCGGTAAAGGTGGAGGAGACAAAAACCTGGAGTTTCTTTTTTTGGGTCATTGGTACGCACTTATTAACTACAATGAATTACAGATTTAGCTTCAAAGCTTCCCCTCATCCGCCCCCCAACAAAAAAAAGGTTGCTAACCCATCGACAGTCAGCAACCTATAAAATTAATGGGTGGTCCCGCCGGGAATCGAACCCAGATCAAAAGTTTAGGAAACTTCTATTCTATCCGTTGAACTACGAGACCTTATAAAAACACGGGTTAGCCGCCGTGGCAGAACCCGTGTCCAGTGCAAAAATCCTTAAAAATCCGCTATTTACCAAAAGCACCCGTGTCATCAACGTCCTGAGCGAGGTCGGCGAGCGGCACATCCACCCAGTTCGGATAAATGCTGTAGTGCTTTTCCTTCACTATCGTGAACAACAGCTCGCGCAGCTCGTCGAGATTCTCGCGCTTCTCGGCCGAAATAAAGACGACGTTCTCCGCTTTCTGCGTCAAATACGTCTTTTTCAGGTATTCCAGCGCGGTTTTTTTGCGAACGGTCACCGGAATCTCATCGCCAAAGTCATCTTCCTGGTTCATCCATTCGTCGCGCGGTTCAAACTGGTCGATCTTGTTGAAGACCAGAATCGTCGGCTTGTCAGCCGCTTTGATTTCCGTCAGAATGTTGTTCACCACTTCGATATGCTCCTCGAACGATGGGTGTGATACGTCGACCACATGCAGCAGAAAGTCGGCGTCGCGCACCTCATCCAGCGTGGATTTAAAGGCCTCGATCAGCGTGGTCGGCAGTTTCCGGATAAACCCAACCGTGTCGGTCAGCAGGAACGGAATATTGCCCAGCACGACCTTCCGAACCGTCGAATCAACGGTGGCAAACAGCTTGTTTTCCGCAAACACATCGGCCTTCGCCAGCGTCCGCATCAGCGTCGACTTGCCCACGTTGGTGTAACCCACCAGCGACACCCGAACAAGCCGGTCGCGTTCTTTCCGGCGGGTTGTGCTTTGTTTGTCAATCTTTTCGAGTTTCTCCTTCAGGAAAGCAATGCGGTCCTGAACGATCCGGCGGTCGGTCTCGAGTTCTTTCTCACCCGGCCCCCGCATCCCGACGCCCCCTTTCTGGCGGCTCAAGTGGCTCCACATCCGGGTCAGTCGTGGGTACAGGTACTGGTACTGAGCAAGTTCGACCTGGAGCTTAGCCTGGGCCGTTTGCGCCCGCATCGAGAAAATATTCAGAATCAACAGACCCCGGTCCAGCACTTTGACTTCGTTAAAAGCGGCTTCCAGGTTACGCACCTGCGAGGGCGTCAGATCATCATCGAAAATAATGGTATCAACCGGATGCTCCGTGATAAAGAGCTGAATTTCTTCTAGTTTGCCCTTACCGACATACGTCCGGGTGTCGGGGCGGTCGAGTTTCTGCACGAACGATTTCACCGTACGAACGCCGGATGTTTCAGCCAGAAAGGCCAGTTCATCCAGGTATTCCTGCGTTTTCTCGGCCGATTGTTTCTGAGTTACCAGGGCAACCAGTACAGCGGTTTCGGGTTGTTTATGCGTATCAATCATATAGAATTCGTTTAACAGGGTTAATGGATAAGCCACATACCGATAACGGCAGGCTTAGAAAACCTTAATTTATTAATTGGAAAGAGAAAAGCAACCGGCCGCGGAGGACGGTGCAGGAAGAAGCGGAAGGGGCCGTCAGGCGGCAAATGAAATCATTGGCGTACTGCTTTGAGAGCGGTAAAAATAAGACAATGCGTTGTTTTTTGCCAATTCGAATTGAGTCAATGGGCCGCGGACAATAAAAACGTGGCAAAAATCGTTTCTGTGCCATTTATATAACAGCCCAGTATCCCGAAAAGTTTCCCGCTGTTTTTTCTCTTTTGGGGCGGGCAACCCCGCCCGTCGTTTCAAACAACCCATCCGTCAGCGTGTTTTACGGTTGGGCGACCTAAATCGTTCCACCGCTGTCTCGTGGCAATTACAGTAACTGATCTGGCTTTTTTTCTGGAAAATTATTTTCGGGTTAGTCATTATCCACCCAATGAGCAGGGCGGTTTATACCGTTCTTCCGAGCGCTCTATCCAGCGGATTGGCCTGGCGCTGGAACCCTGGCCGGGCCTGCCCGAGTGGATTGCCAACCATGAACTGGATGCCGTCTGGCTGCACCGGCCCTGGAAACTGGCCGAAAATGGCCTCTTGCCCGACCGAAGCATTTTCTTCCACCACGCCCCTTTTGACGAACACCTGACGCTGAGTTACAATCCCCGGCTGGCCGGGGTGCTAGGCATCGCCGGGATCGAAGAACTGGGCTACAAGCAGGCAACCGCGCTGCCGGCCCGGCCCATTGGGATGGAGGGTGAAGTATCGGGGTTGAGTTTTGTCGGGTGGTGCCAGCAGATTCAGGATGTCTTCGGGGGACACGATCAGGTTTACGCCGGTTGGCAGGAAACGCCGGAACGGGTCGCCATTGTCGGCGCCATGACCGACGAACTGGTGCGCGAAGCCGCCGGGCGCGGGGTGGACCTTTACATCACGGGTCAGTACCGCAAACCCGCCGAGCGCGCGGTGCAGGAAAGTGGTATGGCCGTTATCGTGGTTGGGCATCGCCGGAGCGAAGAATGGGGCGTGCGGGCGCTGGCGGGTGTTCTGCGCGAGCGGTGGCTCCGGTTGCAGGTCTTTGTCGCTGCGTCATAGTATCGCCGAATTTGCCATTCCGATCCAATGAAAGTTCGGTAAATGGTGTGAATGTCAAACTTTTCAACATATTTGCCGATTCATTCGCCAATCTTCGTTACCCCGAGACTTTCTATTGGGAATTATGAAAGAATATATCCGTCCGATTAACCGCTTACTTGTTGCTAACCGGGGCGAAATTGCCATCCGTATCATGCGGGCCGCCACCGAGTTAGGCATTACCACCGTTGCTGTTTACACTTACGAAGACCGGTACTCCCTGCACCGCTATAAAGCCGATGAAGCCTACCAGATTGGCCGGGACGACGAACCCCTGAAGCCTTATCTGGACGTTGAGGGCATTATTCTGCTGGCCAAGCACAAAAAAATTGATGCCATTCACCCGGGCTACGGCTTTCTGTCGGAGAACGTAACCCTGGCGCGCCGGTGTCGGGAAGAAGGCATTATTTTCGTGGGCCCTTCGCCGGAAGCGATGGATGCCCTGGGGGATAAAGTCCGGGCTAAAAACCTGGCGACGATTGCCAACGTCCCTATGATTCCGGATAGCCGCGAAGACCTGTCGGATTTCAGTCTGGCCCTTTCCGAAGCCCAGCGCATTGGTTTTCCGGTCATGGTAAAGGCCGTTGCTGGGGGCGGTGGCCGCGGGATGCGGGTGGTTCGGGCGGAAGAAGATTTTGAACGGGCGTACAACGAAGCGCGTAACGAAGCGAAAAACGCCTTCGGTGACGATACGATATTTCTGGAAAAATTCGTCGTTGATCCCAAGCACATTGAAGTGCAGCTGCTGGGGGATACGCACGGTAATATTGTCCACCTCTACGAACGCGACTGCTCCGTGCAGCGCCGTTTTCAAAAGGTGGTCGAGGTCGCTCCGTCGTTCGGTCTGCGGCAGGATACCAAAACCAAGCTGTATGAGTATGCGCTCAAAATCGGGAAGGCGGCCAATTACTCCAACGCCGGAACCGTCGAGTTTTTGGTGGACCGCGAGGAGAACGTTTATTTCATCGAAGTAAACCCGCGTATTCAGGTTGAGCATACCATTACGGAAGAAGTAACCGGCATCGACCTGGTGCGGACGCAGATTCTGGTGGCGATGGGCTATAAACTGTCGGACAACGGCATTTATATCAACCACCAGGACGAAATTCCGCTGAATGGCTACGCTATCCAGTGCCGGATCACGACCGAAGATCCCGCCAATGGGTTTAAGCCCGACTTCGGAACCATTATTGCCTACCGGAACGCGGCTGGTTTTGGGATTCGTCTCGATGAAGGCAGCTCGTACCCCGGCGTAAAGATTTCGCCTTACTTCGATTCCATGATCGTAAAGGTATCGGCGCGGGGCCGGACTCTCAAGGGCGCTACCCAGCGGTTAAAGCGGGCGCTGGTTGAGTTCCGGATTCGGGGCGTTAAAACCAACATCCCGTTCCTGCTGAACGTGATCGAACACCCGATTTTTCAGCGGGGCGAAGTGCGGGTATCGTTCATCGAAAACCACCCCGAACTCTTCAAGCTCGATAAGCCGCAGGACCGCTCGACCAAGGCGCTCAATTACCTGGCCGACGTGATTGTCAACGGCAATCCCGAAGTGAAAGTAAAGCAGGACCGGACGTTCCGCACGCCCGTCGTGCCCTACGTAGACCGGTACGCGCCTTACCCGAAAGGCAGCAAGGACCTGCTGCGGGAGATGGGCCGTGACAAGTTCGTGCAGTGGGTGCGGGACCAGAAGCAGATTCTGTACACCGATACCACGTTCCGGGACGGTCACCAGTCGCTATTGGCTACCCGCGTTCGGACGCAGGATCTGGTGAAGGTGGCCGAAGGGTTTGCCAAAAAGCACCCGGAACTGTTTTCGATGGAAGTCTGGGGGGGCGCGACGTTCGACGTAGCGATGCGCTTTTTGCAGGAAAGCCCCTGGGACCGGCTGGTTGCCTTTCGCGAAGCCATGCCGAACATGCTGTTACAGATGCTGTTCCGGGGTTCCAACGCGGTGGGTTATTCGGCGTATCCGGACAACCTGATCGAGAAATTTGTCGAAAAGTCCTGGGAGTCGGGCATTGATGTGTTCCGGATTTTCGACTCGCTCAACTGGGTCGAAGCCATGAAGGTGAGCATCCGGGCCGTCCGCGAGCGCACCGATGCCATCGCCGAAGCGGCCATCTGCTACACGGGGGATATGCTGGCGCCGAACCAGAACAAATACACGCTCCAATACTACCTGGATATGGCCCGTCAGCTCGAAGACGAAGGGGCGCATATGCTGGCAATCAAGGATATGGCGGGTCTGCTGAAGCCGTTGGCCGCCGAGACACTGGTGCGCGAACTGAAAGCCGCCGTTAGCATTCCTATTCACCTGCACACCCACGACACGGCGTCGATTCAGGCGGCAACGTACCTGAAAGCGGTTGACGCGGGGGTTGATATTATCGACTGTGCCCTGGGTGCGCTGTCGGGCCTCACCTCGCAGCCCAACTTCAATTCCGTGGTGTCGATGCTGCAAAATCACGAGCGCACCAGCGCCATTGATCTGAATTCGCTCAATGCGTATTCCAATTACTGGGAAGACGTTCGGGAATGGTATTATCCGTTCGAGTCGGGCATGAAAGCCGGCAGCGCGGAGGTATACCAGAACGAAATTCCGGGCGGCCAGTATTCCAACCTCAAACCGCAGGCCATCGCGCTGGGGCTGGGCGACAAATTCGAGACGCTGAAAAAGAACTACGTCATTGTCAACCAGATGTTTGGGGATATCATCAAGGTAACCCCGTCGTCGAAAGTGGTGGGCGATATGGCGCTGTTCATGACCTCCAACAACCTGACCGCCGAAGACGTGTATACCCGGGGCGCGTCGCTGTCATTTCCGGAGTCGGTCAAAGGCTTCTTTAAAGGTGAGCTGGGCCAGCCCTACGGCGGTTTTCCGAAAGAGTTACAGGAGATCGTTCTAAAAGGCGAAGAGCCCATCACGGGCCGTCCGAACGAGCATCTGAAACCGATTGACTTCGACGAGGATTTTCAGAAGTTCGACAAGCAGTTCCCGCAGAACGGCGGCTTCCTGGATTATCTTTCGTACCAGATGTACCCGAAGGTTTACGAAGAATACTATAAATCGCTGGAGCAATACGGCGACGTAAGTATCATTCCGACACCCGCCTTCCTGTACGGTCTGAAAGAAAACGAAGAGATCCTGATCCAGATCGACGAAGGAAAAAACATTCTCGTGCGGCTGCTTTTCGTCTCCGAGCCAGACGATCAGGCCATGCGGACGGTGACGTTCGAACTCAACGGCCAGAGCCGTCAGGTGCAGGTGCGCGACAAAGCCCAGAAGGTGGAACGCCCGCAGAACATCAAGGCGAGCAAGGAAGGTCAGGTTGGTTCGCCGTTGCAGGGCCGTCTGACGCGCATCATTGCGAAGCCAGGCGATGTGGTCAAGAAAAACCAGCCGCTGTTCGTCATCGAAGCCATGAAAATGGAAAGCATCGTGGCCGCGCCCAAAGAAGGTACCGTCAAGCAGGTAATGCTGAAAGAAGGCACCGTCGTGGAGCAGGACGACTGGGTGATCGAGCTGGACTAAACCGCTTCTGATTTAGATTCTGAGCACGGGTAAGGCCAACACCTTACCCGTGTTTTTTATGGGAATTGGGTCCGCCTTTCAAAAAACGGTTGTTTTTCATTTCACGCGAGTAGGATGATTGATGATTTATGTATCTTTTGGTAACTAGATCCCAACCGACTCCATGAGATGCCTTGTTCTTGCCTGGCTGCTGGTGATTTCCAGCCGTTTGGCCTGTGCCCAGCAACCGGTAACGGCCCAGACGGCTTATGATTATTTACAGGACCAGCGGGCGCGCGTGAGAGCCGTAGTAGGCGAGGCTGACAACCCGCCAGCGGATAGTCTCCGCAAAGGCCAGCACATTCTAAACGAGGCCCTTGTCTACTACGCCCGCCCCGAGATTCGGGCACTGGCCAAGACAAACCGTCCCCTTCATTTCCGGCGAAGTGACATTCTCTTTGACCTCGCCAGGCTGCAAAGTCAACTAGGGCAGCAGGCGGAGGTTGTTTCGGCACTGCGGCAGATTATGAGTCCTGAATTTGAAGGGCTTTACGCCGAATGGATCCTTGAAGAACCCCTCTTTGCAACGGCGCGTCAGGACTCTGCCGTTAAAACCTTACTCGATAAAGCGACGGCGACCAATACCATTTTCAATTCAATGGCGCTGGCAACGCCTTACCAGCCTAACCTCAGTGATGCCGAGAAGGTAGCCGGGTTGTCAAAACTATGGTCGGAGGCTAAATACAACTTTGCTTATTTCGACCACATTCCGAACATCGACTGGGATAAACTTTATCTGGAATACATCCCAAAAATACAGTCAACTACCAGTACGGTGGCTTATTACTGGGTTCTAAAGCAGTTCTGTGCCCAACTGCACGATGGCCATACCGATGTCTGGGCCGGTGCTCAGCCGCTGCTCGATTCCGTGAACGCCCGGCCTCCCATTACCGGCGAACTGATTGATGGACGTGTCTGGGTACAACAGGTACGCTACGATAGTCTCCGGCAGACAGGCATTGTTCCGGGTCTGGAGATGGTGCGGATTGACGGTATGCCTACGGTTACCTACGCGGAACGCTACGTTCGGCCGTATCAGAGCGGCTCGACAACCCAGAATGTCGATGTGCAAACCTATA
>Ga0325400_1005593_pt1 | contig 11868 bp, 9 predicted proteins | sample PopdelMetagenome_2_FD_205662 | JGI IMG/M metagenome (GOLD analysis project Ga0325400, IMG submission 205662) | Populus deltoides microbial communities from Bellville, Georgia, United States - Xylem-PdKOR-R1 | ecosystem: Host-associated > Plants > Phyllosphere > Stem > Wood/Secondary xylem...
TATGAGGGTCTTTGTTGTTATGTGTGGTTTCAATTGCATTACTTTCTTTGCAAAGAGCTCTGCAATTAATGGCAGAGTGTGAACTGGCTATACAAGCACCGGAAGAACCGTCCAAAGAGATGGGTCATCTCTGCGATCTGCGTTCTCTGTCAAATTCTTTGCTTCTTCTTACAAACCAGCATGACCTGAAACATACACCATGCAGTTGCGATGCTCTATTCCTGATACCTCAGTCATTGCGGCAAGATATTTCAGCTGTTAGTCAACCAAACCAGCATGAATACAAGCAAAAAGAACCCCAACGATACTAATATAATCAGGCTTAATCCCTTCTTTAATGGTCTTATAACCTAATTTTTGAATTCTTTTTAATGTATATATGAATGAATTGAAGATTGGATTAAGACAACACAAACTGAAAGTGTAGGGACTAATAAGGATTGAATTATAACTTTAGGAGTCAATTTGGTAAAAAAAAATGAAAGAATTGGATGTTTGGGGACTTAATTGAACTTGAAATTGTTTAATTAATGAAATCAGGAACCTAATTGTTAAATGTTAGAAGTTCAGAGGTCAAATTGAAAATAGTCATTTCAAGTGAAATCGGTGTCGTTTTCAATGCACACTGCTCATCATCTCCTCATCCTCCTGAAGACCGGATCGACAGGAAACACAACCAGCAGATCATGGACCACGATCCCTCACGGAACGTGCCTCATTGCTGAAGGCATGAGCACACGACCTTCTCTGGCTTTATAAAAGCTAGAGAAAGGCCTCACAGGGGGAGAGAACCCAGAACACTGGCGGAACGAAGAGAAAAAAAAAACAGAGAAAAGAGGGGAATGAAGGAGAAGACTAAAAAATACAAGGGGAGAGAAGGAACGAATGATGAGAAACAGAACCAGGGAAGGCAAACGAGCCTAACACAGAGACGAAAACAAGAAAACACAGAGGAGGGAACTTTCATTCAACCATCAGCACCTCACGCCTTCATCACCATCGTCTTCATCCTGAGCAGAAAAACCATAGAGAAATAGGGGGAAGAAAAGAAGAGAGAAAACCCACGAATAGAACACTACAAGGGGAACAGAAACAGAAGAACAGAAAAAGAAAGAAGGAGCAAGAAGGAAGTTTAAGACAGGAGCTTCGCCTAGCGTCTGCCGCTTCGTGCAAAGTCTCTGCAAAAGCAAGTAAGTTTTTGTTTTCCCTATCTTGCCATTTTAATTACCTTATAACTGTAGCAGGCATGCGTGAACAAATCACGCAAGCCTTGAGTCTAAAAACCTGGCGAGTTGCTGGTTTAAATCAGTAATCGGGGCGCTGGATCCAGTACAGCCTAAAAAATTAAAAAAATAGAAAATAGGAAAAAACCTGGGCCTAGGCCTCAAGCTCAACTGGCTCAATCCTTTTTATTTTGATATTCGGTCAAACAAACTCATTTTCTCTCCTATTGTTTTTAGGTTATTTCACTATATATTTAATTTGCAGATTTTTACTATAAAATGTAAATCCTGTATTTGATACATTTTGTTTCTTTTTTAAAGATAAAAAATATGTATGCTTTGTTTTAGATTCATTTTATTAGTTTATTTACTGGCATCAAAACAAGGAACACCATATATTTTTTTTTCTATATAATATTTATCAACGCCACAGTTGAAAATATCTATAACCGAATATTCATTGGCGTCAGAATCAGGAATATTATAGGCAGACCTTCAAAGATAAAACACAACAAATCATTAGCAATTTAAAATAAAATTAGCGATGCAATCTATTTCAGGTAAGACGCTTAAAAGGTGATAATATCATTTCTTTTGCGTAATCAGTTATGTATCATAGAATTTCAACTGACTAGTTATGGTTTTTAATAACCATAATATTAGGTGACAACTTCAAGATTTTTTATAAAAAAAAAAAAGAAGCTAAATATATGTGTTTTCATTTATATTTTTAAAACCATAGTAATGTCGGAAGCGATCTCATCAAATAATTGGAAAGGGTTCCTCTTACAGCAGCACTCGGGATGTTAAATCAATATTTTCTCTAATAAACCAATTCACCCTCACCTTCAACAACAACAAAAATCCACTGGAAATTACACTTAATTTTTATTTCATTAATACCTACAACTGATTACAAACAAAAGTCAACGAAATAACTGAAATCCATTATAGAAATCATGCCGATTATTAATTGCAAATTAACAACTAATCATACATAATAGTACTGAAATCAAGATAATTTAATTAGCTCTCTCCTCGAACCTCACAGGAAAACCACCCTGCATTTTGGACGTCAAATGAGAGATAAACACGGGCTCGAAACCCTCCTCTGCAGCAGGAACAACCTTAAACCTCCGTAAAATCCCGGCTACCACCCTTTTCATTTGCAAGAAAGCCATGTCCTTACCCAAACAAATCCTTGGTCCAGCCTGAAAAACAGGGTAGGAGTATGGGTCCCTCCCTACAAAACTCCACTTCCCATTAGTATTAACTCCATCGCCAGCTCCCTGCAGCCATCTCTCTGGCTTGAACTTTTCCCAATCCGGACCCCACAACATCTCGAGCCTCCCCATTGCATACGGATGGTAAGACACTCTCATTCCCTTCTTAACCACAGTCCCGTCAGGCAAGACATCGTCCTGCATTGCAACCTTGCTATCTAGTGGGACAGGAGGGTACAGCCTCATGCTCTCACATAAAGAAGCATGTGTGTAGACCATGTCCTTGACTTCTTCATAAACTGGACTCTCCGATTTGTCTTTTATTTCTCTGAGTATTTCCTTTTCCACTTCTGGGTTTTGAGAGAGTAGCCAGAAATACCATATTAATGCAGCGGAAGTGGAATCTCTGCCTGCTAGTGTAAAACTGACGACAATATCAGTGACAAAGTCCTCGTCAGAATGGCCTGAGCTCAAGAAACGTGATAGAAGATCTACGGTTTCGAGGGATGATTTGTTGCTGAGTTCCTTCTTCTTTTCTTTGATGATGTTTCTGGCGAACTCACGTAATTCAGAGGATGCTTCTTTGAGGCGTTTCTCTGATCCAATATTGAAGACCCTCTTAATCTTCCAAAGAAAAGGGAATATCGTAGCGAACCTGTCACTGGATATCTTGGCAGCTTCATCAAAAGTTTTCGCAAATTCGGCTTCGGGGAGATCAGGCAGCAAGTATGCAGGATCGTATCCGAAAGCGATCTTGCATATGTTGTCAAAAGCGAATCTTTGAAGTATGTCTTGCAAATCAAGAACCGTATTGTTAGCCGCAGCAGTGGAGAGAATCGGGATTAAGCGTTGAGATAGTTCAGTATCGACAACGGTCTCAACGAATTTACGCAATGATTTGGTGTTGAATTCATGGCTGGAAACTTGTCTTTGAAACTTCCAAGAATCACCATCAATGTTAAAGATACCGTTTCCAAGAAAATCGAAGAGAGCTCGCCGAAATTTGCTACCTTTCTCATAGTTGTAAAACTGGTTTTTAAGCATGTGTTGGACATTTGCCGGGTTTCCTGTAAGAACACGGCTATCATCCAAGAAACGGCGGATAACAACAGTGGCAGTGGGTGAGTTTTGGATAAGATCTGAAGTCCACTGGATGAATCGGTTTCTATTGGCAAAAATGGCTACAGAGGATCCAATTAAGGGGTATGATTTTAGGTTTGGATTAGATTTTGATGACTCTTGGGACTTGGAATTCTTGGTGAGATAGAAGAAGAGTGGGACAAGTAAAAGGGCAAGTGATGCTAAGAGCTCAATAATAGACATGGCTTGGTCTGGTGAATTGTTGGTGGTTTTTCTTCTTGGCTGATGGATATCCAGGCTGGGCCGATCGATGTGTGAATTGATGGGTGAACCTTGCGTAGCTATTTATAAGCTCCAAGGACCTGCGAGGAAAGGGGCAAGGCAAGACTTCAATTCCATTTGAAAGAAACACTGTTCTTCTTTTTTGTATGTGTGTGAGATAAGGTACGTGATGATGACTGCTACTTCGGCTCCTGAAGTATGAACCATTCTGTTTTGAATCAATTTTCGTAACTAAGCGTATCTTTTCTCTTCTTCTTTTTTCTAATTAAAGTGGATATTTCATTTTTAATTGAAACTAATAACTTTTCCATTTTTTTAAGTGATTAAAAGTGTTTCTAAAATTAATTTTATGTTTTCAAGAGTTTAACAAAAAAAAAAAACACAATGCTCAAACTGTAACTAAAGTGTTTCTCTTCTTCTTTTTTCTAATTAAAGTGGAGGTTTGTTTGAATTCCTCCATCCCAAATAAATAAAGGTTAGCAAATAAACTGAATTATCTAGAATATTTATAAAAATCAATTCAAAATTAACTAAACTAAAATGTTTTATGGCTTTGTTGGATAATTTTAGTTAGATTATTTAAGAAAAAAAGATTTAATTTTAGTTTTAAATTTTTTTTTTAAAAAAATCTTATCTAACCAATCAAACCGAACTATTTAATTAGTTTGTTAAAGCTTGTAAAAAATAGTCCAATTAAATGGCCTATTAATTCAAAATGGAACTATTTAATTTTAAAATATATAAAACCAAACTAAATCAATGGGCATAGTTCGTTCTCTTAGTTCAATCTGGTTAAACATTTCGAAAAAATAAATCAGTTTGGTTGGATTTATTTATCCAAACCAAACCGTTAGAACATAGAACCAGTAGTACTTATAATTCCAACCAATTCAAAAGCTGATATATTTAAGTCATTTGCTTCAATAACTTCTAATTTCTAATATGATATTACTGTTAATTTGTTCAAGTTTCAGCACTCATTTTGAACTGCTGGAATTTTTAACTAACTATTTATATGTGTTTTACTTCAAAAATCTTTCAATCTTAGATGGATCCTTGTATTAATTAAGCTTAAACCCGTTGTCAAGTCAACCCCATTAGCATTTATTTATTCATATAATATAGTTTTCCTAGTGGCTAGAGACCGTCAGTTTTCCAGTGCCATTTATATTTTTCTTGACTTTCTAATATTAATATGGCTGAGTAGGAGTAGGTATTCATTTCGTAATAAATTACATATGTGCTGCGCTATGTCGTAGGTCTATATTGATTTTGTTCTCGTAAAAAAAAGATATTTAGATGTTATAAACACGTTTCAAAAAAAAAACTGAATAAAATGGGTTATAGTTTTATTTTAATTAATTACATATGTACTGTACTATGTCGAGTAAAGAAATATGTAGAATATGTGAAGGGATTCAATTATTTTATTCAGCTTGCTTTCTCTGTTATAAGCACAGTATATATCACCAACTTTACAAAGCTTTGTTTTTATGATCCTATAATTTTGGGCTTCTTGGATAACTATATGGAAAGCTATTTCTATCCGGATACAATCACATGTTTACAAGGATTCTAGAATATATTTTTATAGCTAACATCAGAGATACAATAGGACTTAATTACTGGAAATCCAACTTGGAGATAATTACTTAGACTTATCAACACTCCCCTTCAAGTTGGTGCGTAGATGTCACTCATTCCTAGTTTGTTGAGACAGTCATTAAACGTTTGGTTTGACAGTGCCTTGGTTAGCACATCAGCAAGCTGGTCTTGAGATCGAACATGAGGAACTTCAATTAATTTTTCTTCTAGTTTCTCTTTGATAAAATGCCTATCGACTTCAACATATTTAGTGCGATCATGTTGGACAGGATTATGAGTAATATCACATGCTGCCTTGTTATCACAATATAACTTCATAAGGTTGACTGGCTTGATCTGTAAATCTAGCATCAGATTTCTAATCCACAACAATTCGCATATAGCTTTAGCCATTCCTCTATATTCAGCTTTAGCACTGGATCTAGCAACTACCTCTTGTTTTTTACTTCGTCATGTAACCAAGTTTCCTCCTACAAACGTGAAATAGCCTGATGTAGAACGTCGATCTTGAATCGACCCAGCCCAATCAGCATCTGTATAGCCGTGAATATCCAAATTGTGTCCTTTTGTGAATAAAATTCCTTTTCCTGGAGATGACTTTAAGTAGCGTAAGATTCGGATGACAACATTCATATGCTCTTCGCTTGGGGAGTGCATAAATTGACTGACCACACTCAATGCATAAGCTATATCAGGTCGAGTATGTGCAAGATACATTAATCTTCCAACCAGCCTCTGATAGCGTTCCTTGTTCGTAGGAACTTGATTTGAATCACCATGTAATTTCAGGTTTTCTTCCATAGGAATGCTAGCTGGACTGCATGCTGTCATACCAGTTTCACTCAGTAAGTCTAAGGCATATTTTCTTTGTGATAAAAAAATACCTTTCTTTGATCTTGACACTTTGATTTCAAGAAAATACTTCAATTCTCCAAGATCTTTCATCTCAAATTCACGGGCAAGATGCTGCTTGAATTTTGCATTTTTCTTGTTTTTTTTATGTTGGGTTATTTTGAGTGTGGGTAGGTCAAGTTAGCTCAGGCTAGCTTGAGTTTTCTTTTTCAATATTTTTTTATTTAATTTTGGATTTTTGGCTAGGTCTTTTTTTTAGAAGCCTATTTTTTTATCTTGTTCTCATTTTGTTGGTGGTAGGTTAGTCGAGTTTATCTGTGTTGACTGGGGTAGTTTTTTTCCCTGGATTTTTTTAACTATTTTATCATTTGACATTAAATTATTGGTCATCGAGCTTTGCTTTTCTTTCTGTTAGGTTATCTTAAAAGAATATTGGTAAAGTTATCTCAGATTAAATATTTATTTCAATCCCTATATTTAAATTTATCAGTAATATTTTTTTATTTGCTCAGCATAGTTAGACGATGACAGAGTTATAAAATCGTGGAATAGTTAAGGACTTTTATTAGAGTTACGTAAAGAAATAATTATTCAATATTGTTTATCTTAAATGTTTGGTTATGGACGTGTTTTAATTTATATTATAGAGAATGTACATTTGAGAATATATATTGATTGGACAGTGAAAATCAACAATTTTAACTTGCAATTAGAACAAATTGAAAATAACATCGGAAGCAAAAATAAGAAGATTACAAAAAAAGAGCGAGATTATTAATGTTATTTATAATTATTTTGTTCTATGATATTTTTAATATCTTATTAATTAGGATAATTGTTATATCGCATGTTAATTCTTTTTATCGTACTCATCTTAATATGGATCTCAGTTTTTTTTTTTTAATTTACGTGCTCATCTAAAATTTAGATATTATTTGCACGTAGAATTAAATTACACCGGTGACTGAAAAAATTGAAAATTGCATCATAAAGATAACTATTTTTTTTTAATTTGAAGTAACGTGATGACCCGTTCCTATATGATAATTTTTTACAATAAGTTAAAGTAAAGCGAGAGTATATAACTAAAGTTAAAAGACCCAATTAATTTAAAGATTGATCTAATTTTTTTTTTGGTATTAACGTGGATGTTCGGGTCAGTTTGCGTGCACCTCGACTAATTCCACACGTCCTAAAGTTAATGATCATGTAAGCTTCCAGTAGCTATCATATTAACAATCACGAGACTCGAACCTGAAACCATAAAGGGAGCAAACCCCTTAGAGTGTGTTTGGTATTGTGGTAGTTGTTGTGGTTGTGGTTTAAAAAAAGTTATTTTATAAAAAGTACTTTTGGTTGAAGTTGATTTGATATTTATGTATGTTTGGTTAAAACTGTGGTTGAAATTAAGGTTGAACAAAAAGTAGTTTAATGTGTTTGGTTAATAATGCTTTTGAAATTAAGGTTATAAAATAATTTTAAAAAATATATATTAATATTGATGGTTTTTAATTTAAATATTATAGATTTAATTATTGTTATTATATCATGAAAGAAATAATACTTTATATAAAATATTTTTTATTATTCCATTAAACTATCTAGAATTCAATCACGTATGAAATACATCCAACAAGGACTACGATTTTTTTGGTTTCATATGCGCACAACAACATCAGGTAAAATATAATTAGAAACAAAATTGGGATTGCGATCAAATTCTGCAAATACTATGTCATCAAATGATCTTTGTCTAATTTATATAATGTCATTGAATAATTTAAACACTAATTTTTCAAATAAAATTTAATTAAAAAATAAAAAAAATTAAATTTTTTAACCGTTTATATAATCAATGCACATGAACAATGCTGACTGAATTAATTAACTCTGCACTGTTCACTTTTGTGTGCAGAGTGAATTGTCCCTAAACAACATAACTTTCCTCTTGTTCTCGCTCTCTTTCTTCTTCTCCTTTTGGGCTTGCCCAAACCGAACCCATCACCACCAGCAACAATCCCTGCATTCCCTGAACAATCCAACCTTGCTGGTTGCCCATTAGACCTTCCCGGTGAGCTCTTTCATGGCATTAATTCAGCCTGTGACAGTGGCTCCTCTGCAACTGAGCACCTCCACAGGACTCGTTGTTGTCCTGTTCTTGCAGCTTGGCTTTACTATGCTCTAGTATCACGTTGTTTTAGGAAGCAGAAGAGAAGCAGGTCTCTCTTTCTAGTTTCTCCTGTACTGCGAAGTCTGCACCTCCCTGTTTCTCAAAAACCCCGACTTAATTATCGTTCATAGTTAGAAGCATAGCAGCAATTAGGAAAGAGCTTTTCTTTATTAGTCTGGCTTCTGAAGCAAAAACCCAGTACAATAACGCAAAGGCAAGCTTTGTTTCCCTTAGTTCATGCTACTTGCGGCTCATACTACAGCCATACTACTTCTAATTCTTTCCTTTATCATAAGTTAAGCTAATAATAACTGCAGGTGCATTTTTTTTTCTTCTGTTATAATTCCCTCTCCACCTCTCAACTGTTCACGTGAACAGTTGAGCAGCTAAAAAGACAGTTTGTTTATGCAGCTGCGGCTACGTTTTAATTAAAACACAGTTTGCAGTCATTTATTAATGAAAAAAAATAATTTACTATTCATGGGTATCACATAATTTTTGCATCCAAAATACTGGTGATGAAAAGCAAGGAAATCCTGCTTTTCACGCACTGTGCATGCTAATTGCACTGTTCACTGAAAAGTGCAATTAGCATGCACAGTGTATATTCAAGTGAACAGTGCAAGAGAATTGCACTAGTCACTTAAAAAACAATGAACAGTACAATTCACTTGCACTGTTCACGTGAACAGTTTTTGTTTTTCAGTATGTTAATTTTATTAATAGTTTTTTTATTAAAAAAAAACTAGTTTAGAGTGAATTAAATTCATTCGCACTGTGATGTGAACAATATTTTTTTCCCCGAAAAACTAGTATAGAGTGAATTAAATTCACTCGCACTGTAATATCAATTTTATACCTGATACTATTTTATCTAATTTTATTACACGTTCAAAAAATTATGAAAACTGTAGTTATTATCGGATGAATTTTGTACGTAATGGAATTATAAATAGTTTAATGGAATAATAAAAAATATTTTATATAAAGTATTATTTATTTCATAATGTAATAGGAGTAATTAATTCTACAATATTTAAATTTAAAACCATCAATATTAATATATATTTTTTTAAATTATTTTATAACCTCAATTTCAAAAGCATTCTTAACCAAACACATTAAACTACTTTTTCTTCAGCCTCAATTTCAACCACAGTTTTAACCAAACACCTATTTTATCAAACCAACCTCAAGTAAAAGTACTTTTTATAAAATAATTTTTTTCAAACCACAACTACAACAGCTACCGCAATACCAAACACACCCACTCAGAAGCATGTAAATTCTACTTTTGTTAAACCGTGGTCGCACCCGCAATTTAAGTGGGTCCCACCAAAACCAAACTCAGTTTTTAACTTAACAAAATGTTAATATTTACGGTTGAGCATGAACCTCAGCCGCAACCTCAATGCCAAACGTCTTCTTAATCCCAAACTCTTACTACTAGATGACTTATTAAATGGTTAAAATTGATCTAATTTAAAACTTGGATTGTTGGTTGCGTGAGCTAATCTATATATTAATGGGCAACCCAAACTATGACCTAAAAAATAACAAGCTGAAATAAAATTCGATTCAAGCAATACTCAGGATCAACGAATTATCAAGTTAAGCTATTAAATTAGATTTGAGTTTTACAAATATGCATATAATGAATTAAAAATGCTTACAAACTCGGCAAGGCGTTCCCCTGTAACAAAAATCAGTATTGACAATTTAATTTTGAAGCACACCAACTTCCCTTTCCCTTTTTAATTCCAAGAACGGAAGTTTGTTTGAATTCCTTGTATGAGAAATTTACCATCTCAAAAGCAAATTGACTTTTTTTTTTCATGCAAAAAGTTCTTTTATGAACATATTTAATTCCAAGAACGGAGGTTTGTTTGAATTCCTCCATCCCAAATAAATAAAGGTTAGCAAATAAAGTGAATTATCTAGAATATTTATAAAAATCAATTCAAAATTAACTAAACTAAAATGTTTTATGGCTTTGTTGGATAATTTTAGTTAGATTATTTAAGAAAAAAAGATTTAATTTTAGTTTTAAATTTTTTTTTTAAAAAAATCTTATCTAACCAATCAAACCGAACTATTTAATTAGTTTGTTAAAGCTTGTAAAAAATAGTCCAATTAAATGGCCTATTAATTCAAAATGGAACTATTTAATTTTAAAATATATAAAACCAAACTAAATCAATGGGCATAGTTCGTTCTCTTAGTTCAATCTGGTTAAACATTTCGAAAAAATAAATCAGTTTGGTTGGATTTATTTATCCAAACCAAACCGTTAGAACATAGAACCAGTAGTACTTATAATTCCAACCAATTCAAAAGCTGATATATTTAAGTCATTTGCTTCAATAACTTCTAATTTCTAATATGATATTACTGTTAATTTGTTCAAGTTTCAGCACTCATTTTGAACTGCTGGAATTTTTAACTAACTATTTATATGTGTTTTACTTCAAAAATCTTTCAATCTTAGATGGATCCTTGTATTAATTAAGCTTAAACCCGTTGTCAAGTCAACCCCATTAGCATTTATTTATTCATATAATATAGTTTTCCTAGTGGCTAGAGACCGTCAGTTTTCCAGTGCCATTTATATTTTTCTTGACTTTCTAATATTAATATGGCTGAGTAGGAGTAGGTATTCATTTCGTAATAAATTACATATGTGCTGCGCTATGTCGTAGGTCTATATTGATTTTGTTCTCGTAAAAAAAAGATATTTAGATGTTATAAACACGTTTAAAAAAAAACTGAATAAAATGGGTTATAGTTTTATTTTAATTAATTACATATGTACTGTGCTATGTCGTAGGTCTATATTATTTTTTTCTCGTAAAACAATGATTTTAGCCCGGCCGGGTGAAGAAGCCTCAGCCCGAGTCTAGGGATAGGTTTTCTTTTTCAAAACCAGCACGTGTTTTTAAAAGAATTTATTTTTTAAAAAAAAGATATTTTTAAATTGTTTTGATGTGTTGATGTTAAAAATACATTTTAAAAAATAAAAAAATTATTTTATTATATTTTTAAGTAAAAAATACTTTAAAAAACAATCTCTTTTATTATTCCAAACCATCCTTTTAATTTCCTTTTTACATGATCAAGTTAGAGATTCTCCTAATATCAATACGTAAGGGTTCAAAGAAAATGATGAACTATGAACACGAATTAGAGATAGAGTTTGGTTTTGAATTTGTGTTTAATTAAAATAATATATATTTGAGATTAGAAGGAGAAACAGAAATTAGGTCAGAATAATCCATGCAGTTCAAAGATAGGAAAATTTTTCGTGTTTTCTTAAATTATATGATTTATATATCTTTTTATTTCTTAAATTATATGATTTATATGTTTCTACAAAAGAAATCTTCATGTGTATGATTTTTTAATTTTTTAATTTACATGTTTGTAAATTTCTTCT
>Ga0325400_1005594_pt1 | contig 11867 bp, 3 predicted proteins | sample PopdelMetagenome_2_FD_205662 | JGI IMG/M metagenome (GOLD analysis project Ga0325400, IMG submission 205662) | Populus deltoides microbial communities from Bellville, Georgia, United States - Xylem-PdKOR-R1 | ecosystem: Host-associated > Plants > Phyllosphere > Stem > Wood/Secondary xylem...
GCATTGCACCAAAAAAAGAAGAAGCCATGAACAAAGATCAATTAAAGATAAAAATGGGAGCTTGTTGTAGCTACAAACAAGCTGTCGAAACATAAAATGACCATAATAATCCCCACAAGCACCCCCTTGCCTCCTGACTCTTCTCAAATCTTGTCTATCCAATTAATCATGATGTAAACATTGCTGCTCCACAACAAAACTTTTGATAATCGTTTCCTGTGGAAGTAGATATGCACCTTCAACACCCCAAATATACCAAAAGGGCTTGAGACCTCAATCAACTCAAAAAAACCAGAGACAGCGCACTGGGGGCACGAACTAGCAGGCATTCAAATGGGAAGGCTGCTGTATTATTGACAAAGAATTAAGAAAAATAAACATATGTGCTAATTTTAAGTCTGTCTCTCTACATCTTGTTCATCAGATGGTTCAGGGAAGATCTCTCTAGAATGCCGTCTCATTGAAGATGAATGGTTGCCGCTACCATTTTGGCCACTACCCTGTGAATTTGAAGTTCCTGACTGTTTAAAACTACTTCCTCCTTCTGGCCTGGCACTAGAGGTTGCTGGAATGACTGCTACATCAGATGAGCTGTGACGCCAACTCCCAAATAGAGAAGCATTCCAAGATCTAGAAGATGTTGTTCTAAGCCTTGCGGAACCAGAATGTTCTTCCCTCACTACCTTCAAAGGATTTTCCAAAGCCTTAAGGATGTATCTCATAATGGGGCGCCTTGAAGGCTTTGGATTGAGGCAAGACCTCGCAACAATGGCCATCGCCCAAACTTCCTCCAACAGATCTTCGTCAATTATCAGAGATGGATCCACAATTTTGATTAAAAGTTCCTTGTCGTAGATGCTAATGTACGGTATAATCTGTTCTGAAAATTCCTTCAGCTGGGCATCACTAGATGCACTAATGCCCAGCTTTCCAGTAACCAGCTCAAGTAGTACCTTCCCAAAGCAATAAACATCGTAGGCACACGTGGCTGTCAATGAACCTGGCCATATTCAAGAAAAGATTAACTTCAGAAACATTAGTGAACTTTTAAATTATATAATATCATAGTTAGTCAGAATCAAATGAGGAAAACTCATTCCTCCATGCAAGGATCATGTATCAAAAAAATTGACTGTTTGGTGACATTAAGACTCTCAAAAGGAACTAAGTTCAGATTTGGTAATGAGAAGACATGCATAACAATTTTCCTTAAATTATGCTTTCTTTAGCACCAAATAGTTCAGAATGCTAATATGAACAGCAATTCTGCTTGAGCACAACTGGGTAAAGTACAACACGGCAGGTTATTTTATCCCTTTTTCCAAGGCAGGAAACCTGTTGACTCTGGTTAACAAATTTTTTTTTTTTCAGAAACGCAGGGTATCCTGGACCAGCTTCTATGCACCAAACTAAGTCCCTGCGGCCCGGAACCAGCCTTACACAGGGTGTTTTTCACCCTGCGGCCTGTGGCCCCAAGAATTTTGTAGGCAAGAGGATTCAAACTTGAGACCTAAAGAGAGCAAACACCCCTAGTTAACAACAAACCACATCAATAACTGAAGTACTGTTTTACGATGATAAACAACCCATCTCATAGTTCAATATGGTTAAAAAGGTCTGGATTGGAAATTTTATTGTCTTAAGAATGGATTTGATATTTCATGCTATTTAATCCTCAACCTCAGTTTTTTAATAATCATATGCTGTGTAACATCATAAGTTCATAACAAGCTTTTTAAGTGGTGTGTGCATGACAAACTCTACAACGTATGGCTACTCCTAGCTAGATGAATTAATATGGAGAAGCCAAGTAACAAAACCAAATTGGTGATGTTTTACAGCTAAATCTTTACGTACCAGAAGTACCTTGTTCCAATGACCTGCAAATGATAAAGAAACACTGAAATCACTACCTTGATTATGCTAAAAAACACAAGCATACAATATACTCCTTACAATATATTGATGCAGCAAGTAGATATTACCAGGTATAGTCTAACCACAAATAGCAAAAGAAATAACAACTGAAAATTATACACTGGTAGTGCATCACCGTGAATTTCAAAGGCATTACATCATGCATAATCTAGCTCATGCTTTTCATTCATAATATACCAAGACAGTAGTTAAACCATAAAATTATGCCATGTCTAAGATCACAGTATCTTTAACTACAATATGCTAGTGTTTTGACACTCTTCTTCTCAACTACAAAATGTGAAGGCAAAGAAACAACTCAGATGTCTGCTGCTGAAATTTGAAATCTCCTGGTCTACAAAATCAAGAGCTACCCCAAAGGACAGAAAAGTTGATAAGATGGAATTTCCAAGTTTTCAGAAGACTACATCATAACTATGGAACATCTTATAGTTCAACATACCCAAAATTAAAGAGGATGCTACAAAAAACCCTAGCAGCACAGTTTCTGAAACTTTTCCATCAAAAAGGAAAAGATCAACAAAATCACCCACTTGATGTTGGCGGCAAGAAAATTTATTACATAAATAGTCACCATTTTCTGCCCACATATCTAATAACAATGAGAACCAAAGGAGGTTCATATCGGCAGATTACTAACAGAACTGCAGCGGTCAACAACTTCTTTGATGGAATGTCCCACTAAAAGCAACACCGGTGAAAAATAAATATGAGAAGTAATTTAACATGGCCAGTTATGGCCATAAGCTAGGTGGGAAAGACAAAAACACAGAACCTTTCACCATCACAGATCACAAAATGAGGCAACTAATCTCATTGCAAACAACATGTCATGCAGATAAGCAAAATGTTTACATGTTATATGCAAGTGAAGATAGCAAATAGACTAGACAACTTATAATACAACACTTACTGAGGCAATCGCAGCAACCTGGAAATCCTGCTTTGATGGGTATCTCCTTCTTGTGTACAGACTTCACTCAGGCTCCCTAACCGCACTTCAAATTTATCATCAAGGAGTATACTGCTTGCTTGAACATCTCTTCAAGAAACCAAAAGAAAAATAGCTCATGACATTCATTTAATAGAATTTTAGATGTGCTACAATTTGTCCATGTTTTATTTTAGTTAAAAAGACTATATCAGGCACGTAACTAGGCATCTTCCTACATAATGCATGGAAACTTACTCACTGGAACGATAAGTTAAGTGATCTTACAGTTATTGTCAACAAAAAAGAAATCACAAAAAGAGAACACAGCATAACAACAAGCGAATCTTTAGAGTACCTGTGCACAATGGGCGGCATGCATTCATGATGCAGATATGATAGACTTTCAGCTGCTCCTATCGCAATTTTCAGTCTTGTTATCCAATCTAACGACTTCAAACCATCATCTTCTGAATCAGTTTTCCTGAACAAGGAACTTGACAAGTCTCCATTTGGAATATGTTTGTAAATCAGGAACTTCTCATTTTCTTTCTCCAAGCAGTGTCCCAAAAGGGGAACCAGTCTGGAATGTGAAACCTTACTATAAAAATCCAATTCCAATAAGTACGCTTCCTTCCTATGAGATTGCAAATCGATCTTTTTTATGACCACAGGGATCCCACTTTCGAGGATTCCCTTGTAGAGATCCCCTGAATGGCCATGTTTGATTAGGTTTACATCTCTAAAGTCACCAGTTGCTAGGAGAAGCTGCTGATATGTGAATGTGTCCCCTAAACTTGAAAAGTCAATTGATACTCCAGGAGGTGGTGGACTGCTCCCAGAAGGAACTGGAGTTACCGGACCGACCCCAACCCCTCCTTGAGTCATAGTGCCCCTCTTACGGATGCAAAAGAGTAGCAGTACCAGCAATATCACAAAAAGTAGAATGAGCCCAACTCCTCCCAAAACACTTGCCCATATAATGACCTTTTTGTTGTTCTTCCCTGTGTTTTCCCCAGCAGGAGGTTGCGTGGAGTTCGGGAGTCCGAAATTATCAAAAGTCAGGCCCTTTTCAGTATAGAAAGATGTACAATCAAGCAAACTCCTCTGATTTGACGAGTTTTGGAGACAATTGCTAACAAGAGAAGCATTGTCACTCACATAATCTGGAACTGTGCCTTCGAAATAATTGCCAGACAGGTCAACAACAAGGAACCTTCTTAGCGTAGGTGTAAGACCTCCATAAAACAAATTCTCAGATATATTCAACTCCGCAGAACTGGCATTGGCATTCAAGCTACCATTTGGCAGAATACCAGTGAAATTGTTGCCGGAGATATCAAGCAAGCGCAATTGAGGTATTGACCACAGCAAATCAGGGACCGAACCACTAAAACCATTGCGCTTCAAAACTACAGTCTGCAACTGACTTGGAACACGAAATAAATTCGCTGGCAAAAATCCACCAAGCAAATTGTTCCCAATCAGCATTCTCTGCAAATTCCTCAAGCCTCCCAATTCAGCAGGCAATGACCCAGACAGCGAATTAAAGCTCAGATCAAAGTCAGCCAAGTTACTAAGATCACCGAGCTGAGGAGGTATCGAAGACGACAAGTCGTTGCTCGAAAGATTCAAATACTGGAGCTTCGAAAGCATCCCAATGCCAAGTGGAATTGAACCGAATAAGAAATTCTTAGAAATATCAAGTCTTGTCAAATTCTGAAGCGAACCAAATGACACAGGAATAGATCCAGTAAACTTGTTTGCAGAAAGATCAAGTACTGAAAGCCCCACCAACAGTCTCAAACTTGACGGAATCATACCCGTAAAGTTATTATCGTGCAAATAAAGACCAGTTAAACTGGTCAAATTCCCCAAACTCCCTGGAATGGCATTACTTATCAAGCAAGAAGAAAGATCAAGAACTTGAAGGGAAACAAGCCTTTGACCAAACCAATCAGGAATTGAACCAGGAAGATAAAAACCAGAAGCATTAAAAGATTTAAGTCTTGTTAAATTAACAAGAGAATCAACGCTAAATTGTGGGTTTTGAGAACCAAGTCTAGTCCTTCTAAACCCTGAAATGTTAATTTCACTGACACTACCATTCTCACATTTGATGCCATTCCAAACTGAACAAGGGTCTGCCTTTCTTGGCCAGTCCTTGCTTCTTAACCCCAAAGAAGATCTTAGTTCAAGTAAAGCTGCTCTCTCTATGGGTGAATTAAGCCTCTCTTGTTGTTGTTGCTCAAATGTAGACTCAAAAAACAGCACCAAAAGCAAAAACTTTAGTGCTAATACAATCTTTTGATCCACCATGGCTTATGGGGATTGAATTTCCAATACAAATACTCTCTTCTTCATATCAAAGATTCAAACTTTACATGTAATAAGCATAAATTAGTACAGACAAAAATGTGGGTTTTTTATGTTTTTTTCTTTTTCTTGGCTTTCTCTCACCATAAAGTTTGTTTCATTCTAGCTTTTTCTCTCACAAAAAAGAAACATAAAAGAGACTAAACTGGAGAGACAGACTCTTACCTCAATCACAAGGTTTTGATTCAATCTTCTTCAAAATTTCTTGGTAACCAATCTGAATCACACTATCTCTCTACCTACTCCCTCTTTCCCTTTCTAAATTCCAGTTTCTTTAGTTGACATTTGACAGGAGAAACAAAAGATTTTTTTCTTAAAAAAAACAGCAATCATGTAGATATAATATTTGTTTAAAAAATAATTAGAAAGTTAAAAATGGCTGGTCAAGAGGATACTGTGTGTGGACTGCCACACTCTCTCTCTCTCTCTTAAAACTCCTTTAAAAGGAAATTAAAAAAAAAAAGATGGCTCAAAAAGGGCTTTCGGGTATTGAGTTTTTAAGCTTTGACAATTCATAAAGCAAAAGATTGATACTGGCTTAAGCTTGCAAGAAGAGGCATGAACCAGGGCTGAGCTCGTGGGTCAGGAATAACGGACCGGTGGTTCAGGAAAACTGGTCCGTTGGTGCTGAGGTTGTGTTGGTTTGGTACCTCCGGCCCTCATGCACTTGCCAGCTAAGTTCAGAACTGCTGCTCCTGGCACTTCCTTCTATTATTTATAGTTTAGACTACAAAGTACAAACACGCTCTAATACCCTAACGTGTATCCCTCTCTCTCTCTCTCTCTCTCTCTCTCTCTCTCTACAAGTATATGAAGTGATTTTTATTTTATTTTTTCGAGTGTGGATGTCTTTTAATTTAAGGGAGGAAATAAAGGATGAATTTATGTCACCCAACTGTTCGAGGAAGGTTTACTTCGGAGACTTGCTAAGGTCGGGGGCTCGAAAGGTGGGGGGACCTGTGACATTTAATCCAAATATGTTTTTCAAGATAGAAACAAGAGTTTACGGGCTAAGTAATGCTAATTTGATAAAAAAAAAAATTTCAAGCTTATTTTTTAAAAAAAAAATACAATAATTTATGAGATTTATTCAATGTACGCAATTTTCGTGATAAGACGATCTTCGGACTTTAAATTTTTATTCACATAGCAAAATGATTGCTTTTCAAAGCATTAGAGTTCAAATACAAGGGAAGTATTATTTCATGAAGAAAGAAAATATAATCCGTCCAATCATGCGAGTATTTTGAGTTCCATGAACCCAATAGCTTTTCGTTGAAGAAAAAAATCATGAATTCTCCATCTGGGATACAAAGTAGCTTGTCAGGAAAATGAAAATGAAAGGAGTGGTGAGCTGCTGGTTCTATTGTGGTAGTGGTTAAAATAAAAATAAATAAATAAAATAAAAGAATGCTGACCAAGATGGACATCATCACACATAGGCAAACAATTTGATCTCGACGTCTCGCAATAAAAGGGATTGTTGAAAATTGAATGCAAGATCCTACATAATTTGTGGTGCAATTTTATTTTTTTATTTTTTATTTTTGCCCTTCGGCTGGTTATTACAAAGGGATTTATTAGGTTTTAAATATTAATATGCCCTCTTATTTCTTGTTTTTGTTTTCATTTTAGAATATGTTTGTTTAAGAGATCCACCGCGCACTTTTATTTTTTAGCTTGTTAATGTAAAGGGATTCATTAGGTTTTAAGCAGTAATGTCTCCTTTTATTTTTCTTTTTATTTTTATTTTAGAGTATATTTATTTAAGAAATGCATCGCACACTTTTACCCTTTGGCTTGTTAATGTGAAGGGATTCATTAGATTTTACGTAGCAATGTGCCCTTTCATTTTTATTTTAAAGTATGTTTGTTTAAGAGATATGCATTGGCACGACAGTTGCGAAAGGGAGGTTAGCAGATGAAGCAGCAATTGTTGCCAAAAAGTAGGTGGCATGAGTAAACCCACAGTTGAAAGATGTGCTGTGCAGTAGGATTTCCACATGCACTCGTGCTTACACTGCTGGCAATTATTGCTTGAGCTGGCTTTATAATTTTTGGTAAATTTGTTTTTTTTTTCCTCAGTCACTTGCTTCATCTTAATCCTTCAAAATAAATAAAGGTTATAAACTTTTTTTATTATTATTAATGTGGGTGTTTGGGCCAACTTACGCGCATCTCGACTAATTTAACGACTCCTAAAATTAATAATAATATAAGTCTTTAATAACTATCATTAAACGCTTAGTTACTGTTTTACAACGAAAGGTAGAAAAGACAAACAAAATTAGTTTAGTTAAGGAAAAATCTGAGAGAAAATATAAAATAAATATTTTTAAAATAATTTTGAAATAAATATTTACTACTTGGGTTTTCTCAATCCATTTTTCTTCGTGAGACTCTTACACGAAGTTATTAAAACATACTATTTTGTAGGCAATTTCTCTTGCTTAACCAAGTCAATCTTCTCATGGCTTCTGTTGCAGCAAATAAAGCTCAGCGAATATTCTCGTACTTGCTTCCTTAGTGAAGAAGAGCTTTCTTTCTTTCTTTCCTTCCTTCCTTCTTTTTGTCTTATCATGAACGGGCAGTGGCGTTATGTTGTTACGAGAAATAATGGCCTTCCTGCTGCTTCTTCATGGAAGAGTAGAATTTCCTTTGTTCTTCTTTAAACCCATTGTTGGTTTTTCTTACAATTTTGAAGGTTACTGTAAAAACAGAAAAAAAAGGTTGGGAAATTATGGACTAGATCTATTTTGAAGGGTTTAAATTAGCCAAACACAGTATATTATGTTTTAAGAGGGTACATGAGAGATCTCAATTCATTTTTTTCTGCTTTCTTGTGGACGGACTTTGCTAATAAATTTTTATATTAAAATTAAATTTTAAATAACTAAAGGAACCGATCACCTGTAAAACTAAAAAAATAAGGGATGAAAATATTTTTTTTTGTATGAAGTTCGAAGCCACTACTTATTTTACCTGTTATTTTCAATTTGATCCTTTTGGTTTTAATCCAACCCTTCCTTTCAAAACAAATATTCAACTGGGTGTAAATTTAGGTTTAAAATGGCTACATTGTATTAAAAAAAAGTTTGAGGATCATATTGAAAATTTTAACTACTACAATCCATGATAATTTGTGAAAGGGTGAACAGTATTTGCATCTATATTATGGTGAACAGTATTTGCATCTACATTGTTTTTCTCACTTGGCTTAGTTTCTATTAATATGTGAACAAAAGCAAGGAACGTAACACTATATGCCAATAGGCCAATAAGAAGTTTTTATTTTTTATATGTCGTATTAGATAATTGAAAAGTATATACATACATTTAATTAAATAAATCAAAAAGCACATGTTCCAATAAATAAATAAATAAGTGTTAATGTTTTTATTCGACTCAGCTTATTGTGGGTCGAATAATTTTTTTCTAATACAAAACAATGAATGTGTAAGTGTTATTAATATATTTTTTGACATCGAGTAAAAAATATAATTGTGAATAAAAAAAATTGATGCTTATATATAATAAAATAAAGTAAAAATCATATACCTTAATAAAAACATATAAAATCTCAAATTAATTTTTAACATAGTAGAAAAATGGGACAATCTTACAATTGTTACAATGAAACACAATTTACTTTTAGTTTTGTATAATAATTTTTTTTAAAAGTGTAAAGGAAAAATTACAAAAGAATAAAGAAAAAAACAAAAAAAAATGGTATAAATATGTTTAGTGTAGAGTAATAAATATTTCAAGTGTAAAGAATAAAAAATAATATATTTTTCTCAAAAAAAAATGTAAAGAAAAACAACTTAAAAAATATTACAAATAGATGAAGATAAGAAAAAAAAGGTTATAAATAGGCCAAGTGTAGAGAGATAAATAAGCCAAGTATAAAAAAAAAATCTAAGATTTTTTTTCTAAAAAAACAAAAATTATAGATTTGTTACTGCTATAGTAAAAACAAAATAGAAGAAAAAAATCAATTATATCATTTCTACAATGAAATGAAAGAGGGTTTCCTTTTAGTATATGTACTTTCTACAAATAATATCTTTTTTTCAGGAAAAAATGTAAAGAAAAAAAGGTAAAACTAAAAAAATATTACACAAGAATTAAGATAAAAAAAAATGATAATAAATAGGTCAAGTATAAAATAATAAATATACCAAGTATAAAGAAAAATAAAATCTAAGAAATTTTTTTTCTAAAAAAACAAAAATTACAAATTACAAATTTGCCACATGTATAGTATCCACTACAACAAAAAAAAAAAAGAGGGATAAAAAATCAATTATGCTATTTCTTTGGTGAATCTAAAAACAAATAAAGAATTACAGGTTTTCCACTATTACAATAAAAAAATGAAAAAAAATTCAATTATGCCATTTTTACAGTGAAAAAGGTTTTCTTTTTAGACCCCATTTGTTTGCTGGAAAGTAGTTTCTTTTTGCAAAGTGAATTCCGAAAAAGTGAATTATTTTCCGATGTTTGGTAGTGTAATAGAAAATAAGTTGGAAAACACTTTCCATAACAATTAAAAGAATAAGGACCATTAAAGAAATAAATGATAAGGAATGAAATTGAAAAACAATTATTAATAAAAAAAGGGGTAAAATACACAAAAAAAAGTAATAAAAAATAAGGATCAAATTGAATAAAAAAAAACTAAATGAAATAAAATGCCTAGGGATTAAATTGGAAAAAGAAACTTTAAAAAACATTAAAAGAAAAAAAAATATTATTAAAAAAACAAGGGCCAAAATTGATAAAAATGGAATCTAAAGGACACAATTAATTTTTGGAAGGATGGCATGAATTTCTAGGGTAGGAGAGAGAAAAGAGATAGAAAAGTAAAAATCAGTCATCGAAGCTGAATGACACCTCCACCACGAACATGTATCATACTAGCACAAAGAGAACGATGCGTCACTCCAAACGCCGCCATGAACGATTGATTTTGGTAACTGGACGGCCCCGCAAGCACCGCTAGATGGCACGGGGGCCGCCACTCATTAATGCATGCAATTTTTCTAATAATATTTAATTTTTTAAAAATACCAAAGCAACCCTAAGTTAACCCAAAAAAAAAAAACATAAGTGAAAGATGAAAACTCCCTTGAAACCATACTTATATTCTTTTATTTTAAAGGCAATTCCATAACTTAAATGTTCATGAAAATTAAAAAAAAATAAAAAAACCTTCTTGTGCAAGTTTAATGGTTTTTTTTTTTTTTTTTTTTGCTTTTAAGAGCATCAATGTAATTGAACCATGCAAATAATATTAAAAAGACAAAAAAATCCCTGGGATCAAAGGCTTACATTTTTTTGCTTTTGAGGGCAACAAAGACATTTCATTATGCTAAAAAAAATACGTATGAACTAATTCATCCTTAATTAATGTTGTGATTTCCAATATATCCTATTAAAAAGATGATTTTACCCTAATTGCAGATATTTATCTTTGCTTTAATACACCAGACATAAAAATACTCAAATGTTATGAACGGATTAATTCATGTTCCACTTTGATTATATGATCACTTAATACATACACAATTTCCTTGCGAACTATATATAGAAAGCACGATTTCTTGCTCTAGCACTCACTATCTTCTTACAAACGATTTTCCAACTTTATTCTCACGTTCTTCTGCCAATATTAAAAAATTAAATGAGGTTTTCCAGCGCATATTTCACACAATGAATTCCAAAAATGTCATGAAAAATCCATAGCATTTTTAACCTTATTAGAATTGTTGAATTTTCTGATGTATGTACTCTTCTGGTTTCCGACGTGTGGAATTTAATACGTTGCTTGTCGTTTAATACGTTCCTTGTCGTTTAATACGTTCCTTGCCATCCTAAGTCTTCTCACTTAACACTTTGATTTTATTTTGCATTTAACGCTTTAAATTGTCAAATGTAGCAAATGGATTTGTGAGGAAAACTTTGCAACGGGGGAGGGAGTTGAACAAGAGGGAGACAAAAAAAGAGTAGGCCACCCAAGTTGTCTAGAACGCGTCTTGTCACGCTCAAAAAACGAAAAATTCAACGTACGTTATGTGAAGACTATCGTTTTATATTAATACATTAAAATTATAAAAAAATATATTAAAAAAAAGAGTAGGCCAAAAGTATACCACTTAACTATCGTTTTTTTAATAATTATGTTTGGATTTATTTTAAATATATATTTTGTAAAATAATGTTAAATTAATATTTTTTTATAATTTTAATGTACTAATATAAAAAATTTATATTAATATATTTTTTTAAAAAATAATATTTTTAAAAATCATTATACATCAAAATACCAAACACCTAGTAGTTTCCTGCATATTTTTTATTTTAAGATATTTTTGCATTCATTTATGTGATATAGATTAAATTAAATATTTTTTTGGAGCAATTTTAAGATAATACACCATTTAAATGATAGTTTTAAAATTTTAAAAAGGGAACAAACCTTTTTCAGTCAACTTATTAGAATTAAAACTACATGATTAATTAGTAATTTAGTATTGTAGATTCTAGTATTATTTCCTGATGTCCCATTTTAATCCAATAGGCCATTCGGCAGACAGAAGAGGGGACCTTTTCTTTTTTT
>Ga0325400_1005595_pt1 | contig 11867 bp, 7 predicted proteins | sample PopdelMetagenome_2_FD_205662 | JGI IMG/M metagenome (GOLD analysis project Ga0325400, IMG submission 205662) | Populus deltoides microbial communities from Bellville, Georgia, United States - Xylem-PdKOR-R1 | ecosystem: Host-associated > Plants > Phyllosphere > Stem > Wood/Secondary xylem...
AAAGAAATTTACACAAAATTTTCATCAGAGTAACCCTACATAACTACAGAAAAAGACAGGAAGTAGCTACTTCTCTCTATTCTTCCCAGAGGAATCTAACGAAGGCTATTCAACAAGAATAGGTATATAATAGTAAAAACCTGTTTAGTCGTATTTTTGTAGCTACGAATCCTTTTTTATAAAGGTATTCTCTTATGATATCCCGTGATATGAGACAGATCCACTAAAGTATTTTCCACAAGAGTCACCCCATACATTATCACACTAAAGTATAGAAAGTTTAACACAGTAGATATTTGACCAAACTCAATGAAGGGTGATTCCACGTGTTTAGCCCCTAATTACATTAAAATTAGGAAATTCGCTACAAATATATCAGTTATTTTATCTCTATAAAATACTTTTTTTTTTTTAGATTACTTGGATATCATTAAGCCGAGTCTTGTTTTGTAATATTTAACTAAAAAAAAGATTTCTTTAGGCTTTTCTTTTTAAAGAAAATAAAACACCGAAAGTTTTTATTTCTGAGATTTTCTGTGCATGACCTGGGCTTGCACCCCACTCTGGTAAAGTTATGTTTAAATCGCCGGACTTCCCTGCTCTATTCCTATTTTTAGGTTAGTATAGAGAATAGAACTCACATTTAGATCACAAGTTTACCGTAAATATAATATAAGAAAAGGGTATTATTAATATAGGATTGAAATAAAGATAAACTGCTGAATAAAAAATATAATTAATGATAAATTGAACGGTGGAGAAACTGAACGGTATGATAACAACTATTGTTATCAAATTACTAAAACTAACATAGATTATGGCTATTAACCCTATTAAGATCTAGGATGGATAGGGTGTATGATAAATATAAACTGGTACATAGTATAAATTATCTAAAATTTACATTAAGGGTGTTATTTTACATTCACCCCAAGGATTAAGCTATACTTGTAATTTTACAAGCACAACCTGAATTAGGGCAGCAAAAGGACCTACATTTCTTACAAAGAAACCCTCTTACATTATTATGATCAATAAGATCATATCCCTCGCGACATTTTTTAAAAGGAAGCTCGGTATCTATATTTTGTCTAGTAACACCAATAAGCTGATCTCTATCTATATACGGGTGTGGACACCGGCAATGGGGGCACAAGCATGGGCGAGGGTGTTGGGCCGGCTTAGTGTCCACCGTCTGAGATGTCTTATTCGATGACATAAGTACTATACCTACGATTAAAATTGATATAGTCACCCCGCACACAAGAATAGAAAAGCCTATATCTTTAATGTGTGATATAGGACAATATTGTAAGTAAGGTGCTAGATATCCAACATTGGATAGATTACTATCTTGGAAGTATAAATCTAATGCTCTAGGTGCATCACAACTAATACTATCAGTTAATAACACAAAAGCAAATAAACTAACTATTAAAAATCTAACTGTATTAGGGTGATTTTTTATAAATAGGTATATTCTGTTCAAAAATAGAACAGTTTTCCTTACTTTATTAGCGAAAAGTAATGATTCCACAAATACCATAAATGTAGGTAAAAATGTAATATCTATATAACTTACTATACTATATATTACTCCTCTTATTACAGTAGTAGGTACTAATAGTATAAATTGTTTTTTTATACAGTCTTTACATAATGTCATGTCACAAGTGATACATGTGTGGTATGCATTAACGAGAGTTTTCATCCATTTAGCGCAATCCATACAAATTTCATCTTTTTGAAATGTACTTCTTGACTCAGATAAATCCCTTTGTTTTCGCATTTCCACAGGTGAAGAATACATAAATTCATGAGGATTTCCATTATCACACCTACCTTTATATATAATCTTATTCTTATTAGGGACAGTACTTTGTAAAGCTAAGCTAGTAAATGCGTGAGGTTTAGGTAAATTATCTGATGCTCACTCTAACCCAAAAGCACATTTATCTTTAAATATAAGTAAGTAATCACTGAATAGAGATAATCAAACCCCAGGTATAAAGATAGGTAAAAGAATAAACAGACTATTTGTTTCCAATTGATTTATTATATCAACCATTCTTGCGTTATGTTCGACTAAAGTGTTTACAACCTCATCTCGCATAGAAATCATTCTAGGGTTAATACAATCCGTTGGTATAAGATCCAGAAAATTATTATATCTATAATAAAGATCTGCTTTTCATTCTAGAGCCACCGCATGAGCACTTCGAAGATCATTACCCGTAGCCGATAAAAAATGATCCTTAGTAGGCATAAACGTTGTGTATGCTCTAAATAAACCATAGGTTGTAAGAACTGCTGAGGGAACACTTTGTAAAGGTAAACTAGTAAATGCGTGAGGTTTAGGAGGGTTATGTAAAGCTCATTCTAACCCAGGAGCACATTTATCTATAAGTATACGTAAGTATTCCCTGAATACTTGTGGAGTGGCTACTAAGTAATACATAGATAATTCCACCAGATTGGTATTATTAAGCTTATAATGATATTGTATTACGTTTAATAGATACCATAAGTATAAAACGCAGAATAGTATCTCGACCTTATGATTAAATATAAATTCACCTAATTCAATCCTTTTACAAAATTTTTGTACACTTTTGTATAAGAAAGTCTTTTCAATAATGTGAAAGAACCTTAGTAAGGTTCTTTCACATATACCTTGATTGAATCTCCAGAAATATCCTCTACGCGACAAATTTGATCAAATAATAGAATTCGAGTAAGGTCACTTAGCAGACCTTACCCTATAAAATCTTGTTTTAATAGGTTTAGGTTTAAGTGAGTTAAATTTAGCTGCTATAATAATTATAGTCCCACACACAATAATAGAAATTACTTGCTCAGGTATGGTTAATATATAACCATCAGGTAAGTAAAATTCTCATCTTACAGGGGCATCACAACTAATTACATTAAAATCCAACACATAAATTAGAGTGGATACTGAATAATGTATAGCGTCTAATATTGGAGCAGGGTATATACCAAATAGTACGGTAGGTACTACTAATGTTAATAATACCATAAATTCCCTTTTAGTTAAATCAGGTATAGTAATAGTAAACATTCTTGAATACGCACCTCCAAAGGTTATTTTTTGGTACATATAAATAGTATATGCGGCTGAAAATACAATAGAAGAACTAGCAAATACACCGAACAATGAAGATCTTTCAAATACTCCATAAAGTGATAAGAATTCTCCTATGAAATTTAAAGATAAAGGAGCACCACAGTTAGAAAGACAAAGAATAAAGAAGAATATGGCAAATAATGGCATTATTTGAGCCATTCCTCTATAAAAGGCTATCAATCTAGTATGTGATCTGTCATACAATATACCCCCTGCACAGATAAATAGACCAGGTGAAACCAGTCCATGTGCTAAACCTAAGTTAATACTTCCTTCTATTCCTTGTATACTATTACTGAACACCCCTAAAAGATATACTGCTGCATGAGAAACTGAACTATAGGCTATCAGTTCCTTAACATCTATTGTTCTTAAAGTACTAAGACTAGCATAGATTATGGTTATAACCCCTATTAAATAAATAATATAAGTATACTCCATATAAGCCTTAGGTAATACTGGTAATATTAATCTTAAGATACCATATAGACTTAATTTAAGAACAATTGCCGCTAGAATAATACTTCCTCCTAAAGGTGATTCAACGTGAGCTTTTAACAGTCAAGTGTTTAAAAAAATAGTGGGTGTTTTAACCGCAAATGCTATAAATATACCATAAAATAAAAACAATTGTGTTACATATATGAAATTCCCTTTGAAAAGGGTATCAAAATCTGTAGTACTCATAATAGATGACATGGCCAATATAGATAGTAATAAGAAAAGTGAACCTAACAATGTATAGAGAAATAAATAAAAACTCGCTTTTACTCTGTTATCTGATCCAAAAATACCGATTAATATAAATAAAGGAGGTAATATACTTTCAAAAAATATATAGAAAAGTAATATATCTAATACTAAGAAAACAGCTAATAATAAAGTCTCTAACAATAGTATTATTATAACATAAGACTCTACATCTTCCGAAATCGATATTCAATTAGATAATAGAGATATAGGAATAATTATTGTAGTTAGTAATACAAAATAAATAGATAAACCATCTACACCTAAATAAAAATCAAAATAGCTTATTTCATGGTATTCTTGTACAAATTGAAATTGATTTGTACTAAAGTCAAATAAAATGAAAATAATTAAAGAGATAAATAAATTCAGTATAGAAGCAGTTAGCCCTATTCATTTAACATTGGTTGATGAAACACCATTATCTTTATTCACTACTATAGCAAAGACACCAAAAATGGGAATTAAAAGTAAGGATAGTAATAACATTTTTAAAACAAAAAAAAAATAAGTACCTCTGTATATAGTATTCTATAGCCTATTATATTCTAATTTGCTATACATATACCATATACTATTTTAATGGATAATTTATCCATAAAAATATCATTCACACCATAAGTATATTAAGGTAAAAAAAGCGTTATTTAAGTTTTTTTAGGGGTTTTCTAAGACTAAAACTTATCCCTAAAAGTGTGATAACTAGTATATTAAGGTAAAAAAGCGTTATTTAAGTTTTTTATGATAGCTAGAATATTAAGATAAAAAAAAAAGCGTTATTTAAGTTTTTTTTTTATGATAACTAGAATATTAAGATAAAAAAAAAGCATTATTTAAGTTTTTTTTATGATAACTAGAATATTAAGATAAAAAAAAAAGCATTATTTAAGTTTTTTTTAGTTTTTCTTCATTAATAGTATATCAAGGATAACAGTTTTTCAAACGAAATATTCATTATAAGGGTCTCTTATTCCATCTAGCATTCTCATTTAATGAGTATCATTTTCGAACGAACAAGGCATCTTCTTTGATGCTAAAAGGTAAGGATTGTAAGTAATGATAGTGTACGGCTAAAGCTATATAATTAGAATCATTCCACAACTCTATAACTCTTTTCCTCTCTGTGTCTTTGTTCAAGGTTGTATGATCATAATAGGTAGATACATGTAATCTTCTATAAAGATATTCTCTTATGATATCCCGTGATATGAGACAGATCCACTAAAGTATTTTCCACAAGAGTCACCCCATACATTATCACACTAAAGTATAGAAAGTATAACACAGTAGATATTTGACCAAACTCAATGAAGGGTGATTCCACGTGTTTAGCCCCTAATTGCATTAAAATTAGGAAATTCGCTACAAATACATAGAAAGCTATTTTACTTAAAGGTCTGAATTGCATTCCTCTAGACCTACTAACATCGGTAATAGGTAGTAATAGTAAGATAAGAATCGCAGAAAACATAGCAATAACTCCTAATAATTTATTAGGTATAGATCTTAATATAGCGTAGAAAGGTAGAAGATCAAAAAGTTCTCTATATATATAGGTTAAAAATATTACATAATACCGTTTTGTATAAGGAGTATTAAATAATAATTATACCCTTATAATTTTAAAGGTATATATTCATATTATTACTAATATGTTTGGACTATATCTTCATTGTAATATAAAACAATGTCCCACGTGTAGTCTCTGAGGCTTCTATTCGTAATATACATTACTTTAGTATCCTGCTGATAGTCCATTGTAGCATGTTTAAGATTTAACTAAGTAATCCCTAAAAAAGGGGAATTTTTAATAAAAAAAAATTTTTTTTTAGTACTTAAACCTTTAGGAGTTTCCAGCATAAAGTGGGATTAAGTAACATCTTCTATTTATCACTCTGGTACAATAGCTGCAGGTGTTTGCATAGGATTTGCCATTACATAGTTTTCTGAATCCCCTAACACATTAGGCATAAAGAACACAAATAAAGACAATACAAATATAAATAAGAATATTGTAATAAGATCTTTAAATAGGTAATAGGGTGCAAAAGATATTCTATCATAATTCCCTGAAACACCTAAAGGGTTACCAGATCCAGCTGTGTCATGTAATACTATTAAATGCATAAGTGCTAAAGCCGCTAATACGAAAGGTAGTACAAAGTGTAATGAAAAGAATCTATTTAATGTAGCATTGTTAACTGAGCATTTGTGTTGGTAACTTCATTTAAAATAAACTATCGTTACACTCAATAAATCTCTTCATTGATCGGACTATATCTTTATCTCTCTTTAGTATATCGAAGGTATTTTAATCTTTTCTGAATATCTGGGTATTGTACGTAATTGTTTTATTCATAATATTGTAATCTTTTATTACCTAATAATTTTACAGGAACACTTTGTAAAAATTTCATAAGGTTTTCGTTTGATCTTACACTTGTAACTTTTAATTTAGAACAATTATTTTTGTCTATGTGTATAGCAGTAGTAAAGGATAAATACTCACGAATAGCAGATAAAAGTACCTCTCCATTTCTTTGAGATACATCGAAACTGGCTACTAGGTAATCCTTATCCTTGTGTAATTTGTAAACACTAAAACAACCTTCCGCTTCTATAAATCCTATTAATCCCGGGGAAAAATAAGGGGCATTATTATAGATTCTATAGAATTTAGGGGTTCAATACTTCTAGTATATTCAGGTAAATTATCTGAATATATGATCTTGGATAATAAAGCGTCTTTGAATCTTAAGTAATCAAGTTGTTTATTAGAAAACATAGGGTATTTATCCCATATAGGGTATTTATCCAATATAGGGTATTTATCCAATATAGGGTATTTATCCAATATAGGGTATTTATCCAATATAGGTATAATAAATGGTTTTAAATGGTCTTTATTTCTAACTCTTAAAGATACCCTTTCGATCTCTTTTCTTTTTCTAAAACTTACTACACCTACACCTAAAAGATTTTTAATTTTATATATCCATTGTACGTCTTTAATAGACAATTCGATACCTAATTCATAGGTTAGGTATATACCTTTTTTTTTTGTAATAGTAAAAAACCATCACCTTCGAATAAGCCTACTAAATAGGCATATGAGAGATCTCCTGCATGTAGTCTCTTAGAGGCTTTGGAAGTATCTATACTTCTCACCCCGGCTGATTGTCTCCATGTCAATGCAATTTTCACGTATATAACTGTTGTTAACATAAATAATATATCGTATGCAAATCCTAAATTGGGAGATTTTCCAGCATTAAGCAGAATTTTTAACATTACGTCGCCGTAATGTGGTTCATCAATCTTTAAACCACCTCAAATAAACTCAACAATATCTTGACCTACTCAAGGTATAGCACTCATAAGGTTAGTAATAACAGTTGCACCTCATAATGACATTTGCCCATAAGGAAGGACGTACAAATATACTTAATATAAATTAAAAGACATTTATAAAAGCTAGAATAACTTTGAATTCGTATATTCTATTAGTCATATTCTATAACTAAATATTCCGACTGTGCATTAAGCATCATTTCAGACACCCATTAGTGACCCAGCCTGTCGCGATCATATAAATAACCGACGATCTCTAACCTTTAGTTCTATATTTTATTGAGCTTAGCCTTTATCTAAATAAAACAAAACTAAAAATTCTTTGATCGTATTCACTAATATTGCCAAAGAAATTTAAACATTTCTTCAATATCCCTGTCGGGTTATTCTACTTTACTTTTTATTTTTTTTTATCAATTGCATAAAAAGTTTTACTTGTAGGACTATAATTTAAATTCAAACTTGCAACAACATTTAAACATAGTTAACAATTCAACGTCTTCTTAGTATCTTTTTTGGTGTTTGTAAAGCCCGGTAAATGGTTTTTGGGGAACAACCTAAAGATTGGGATGACTCTGTTATACTAGGAAATTCACCGTACACTGTATAGTCCATATTATAAACGATTATCGGTTTAGAGTTTTTTTTCATATTTTGAATAGCCTCTTCTGAATAAATAGGTCTTGTTCTATTCAAAGAAGATTCTCTAATTGCTTGAATAGTACTAGCTGATAAATTTTTACCTCTATTTAAATTACCAATAGCTAATCTACGCTCTTCACTATAATTAGCTTTTATGTTTAATCTAGTAGTTTCGCTATGTTTATAACCAAAACTTGAACCCGCTTCAGTCAATATATTATAATTGGGTAATAAGGATTTTAAATAAAAGTCCTCTAAATCTAATAATCTTTTGTTATTTTCTTTGTTTATTATCTCAGGAAACAACTCTAAAACCATAAATGCAAAACAGGATATACCATATTTCTTTACTGCATTTTTAACTACTTTGCTACCATGAAAATTAAACAAATGGTTAGAAAATCTAGCATTAAATTTACCAGTAGAAGCGGATCCTATATAGTAATCAAGAGTAACTTTATTTAAAATCAAATAAATACCACTAAGTCCACGAGTATCATTCAAAACTATAGATCTAACCATTTTATCCGATAGATTTTCGTATACAAAAACGGGGTTAAGATTTTTTTCGCTAATAAACTTTGTCACTTCTTTACTAATGGATTTAGGTGAAGGTGCTACAGAATAATGTCTTATACCCGCACAGCAGCCCCAGTCTTTTTTGCTTTGCAATGAAGACGCGAGGGTTATTCTTTTTGGTTTATTCGTATTTATAAAGGGTCTATAAGAGAAGTTGTGTTTTTTTAAATGGTTATTTGTGTTATTATTGAATTTAAATCATTTTGGGCTATTTGACAAACCCAGGAACGCTGTAGCCATCATTAAGATAAAGATAACAGTACCAATTGTTCATACTAGAGTTCTTGGTGCTCTGTATGATCCATAGTACATACCTCTTCCTATGTGTAAATAAACTAGGAAGAAAAAGGCTGAAGCTGTGTTACTATGTAAATAACGAATTAATCATCCATTATTCACATCTCTCATAATATGCTCTACACTGTTAAATGCTTCTGCTACACTAGGGTTGTAATGCATGGCTAAAGTTACACCGGTTATAATCTGTATAATTAAACAAATGGCTAATAAAGAACCAAAGTTTCATAAGTAACTTAAGTTTATAGGTTGAGGTGAATCAACTAAGTATGAATTAGCTAATCTTAATATAGGGTGACTTTTTAGTAATCTCATTTTTTTCATTTATTGTTTAAGACTTTTTTTAATTTAATATAAAAATTATGCTTTACATTTATAAGTTATTATGCAATAGATAATATTAACAAATTAAACCCTAACTTTAATTTAGTTTAACTATTATGAAATATAGCTCGTTAAGGGTTTAAAATCGCTAAATGTAAACCATAAAGGTTGTGTTTGTTTGTTTAAATTTTTTCTTAAAAATTTTAGGGTGTAAGTTTGATGTATAAGGTTTTTAATATGTAACCAATTTACATCACTATGTATTTATATAAAGAATAGAGAATTATTTAACCGCAAATGCTATAAATATTCCATAAAATCAAAATAATTGTGTTACATAAATGAAATTCCTTTTGAAAAAGGTAACGCACAAAATCTATAATATTGACCGTTATATTAAACCATGTAGGACATAAATTCCGTTAAATACTCTTGTAATACCTGTTCTCTAGCCCCAATGGGTGCCAAATGAGATCCCACGTTATTAGCTAATATCTCTCTATAGTAGTTTAAAATAACTGTAACCTCAAAATAATTATACATTAGTTCTCCTAATTCTACATTATTACCTGCACGGAGAGAGTCCAATAGTCTGTCGGCTTCCACCATTCTTTCATCAAATCTTCTTAATTCATCCAAAGGTACTGGAAGAGTATCTGATGTATCATTTCAATGGTAAATTAAAACAAGAGATAATATTATACAAATCGTTGTAACAAAAAAAGATTCTGTACTATAGTTGGAAGAATTCTTGTTAAAATAAGCATTAGAAAAAGCATCCGCTCCATCACAATTAATCACATGAAAATCTAAGGAATAAATTCATGTAGTAACCAAACCCATCACACCATCGAATAGAATAGCAGTACAAAAGATAAGAGTATACAGCACAGAGATTAACCCTTCTAAAACACAAGAGTTGTAATGCATTGTTAAAGTTACACCAGTTATAGTTTGTATAATTAAACAAATGACTAATAAAGAACCAAAGTTTCATAAGTAACTTAAGTTTATAGGTTGAGGTGAATCAACTAAGTATGAATTAGCTAATCTTAATATAGGGTGACTTTTTAGTAATCTCATTTTTTTTTCATTTATTGTTTAAGACTTTTTTTTATTTAGTATAGTTATTATGATTTATAGTTATTCTATAGTAAATTGTATTAACAATTTAAAATATTAAAGGAATATAAACCATAAAGGTGTGTTTTATTTATAAATACTTCGTTTTATTTTTAATATCTCGGTTGTAATTTTTTTTTACATTACAACTCTATATATTTATATATAGATAGGGTGTATCCTACACCCTTGTATACCTTTTTTGATCTAAAGTACTACAAATGTTAGCTGAAACGTATAATTATCTTATATATTTACGTTATTTTAAGTTGAAATGAATTACTCTAGCACCAGATCTGAATACATGAGTAATTACAATAAAGGGGTAATAATGTATTTATGTCTAATAATAGCCCGTTTATTATTGTGTATAGCGTAAAAAAAAGTTTTTTATGGAAAAGCGTAAAAGGTGACGAATAAATAGGTTATATTTCGGAATAGACTATAACCCTCTCTACCGAAATACATTTCATTTATTATGTAGTTAACCGTATCTCCTATTCTAACCCCGGTTTGTTTTTTTTACGTGTGTATTATAACTACCATGTATAACCCTAATAAGTCGAATTAAAATAATAATTAAATAAGGATCTGATATAATAGATGGGCCCATTAAATCTTTCTTATGCTTTTTATTTTTTTATCCTTATCTTTTTTATCCAAAAAGATCTTTTCAACCTTTTTTTGACCCCTCCCCTAACTTTTATAAGCTTTGTTATTGGCATAGTAATAAGCTTTTTGTTGACAAGTTTAGAATCTTTTTTATTTGTATTTTAATAAGCTTTGTTAAAGGTATAATAAAAAGGTTTGTTCTTGGTATTGTAATAAGATTTATTCTTGGCATAATAATATTATTATAGGATGTTTTACTTTTTTATCAAAATATCTTAAGTATTTATTCTTAAGTATTTATTCTTAAGTATTTATTCTTAAGATTTTCTTTATATAGGTTTGGATACCTATTTTAAAATTTAGATTAAACCTAGAAACTAATGTTGTATATTTTAATAGTTGTATTAAATAATCGGACTTTACGTAGGGTAATTTTAAAAATTATCTTTAATAATCGGACTTACCCATTCTATTCTTGAGCTTTAAGTTAATAATGTTAACATAATTTATATTTTAACTATTATGTTTTTATTCTTTTTATAATTTCCCCATTTGCATACGCGAATGGGAAAGATATGTTTATTTTAACTCTATCTAGTATAGTAAATCTTTTTATTCTAAATGTTTTTATAATACATATTAGGAGTGGTAGTTTTAAAGACAAATTTTAAATTTACATAACATTATATTATTTAATTTTTAATAGAAATCATTGTATAAAAGAAATTTATCTTATTCATTCTATTTAGGATATGTACTTTAAAAATATAAATAATTATTAATTAAACCTAAAATATAAACTCATAGATAATTTAATGAAATTTATTTATTAACTAAGGGTAATTTTAGGTAAAAAAATTAAAAAAAAAAGTACACCTATATTTCATAGGTAAATTTTCTTTATAAAAACCATTGGGTGTAAAGGAATCGAACCTTTTTAAAACTTACCTAAGTTTATACCATTTCTACCCTTTTTTTTTATAGTCTATATCAAGGATACACCTTAAACTATCCCTCCCAGGGGATCCTAAATTTTTCGACA
>Ga0325400_1005596_pt1 | contig 11866 bp, 14 predicted proteins | sample PopdelMetagenome_2_FD_205662 | JGI IMG/M metagenome (GOLD analysis project Ga0325400, IMG submission 205662) | Populus deltoides microbial communities from Bellville, Georgia, United States - Xylem-PdKOR-R1 | ecosystem: Host-associated > Plants > Phyllosphere > Stem > Wood/Secondary xylem...
CTCCGGCACAGGCCCGCTGCGGTGACCGGCCCCACGTACGTCGTGGGGCGGAAGTCCGAAGACCGGCCTCGCGGCCCCATCCATGGCGAGCGAGCGGGAGCCTCACGTGCCAGCACCGTCCGACCGACCCGAGCCGGTCTTCCCCTTCAGCGCCGTCGTCGGGTCCGACGACATGAGCCTCGCGCTGCTGCTCACCACGATCTCCCCCGGGATCGGCGGAGTGCTGGTGCGCGGCGAGAAGGGCACCGCGAAGTCGACCATCGTGCGGGCCCTGGTCGGCGTGCTGCCGCCGATCGAGGTGGCGACCGGTGACCGGTTCGGCCGGCACCCCGACGACCCCGGCCTGACCGACGCCGAACGGGCCGCCGGGTCCGGGACCCGTCCGGTGCGGCTGGTCGAGCTGCCCGTCGGGGCCACCGAGGACCGGGTCCTGGGCTCGCTGCACCTGGAGAAGGCGCTGGCCCAGGGCACCGCCGAGTACGAGCCCGGGCTGCTGGCCCGCGCCCACCGCGGCGTGCTGTACGTCGACGAGGTCAACCTGCTGCACGACCACCTCGTCGACCTGCTGCTGGACGCCGCCGCGACCGGCCGCGCGACCGTCGAGCGCGACGGTGTCTCGTTGACCCACGACGCGCGGTTCGTGCTCGTCGGGACGATGAACCCCGAGGAGGGCGAGCTCCGGCCCCAGCTGCTGGACCGCTTCGGGCTCACCGTCGAGGTCGCCGCCCCCCGCGACCCCGCGCTGCGGGTCGAGGTCGTCCGGCGCCGGATGGCCTACGACGCCGACCCGGCCGGGTTCGCGGCCGCCTGGGCACCCGCCGAGCAGGCGCTGGGCGACCGGGTCCGCGCCGCGCAGGCCGCCCTGCCCGACGTCGTCCTCGGCGACGACGTGCTCACCACCATCGCCGAGCTGTGCGCGGCCTTCGACGTCGACGGGATGCGCGCCGACCTGGTCACCGCCCGCACCGCCGTGGCGCACGCCGCCTGGCAGGGCCGGTCGACGGTCACCACCGAGGACGTCCGGGTCGCAGCCCGCTTCGCCCTGCCGCACCGGCGGCGCCGCAACCCGTTCGACTCCCCCGGCCTCGACGAGGACACCCTCGACGAGGTGCTGGGCGACCCCGAGCCGCCGGAGCCCGACCCGGAGGGTCCTGACGGCGGGGGCCCTGACGGCGGGGGCCCTGACGGCGGGGCTCCCGGGGACGGCGACCCGACCCCGCCGGACGCCGGCCCGAGCGACCGGCCCGGCACGCCGGAGCCCTCGCCACCCCCTCCGGGCCCGGACTCACCCGGAGCGGCCTCGACCTCGACGGTGGGGGCGTCCGCGACGTACCGCACCCGGCTCTTCACCGTCCGCGGCACGGGTGAGGGCGAGGCGGGGCGGCGCAGCCGGGCGACCACGGCGACCGGGCGGCGTACCGGCGCACGCCCCGGCACCACCGGCGCGGTCCACCTGGTCGAGACGGTCCGCGCCGCGGCCCCGCACCAGGTCGTCCGGGGCCGCGCCCCCGGAGCCGGCGGCCGGCTGCTGCTCGAGCCCGCCGACCTGCGGGTGGCCGACCGGGAGGGCCAGGAGTCCAACCTGGTGCTGCTCTGCGTGGACGCCTCCGGGTCGATGGCCGCCCGCCGTCGCATGGTCGAGGTCAAGGGCGCCGTGCTGAGCCTGCTGCTCGACGCCTACCAGCGCCGCGACAAGGTCGGCCTGGTCACCTTCCGGGGCACCGGCGCCGAGCTGGCCCTGCCGCCGACCCGGTCGGTCGACGTCGCCGCCACCCGGTTGGAGGACCTCCCCGCCGGGGGCCGCACCCCCTTGGCCGAGGGCCTGCTCGAGGCGGCCCGGGTGCTGGACCGGGAGCGGGTGCGTGACCCGCGCCGCCGCCCCCTCCTGGTGGTCGTCACCGATGGCCGGGCCACCGCCGGCGCCGACGCGGTCACCCGGTCCCGTCAGGTCGCCGACCACCTCGCCGCGACCGGCGTCGCCTCGCTCGTCGTGGACTGCGAGGCCGGCCCGATGCGGATGGGGCTCGCCGCGACGCTCGCCGGCCACCTGCGGGCCGAGCACGTCCCGCTGGGCGACGTCAGCGCCGCCGGCCTCGCCGGCGCGGTCAAGGCGGGGCTCGCCGCATGAGCACCGGGACGAGCACCGACCTGTACGACGTGATCGCCCGCCGCCGCGACACCCGGGCCGAGTTCAGCGGCGAGCCCGTCGAGCCTGCTGTCCTCGAGCGCGTGCTCGGCGCCGCCCACGCCGCACCCAGCGTCGGGCTGAGCCAGCCGTGGGACTTCGTCCTCGTCCGCGACCCCGCCACCCTGGACGCGTTCGCCGACCACGTGGCGGGCGAGCGGGCGTCGTACGCCGCGACGTTGGAGCGCGAGCAGCCCGAGCGGGCGGGCACCTTCGCCCCGATCAAGGTCGAGGGGGTGCGCGAGTCCGGTCTCGGCGTGGTCGTCACCTACGACCCCGAGCGCGGCGGACCGCACGTGCTGGGCCGCCACACGGTCGACGACGCCGGCCTGTGGTCCTCGGTGCTCGCCGTCCAGAACCTCTGGCTGGCCGCCACCGCCGAGGGGCTCGGGGTGGGCTGGGTGTCCTTCTACCGCGAGGAGTTCCTGCACGACCTGGTCGGCCTGCCCGCCAGGGTGCGTCCGGTGGCGTGGCTGTGCCTCGGCGCCCTCACCCACCTGCCCGAGGTACCCGACCTGGTCCGGCACGGCTGGCGGGAGCGCCGGCCCCTGGCCGACGCCGTGCACCACGAGCGCTGGGGGGCCTGATGCCGCAGGGCAAGCCGCTGGTCGTCCCCGACGACGGCCTCACCACCGCGCAGCGCCGCAACCTCCCCCTGCTGATGGTCCACACCGGCGACGGCAAGGGGAAGTCGACCGCCGCGTTCGGCCTGGCCGTCCGGGCCTGGAACCAGGGCTGGGACGTCGGGGTCTTCCAGTTCGTGAAGTCGGCCAAGTGGCGCATCGGCGAGCAGACCGTGCTCGAGCGGCTCGGGGAGCTGCACGAGCAGACCGGTGAGGGCGGCCCGGTGGAGTGGCACAAGATGGGGTCGGGCTGGTCCTGGTCGCGCAAGGACGGCACCGAGGCCGACCACGCCCGGGACGCGGCCGAGGGCTGGGCCGAGGTGCGGCGCCGGATCGAGGCCGAGCGCCACGACCTCTACGTGCTCGACGAGTTCACCTACCCCATGGAGTGGGGCTGGGTCGACGTCGACGAGGTCGTCTCCACCCTGCGGGACCGACCGGGCCGCCAGTACGTCGTGGTCACCGGCCGCCGCGCCCACCCCGCGCTGGTCGAGGCCGCCGACCTGGTCACCGAGATGACCAAGGTCAAGCACCAGATGGACCGGGGCCAGAAGGGTCAGCGGGGGATCGAGTGGTGACCCCGTCGTGACCCCGCTCCCCCGGGTGGTCGTGGCAGCACCGTCGACCGGCCAGGGCAAGACCACGGTCGCCACCGGCCTGATGGCGGCGCTGGCCCGCCGCGGGCTCGAGGTCAGCGGCCACAAGGTCGGCCCCGACTACATCGACCCCGGCTACCACGCCCTGGCCTGCGGTCGGCCCGGCCGCAACCTCGACCCGCACCTGGTGGGCGAGGACCTGGTCACCCCGCTCCTGCTGCACGGGGCGGGTACGCCGCGGCCCGCCGACGTCGCGGTCGTCGAAGGCGTGATGGGGCTCTTCGACGGCCGGGTCGGCCACCACGGCTTCTCCTCCACCGCCCACGTCGCGGCGCTGACCCGCACCCCGGTGGTGCTGGTGGTCGACGTCTCCCGGTCATCGCGGACCCTCGGTGCGGTGGTGCACGGCCTGGCCACCTACGACCCGTCGGTGACCGTGGCCGGGGTGGTGCTCAACCAGGTCGGGTCGCCGCGGCTGGTCCAGGAGATCCGCGACGCGATGCCCGCCTCCGTGCCGGTGCTGGGGGCCATCCCGCGCGACCCCGAGGTCGCGGCGCCCTCCCGGCACCTCGGGCTCGTGCCGGCGGCCGAGCGCGAGCTGTCCGCCGCCGCGCTCGACCGGCTCGCCGCGCACGTGGCCGACGGGGTCGACCTCGACGCCGTGCTGGCCGTGGCTCGATCCGCCCCCGACCTCGACGCCGCACCCTGGGACCCGTCCGCGGTCGTCACCCCCCCGTCGTACGCCGACCCCTCGGCCTGGCCGGTCGTCGCCGTCGCCGGAGGGCGGGCCTTCACCTTCCGGTACGCCGAGACCGAGGAGCTGCTGCGCGCCGCCGGGTGCGAGGTCGTCGGCTTCGACCCGATGCGCGACCCCGCCCTGCCGCCCGGGACCGCGGGGATCTACCTGGGCGGGGGGTTCCCCGAGTTGCACGCCGGCGACCTGACCGGCAACGCGCCGCTGCGCCGCGCCCTCGCGGACGCCGTCGGTGACGGCGTACCGACGGTCGCCGAGTGCGCCGGCCTCCTCTACCTGTGCGCGACCCTGGACGACGCCCCGATGGTCGGCGCCCTGCCGGCGGCGGCCCGGATGACCGAGCGGCTGACCCTGCGCTACCCCACCGTCACCGCGGCCGGCGACTCGCTGCTGACCCGTGCCGGCGAGGTCGTCACCGGCCACGAGTTCCACCGCACCCACGTCGAGCCCGTGCGCGGCGACACCGCCACCTGGACCGTCGACGGGGGGGCCGTCGGGTTCGGCACCTCGTCCCTCCACGCGTCCTACCTGCACACCCACTGGGCCGGCCACCCGCAGCTCGCCCAGCGCTTCGCCGACGCAGCCCACGCCTTCGCCGCCTCGCCCCCCGCTGGTCGAGGTGCGAGGAGCGCCAGCGACGAGCCTCGAGACCAGACCTCACGATGACCGACCCCCTGCGCCACCACGGCGACGTCGAGGTCCGCGACGGCGACCTGCTGGACCTGGCCGTCAACGTCTTCCCCGGCCCTCCGCCGGCCTGGCTCCGCACGGCCCTGATGGACGCCCTCGACCGCGTCGGCGCCTACCCCGACCCCGCTCGCGCAGAGGCGGCCGCCGCCGCCCACCACGGACGCGAGCCGGCCGAGGTGCTGGCCACCGCGGGGGCCGCGGAGGCGTTCGGGCTGCTGGCCCGTCTGCGGCCGTGGCGGCGGCCGGTCGTCGTGCACCCGCAGTTCACCGAGCCGCACGCCGCGCTCGAGCAGGCCGGCCACGACGTCACGACCGTGATCTGCCGGGCGACGGACGGCTTCGCCCTGGACCCCGGCGCCGTCCTCGAGGACGCCGACCTGGTCGTGGTCGGCAACCCGACCAACCCCACCGGCGTGCTGCACCCCGCCGACGCCGTACGCCGGCTGCTGCGGCCGGGCCGGCTGGTGGTGGTCGACGAGGCGTTCATGGACGCGGTGCCCGACGAGGCGGAGTCGCTGGCCGGCGAGGAGGGCGGGGTCGAGGGTCTCGTGGTGCTGCGCAGCCTGACCAAGCACTGGGGCGTCCCGGGGGTGCGCGCCGGCTACCTCCTCGGCCGGCCCGCGGTCGCGGACGGGCTGCGTCGCGAGCAGACCCCCTGGTCGGTCTCGACCCAGGCGCTGGCGGCGATCCAGGCGTGCTGCACCGACGAGGCCCGCGCCGAGGCCGCCGAACGCGCCGCGACGCTGACCGGCTGGCGGGCGCACCTCGTCGCGGCCTTGGACGAGGCGGGGATCGAGGTCGTCCCCGGCGCCGCCCCGTTCGTGCTCGCCCGGGTCGGCGCGGGCACCCACGCCCGGCTGCGGGCGGCCGGCGTCGCCGTACGCCGCTGCGACACCTTCCCGGGCCTCGACGACACCTGGGTGCGGATCGCCGCCCGCCCTCCCGAGACCACCGCCCGCCTCCTCGCCCACCTGCCCTGACCGCCGAGTCGGCGCAAACGTGCGCCGACTCGGCTGCCGGAACTGTCGGGGGCGTGGTCCATGCTCGGGGCCATGACGAGGACGACCGCGGGTGCCGAGTGGCGCTGGATCGGCGCGGGCGTGGCCTCGGTCGTGCTGGCCCTGCTGCTCGGCGAGCTCGCGAGGTCGACCGACGGCGGCGCACGCGTGCCGCTGGTCCTGGGCCAGACCACCTTCACGGGCCTGGCCTTCGCGGTGCCCCAGCTCCGGCAGTGGCGGGCCAGCCGCGCCGAGGAGTCCGCCGAGGAACGCGAGATCGAGGCCCGCGTCGAGACCCGGATGGCGGTCAACGACGCGCTCGACCCGGTGCTGCAGCTCCTCGCCCGGATCACCGCCACCCCCGACGCGGCGACCCGACGGATCCTCGCGGCGCAGACGGTGACCCTCGTGCTGGCCACGGCCTCGGAGTTCATCGGGCCGCCGCGCTCACGCGCCTGCTGGTTCCACCTCGACGGCGGACCGCCCCCGCAGCTCGTGCCCACCGAGCACGCGGGCCGGGCAGGCCCGCCCACCACCCGGTTCGTCGCCGGCACCACCGCCGGTGACGCCGCGCTCGAGCTCGTGACGACCGGTGGGGCGCTGCGCTGCGACGACGTCGCCACCGCGCCCCCTCCGGGATGGTCCCTGGAGCGGGACCCCGACTACCGCAGCTTCGTCGCGGTCTCCGTGCGCGGCCAGGAGACCGGGTTCGGGATGCTGACCCTCGACGCGCTCGAGCCGGGCGCCCTCAGCGCCGACGACGAGGGCCTGCTACGGCTCATGTCCGGCCTGCTGGCCCTCGCGCTCGCCCTCGGAGCGAGGCCGACCCGATGACGCCCGCGCCCGCCCCCGCGCACACCACCGCGTCCGGCGCCACGCCCGCCGCTGATCTCCTGGTCCCGCCCCGCCAGGTGGGGCACAATGGGAGCACGAGCGAGAAGAGGACACCATGGCAGTGAAGATCGAGCCCCGGGGTGAGGACGACCGCGTCCGGCAGATCCTCGCCGATCCGAAGCGCTACTTCGACCGCGCCCGACAGCGTGCCCGTGCCGACGTCGAGGCCGAGGTCGCCCGCGAGCGCGACCGGCGCCGCACCGCCTGAGCACCCCGGCCACCGACCCCGACCACCGACGCGAGGCCTCACGGCCGCGGGTAGCCGCGTCGTACCGTCCGGTCCAGGATGCCCAGCGTCGCCTTGAGCGCGGTCTCGTCCAGCACCGGCAGCACCGGCGACCCCTTCCAGTCCGGGTGGATGTCGGACCAGTCGTAGAACGACGTCACCCGGGTGCCCGCGACCTGCGCCCCGTCGCGGTCCTCGGTGGACGGCTCGAGGCGGTAGCCGTAGACGTGTCCGATGAACGGCCGTGCCAGACCCTCGACGGTCCACGAGATCAGCGCGTCCGGCTCGTGATCGCGGATGACCACGGTCACGTCGTACCGGCCGTAGCCGGGGATGTCGTCCAGCGACTCGCGGTCCATGTGGACGACGAACCGGTCACCCGCCGCAGAGACCGGCTCTCCCTCCGCGTCCTGCAGCATCCCCGAGGCGTCGATCGCGACGTGGCCCTGCGGGTCGCACAGGACCGCGAACACCTCCGCCGGCTGCGCCGCGACGAAGCGGCTCGTCTCGAACCGGTCCTCGCCGGCCATCAGCTGTCCTGCTCGATCGGCCGCACGAGGATCCCGTTGACCGCCGTACGCCGGGGCCTGGTCACCATCCAGGCCACCGCGTCGGCGACGTCGTCGGCGGCCAGCGCGTCGAGCTCGCCGAACTCGAGGTCGGCGGTGAGCTCGGTGGCCACGAAGCCCGGCTCCACCAGACCGACCCGGACGTGCTGCGGGCCCAGCTCGCGCCGCAGGGCCTCGGAGAACGCCCCGACCGCGTGCTTGGTCGCGGCGTAGACGTTGTTCCTCGAGTTCGGCACCCGCCGACCGCTGGCCGAGCTCACGGTCACCACGTCGGCGACGCCGTGCTCGCCGGCGGCCGCGGCCACCAGGTGCGAGATCGCCGCGTGGGTGGTCTGCAGCACGCCCATGACGTTGACGTCGACCATCAGCCGCCAGTCGGCGAGGTCCGCGCTCGCGGCGTCGCCGTGGATCGCGGTGCCGGCGTTGTTGACCAGCACGTCGATCCCGCCGAGGTCGGCCACGACCCGCTCGAGCACCGCCGCCGTGCCGTCGGCGTCGGTCACGTCGGCGGTGTAGGCCCGTGCCGTGCCGCCGTCGGCCCCGAGCTCGGCGGCCACCGCCTCGACCCGGTCGGTACGCCGGGCCACCAGCGCCACGCTCGCCCCGTCGGCGCAGAGCCGCCGGGCCGTGGCCTCCCCGATCCCGCTCGACGCGCCGGTGACCACGGCGACCCGTCCGGTCAGTGCTCCTGGTGTGCTCATGCGCCCACCCTGCCGCACCGGGGTCGTGTGTGGCCCCGCGTGCGCCCGGGCGCACGCCCCACCACACGAGACGACCCGGACCCGCCCGGTGCGCCTACGATCGCGTCGTGCGGACCCACGACCTGGCCCAGCTGAACGTCGGTCGCCTGGTCGCGCCGACGGACTCGCCGGTCGTCGCCGGCTTCGTCGACGCCCTCGACGAGATCAACGCCCTGGCCGACGCGGCCCCCGGCTTCTGCTGGCGCTTCCAGACCGAGGACGGCAACGCGATGGCCGAGCGGCCCTTCGCCGACGACGACACGATGCTGGTCAACTACTCGACCTGGGAGTCGGTCGAGGCGCTCGCCGACTACGTCTACCGCTCCCACCACGTCGACTTCCTGCGCCGGCGGCGGGAATGGTTCGAGCACCTGGGCGAGGTGATCACGGTGCTGTGGTGGGTGCCGGTGGGCCACCGTCCGTCGACGGCCGAGGCCGTCGATCGCCTCCACCACCTGCGCGCCCACGGCCCCTCCCCGCACGCGTTCACGTTCCGCGCCCGCTTCGACCCCGAGGGTGCCCGGACCACCGGCCCGGACCGCGTCAACTGCCCCGCCTGACGCCTCCGCCCTGCCGTCAGGGCTGCTCCTCCAGCACCCGCGAGCGCACCAGCGTCGCGGCGACCAGGGCGGCGCCCACCATCAGGCCCGCCCCGGCGACCAGGGCGGCGCGGTAGCCGGCGTCGAAGGCGACCGGGTCGGCGTACTCCTCGCCGCCCAGACCGACGGCGACGGGGACGGCCGCGACCGCCACCAGCTGGCCGGCGCGCGCGACGGCGTTGTTGACCCCGCTGGCGATGCCGGCGTGCTCGTCGGGGGCGGCGGCCAGGACGGTCGCGGTCAGCGGCGCCACGGTCAGCGACAGACCCAGCCCGAAGACGGTGATGCCGGGCAGCACGTCGGTGACGTAGGTGACGTCGTCGCCGATCCGGAGCAGGAGCAGGATGCCGACGGCCATCACCAGCGGCCCGACCGTCAGCGGGATCCGTGGCCCGATCCGCGCCGCGAGCGCACCGCCGCGGGAGGCGAGCAGCAGCATGCAGAGGGTCATCGGCAGGGTCGAGACACCGGCGGTGAGCGCCGAGAACCCGCCGACCGTCTGCAGCTGGAGGGTGACGAAGAACAGCACCGTGCCCAGCGCGGCGTACATCAGCAGGGTGAGCACGTTGGCCGCCGAGAACGTGCGGTCGGCGAACACCCCGAGGTCGAGCATCGGCTCCCGCTCACGGCGCTCCACGGCCACGAACGCGACCGCCGCCAGCACGGCCAGGCCGCCGGCCCACGGTGCGACCGGGCCGCCCGCCTCGACCAGGGCGTACGTCGTCCCGCCCAGCGCCGCGGTCGCCAGCAGCGCCCCGGGCACGTCGAGGTGCCGGGAGGCGTGCGGGTCGGCGCTCTCGGGCACCCAGCGGCTGGCGACGAGCACCGTGACCACCGCCAGCGGCACGTTGATCCCGAAGATCCACCGCCAGCTGGCGTAGTCGACCAGTCCCCCGCCGACGAAGGGCCCGATGGCCCCCGCGATGCTGCCCAGCCCCGACCACGCACCGATGGCCCGCGCCCGGTCACCCTGGACGAACGCGCCCTGGATCATCGCCAGGCTGCCCGGCACCAGCAGCGCTCCGCCGACCCCCTGGAGCAGGCGGGCCACGATGAGCACCTCCGGGGCCGGGGCCAGGCCACAGACCGCCGACGCCGCCGCGAAGGCGATGGTGCCGACGACGAAGACCCGCCGCCGGCCGAACCGGTCACCCAGCGAGCCGCCGATCAGGATCAGGCCGGCCAGGGACACGAGGTAGGCGTTGCTCACCCACTGCAGCTGGGCCAGCGAGGCGTCGAGGTCCTCCCCGATCGTCCGCAGCGCGACGTTGACCACCGTGCCGTCCAGCAGCGACATCCCCGACCCCAGCGTCGCGGCGGCGACCACGGCGACCCCGGTCGGCGTACCCATCCGGACGGCGCCCGCGGACGTCGAGGAGGCCACCACACGGTCGAGACTAGACACCCGCGAGCCATGGCCTAGGGTGCTCACGCGGGCACGAGGAAGTCGGTGGGAATCCGACGCAGTCGCGCTACTGTGACCGCCGCACCGCGGCGGAAGTCAGACCCAAGGGCCCGTGCCACCCATCCGCTCGAGCAGGGACGCACGCATCCCTGTAGGAGGCACCATGTCGCACCACGCCGCGCCCGCCGAGGCCATCGGGGCCACCGGTCCCGCCGTCGCCGTCCCCTCGATCCCGGTCCGGCAGCTGCTGCCGTGGGTGCTGTTCTTCGGCACCCTGGGCCTGCTGGTCCTGTTCTTCGTCAGCGCCGACCAGGGCGCTGTCTCCCTGCCCGCCGGCAACGCGGTGCACGAGTGGGTCCACGACGGCCGGCACCTGCTCGGCTTCCCCTGCCACTGAGCGGGGCGGGCCGTGACTGCACGCGCGTTCCTGGTCCGCGGTCTCCTGGTCGGCCTGCTGGCCGGGTTTGCGACCTTCCTCGTCGCCCACCAGGTCGGCGAGCCGCACGTCGAGCGTGCGATCGCGCTCGAGTCCTCGGGCTCCGCGGCGGCCGAGGGCGAGACCCACACCCACGACGACGGGGCTGCGCACTCCCACGGCGACGAGGCCGACGGTGCCGCTGACGAGGGCGGTACGACGGTCAGCCGCGGCGACCAGCGCACCTGGGGCTTGGCCACCGGCACGATCGCGGTCGGTCTGGCCCTGGGCGGCATCGTCGCCCTGGTCTCGGCCGCCGCGGTCGGGCGACTGGGGTCGATGACCCCGGGCCAGTCCACCGCCGTGGTGAGCCTGGTCGGGTTCGTCGCCTTCGCCCTGGTGCCGTTCCTGAAGTATCCCGCCACCCCTCCCGCCGTCGGGTCCGGTGACACCATCGGCCAGCGCACGGGCCTGTACTTCGCCTTCGTGCTGGTCTCGCTGGTCGCCGCCGTCGTGGCCGTGGTGCTTGCCCGCCGGGTCCACGAAGCCGCGAGCGCCTATCCGGCGGTCGTCGCCGGCACGGCGCTCTACCTCGTGGTCGTGGTGACCGCCGGTCTGCTGATGCCGACGGTCAACGAGGTCGGGGACTTCCCGGCCGACACCCTGTGGTTCTTCCGCCGGGCGTCGCTGCTGACGCTGGCCACGACGTGGGCGGTGATCGGGGTGGCCCTGACCGGCCTGGTCGGCCGGCTGTGGCGCGCCGAGCAGGTCGTGGTCGCCCGTCGCGAGCTCGCGGCGAGCATGTGAGATCGCCCGACGCGGGGGCCCGTGCCGCCGCCACCGAGCGGGTGGCGGCACTGGCCACCCCCGCTGGTGCCCTCGGCCGGCTCGGTGACCTCGGCATCTGGCTCAGCTCGTGCCAGGGGGTCTGTCCGCCTCGACCGCTGGACCACGTGCGCCTGGTCGTCTTCGCCGGCGACCACGGTGTCGCCGCCCACGGGGTCAGCGCCTACCCGGCCGCAGTGACCGGCGCGATGGTGGCCACGATGCGGTCGGGACGGGCCGGGGTCAGCGCGCTGGCCGCCGCCCACGCAGTGACCGTGCGCCTGGTCGACGTGGCGGTCGACTCCGACGAGCAGGGCCCCGAGAAGGTGCGCCGCGGCAGCGGCGCC